>Ga0209526_10000579_pt1 | contig 23945 bp, 24 predicted proteins | sample JacPinW_OM2H0_M1_FD_188566 | JGI IMG/M metagenome (GOLD analysis project Ga0209526, IMG submission 188566) | Forest soil microbial communities from Algoma, Ontario, Canada - Jack Pine, Ontario site 1_JW_OM2H0_M1 (SPAdes) (version 2) | ecosystem: Environmental > Terrestrial > Soil > Boreal... | reverse complement strand
TATCTCGGGAGCGGTCTTTCGCACCGGCAAACTCTGGTGCGGCAGCGTCCAGGAGGCGAGGCGACTGGGAATGAAGGACACCGTGCAGGCCGAAGTTGGAACGCTGTGCATCCTTCCTCTTGTTAGCCGAGGTCGCGTGCTGGGGATATTCGGTGTGGTCAAGTATCAGGACGCTGCGTTCACTGCCGATGATATCGAGTTTCTGTCCCAGATCGGAAATCAGGTTGCCATTGCCGTGGAGAATGCACTTGCCTTTGGGGAGATTCGGGAGCTGAAAGAGAAGCTCGCACAGGAAAAGCTCTATCTCGAAGATGAAATCCGTAGCGAAATGAATTTTGCGCAAATCGTTGGAAAAAGCCCTTCCCTGCGGCGTGTCCTGAAGCAAGTGGAAACAGTTGCTCCAACAGACTCGACCGTGCTCATCTACGGAGACACGGGTACGGGAAAGGAACTGATTGCGCGAGCCATTCATGATTTGAGCCCTCGGCGCTCCAAACCATTCGTCAAGCTCAACTGCGCGGCCATTCCGACCGGTTTGCTCGAAAGCGAGCTGTTTGGACACGAGAAAGGCGCATTCACAGGAGCGATCGCGCAACGCATTGGCCGTTTCGAAGTGGCCAACGGCGGCACGATTTTTCTGGACGAGATAGGAGAGATTCCTCTCGAATTGCAGACCAAACTGCTGCGCGTGCTGCAAGAGAGGGAGTTCGAGCGACTGGGAAGTTCGCGAACACTTCGAACCGATGCGCGTTTGATTGCTGCGACCAACCGCGATCTACAAACCATGGTGAGCGAGCAGAAGTTCCGATCAGATCTCTTCTTTCGCTTGAATGTTTTTCCCGTCCACGTTCCGCCCTTGCGCGAACGCCAGGGGGATATTCCGCTCCTGGTGCGGCACTTCACACAGCAGTTTTCCCGGCGCATGAACAGGATGATTGAGACGATTCCATCTGCGGCAATGGATGCCCTATGCCGGTATCATTGGCCGGGGAACATACGCGAGCTTCAAAATGTGATCGAGCGCGCCGTAATTCTCTCCTCGGGTCCTGTCCTGAGTGTCGATGTTAGCGATCTCAAATTTCCCAAGGCTGGCCCGGCGGCGGAAAAACCCGCTCTTTCGAAATCGACAAATGTTGCACTTCACAACATTTTGGAAGAAACGGAACGTCAACAGATTCTTAAAGCTCTCAAGGAATGCAATTGGGTTGTCGCCGGCCCAAACGGCGCGGCAGCACATCTTGCAATGAAACGATCTACGCTCCAGTTGAGAATGCAAAAGCTCGGAATCCCGCGCGGTTCTGCATAGTTGCAGCAGCCATTTCTGTCACACGCCTTCTGAAATGTTCCCGCCCTAACCACAGTTGTTTTGGTGTGCCAGGAAACTGGCAGCCTACCATTTTGCTGGCACTGGCACGCTGGCAGCGTGATCTATAGAACGCCCTTTCGGCTCGCCATCTCAATACAAATCAATAAGTTCCGCAACCCCGGGGAACCCTCCGCGCTTTGGCCCCTGTGATGCATTTCTCCTGAGCGTGAGGCGTTTGCCATGCGTGGAATGCGAAGCCTGAACGGAGGGCCAGATTCTCAATCGCCGTTTCCGGGAAAACGCTCCCGGCCTTCCATCCTGGAAATCGACTCCTGGATGCCCAGCGAAGTTCGAGCGATCTCGCCGTTGGTGGACCGCTTGATGAGGCTGATTGAAGGATCGCAATGTGTTCCGGGAGAGGAGTTTGATGTCGAGTTGGCGCTCCGCGAAGCTCTGGACAATGCAGTCGTGCACGGCAGTCAGGAAAATCCAGAAACAAAAGTACACATCCGCTGCCGCTGCCAGCCCGGCAAAGAAATATCAATCGTCGTTACGGATCAAGGAAAAGGATTCGACTTCGAAAAGGCAGTGGGGAACGGCATCACATTGGACCCCGCTGCCGAACATGGGCGCGGCATTCAGCTCATGAAAGCGTACATGGACGATGTGCACTTTGAACGAGGCGGGTCGGAAGTCCATATGCGTAAGCGTTCGCGAACAACGTTCCGCCCGTGAAGGCCAAGGTTGGAGAAGAGCTCGAAATTGAGGCGGCAAACCGGTTGGTGGTCGAAGGAAAACCTCCAGCGGACGAAGCGCGAGTCATGGGAATGCTACGAATCACGATCGCTGAGACACGGAACGAACAAAAGTGGACGCTGGAAGGCCGACTCGTTCATCCATGGATTTCAGAACTGAAGTCCAACTGGATGAGAACAGAAACCGCTCGCCGGGAACGCAAGTGCGTGGTTGACCTTACCGGCGTGACCTTCATCGACAGGAGCGGGGAGAAGGTGCTCGCCGAGTTGTCCAAGCAAGGGGCCGAACTCATTGCGACCGGCTGTTACACACGACACGTCGTGCGCAACATCGAGAGAAAAAAATCGAATCGCCAGCTGTGAGGAAAGAAGTAGGTCGCGAATAGAGGAGAACGGGACTGGTCGTTGCAAGCGATCAAGGACGCCCAACCCACGGAGCGTTTCGTGTTGGCCCGGTACGAGCGCAGGGGGAACGAATACGCGACGACGGAACTACCAGTTGCCATTGCCTGAAAGGAGCAGCCGCATGACCGCGCAATCTTCGGAGAATTACAACAGGAATGGAACGAGCGAGCGGCCCAGCCAACGCATGCTTGCGAGAGATGAATCCGCGTTTCTTGTCGCTGCAAAACGTGGCGATTCGGCGGCGTTCGAGATCCTTTGCAAACAGTCCGCAAACACGGTCTTTCACGTAGCACGGCGAATGATGCGGAGCAACGAGGATGCAGAAGATGTAGTGCAGGAGTCGTTTCAACTGGCCTTTATTCATCTCAAGAACTTCAAAGGTGATGCCCGGTTTTCGACATGGCTGTCCCGCATTGCCATCAATGCTGCCCTGATGAAACTGCGCAAGAAGCGCCACCTATGGGATGTGTCGCTGGATGAATCGACCGAAACCGAACAGCCGTCTTCCCGGCTCGACGTCGAAGACCAAGGCCTGAATCCCGAACAACTCTATGCCCAAAAGGAACGGCAACGGATTCTCTCCGAGGCCATGAATGAGTTGACGCCAGGAATGCGAAAAGCAATCGAGCTGCGTGAGTTTGACGAACGATCGACGGAGGAGACCGCTCGAATCATGGGAATTTCCGTCGGTGCCGTAAAGGCCCGACTGTTTCATGGGCGAAGGAAATTGCGCAGGAGATTGAGGCGCTATTTCGGATCAGCTTGGACGTCCGGAAGAGACGCTTCAGGAGCGATCGGTAACACGAGACATCTCTCCGAAGATCAGGTCGGCGGCAATGCGTGGGGTTAAAGCGGGGACGAAGGGAGGCCCTCAATGATCACGTTTCTGCTTATCGCAGCATTGGCGATTTTGGGATTCCTGTGTTTCACCGGCCCGGATGGTGTTATCGGCCCGAAACATCGTCTCTGAATCGAGTGGTGCGCCGAAATCGAGAGCAATTCAACCACGAAAGGAAGGACTCGGGTATGACATTAAAAGGCAAGAAAGATGTGACTTTGGAGCTGAACGCAAGTCCCATTCAGCCTCACGCAGTGGAAACTTCTGCAAACTACACACCAAGTCACGAAGAAATCAGGCGCCGCGCTTACGAAATTTATCTGGAGCGCGGCGGCATCTCAGGCCAAGAGCTTGCTGATTGGCTCCAGGCCGAAAGCGAAATCGGAGAAGCCGCGCTTTCCAGCCAAACCACAAAGTACGCACGGCAGGAAGCATGAGACTAATCGACTTGAAAACTATCCGGCCAACAGTCTCGCCGCTCGACAGGCTCGCCCGAACGAGCCGTTTCCCGGTCCTGACACGGACGCGCGGAATGTTCCACTTGCTAACAGTGGTCATGACGCTATACCCCGTCATTTTTGTCTCTGGGTGCAACAAGAGCCAGGCGACAACAGCGACGCCAGTACCGGAGGTCCAAGTGGCCACGGTAGAAACGCGCGATGTCCCGGTTTACAGCGAATGGGTGGCGACCTTGGACGGCTACGTTAACGCCCAGATCCGACCCCAGTGCTCAGGCTACATCATCAGGCAAAACTACAAAGAGGGTTCGCTCGTCCACGAAGGCCAGGTGCTGTTCGAAATAGATCCAAGGCCCTTTCAAGCGACGCTCGACCGCGCTAGGGGCGACCTCGCGCAAGCGCAAGCTCAGCTAGGCAAAACAACCCTCGACGTAGAGCGCGATACCCCCCTGGCAGAGGGCAAGGCCATTGCCAAGAGCCAATTGGATAACGAGGTTCAAGCCAGGCTAGGTGCACAGGCAGCCGTCGAATCGGCCAAGGCGGCGGTGGAGCAGGCGGAACTCAACCTGGAGTGGACAAAAGTCACCTCGCTGGTAGATGGAATCGCGGGGATCGCACAGGTCCAGATTGGAAACCTGGTCGGATCCAACTCTATCTTGACTTCAGTTTCGCAAGTGGATCCCATCAAGGCTTTTTTTCCGATTAACGAACATGAGTATCTCATCGCACAAAGCAAGGGCAATGCCATTTCCAACAATCACACGATCCGTTTTTACGGAACCACGGTCGAACTGATCCTTGCTGACGGCAGTATCTACCCTCAAAAAGGCAAGGTCTTGCTGGCGGACCGCCAAGTGGATCCAAGCACCGGCACGATTCGCATCGTTGCTGCCTTTCCGAATCCCGGCAACATTCTGCGTCCCGGCCAGTATGGACGTGTGCGTGTTGAAACCAACTTGAAAAAAGGTGCCCTGCTGCTGCCTCAGAGCGCCGTTGCGCAGTCGCAGGGAAGCTATCAGGTGGCGGTTGTAGGCGGCGATCACAAAGTCAGCATGCGCAACGTGAAGCCCGGCGAGACGGTCGGGACGATGTGGGTTATCGACGAGGGCCTCAAGCCGGGTGAGCAAGTTGTAGTCGAAGGACTGCAACAACTCAAGGAGGGAACTCTCGTTACTCCCAAGGCCGTACATCTTTCCGGGGAAGGAAACTGAGCTATGTCGAAGTTCTTCATCAACCGCCCGATCGTGGCGATGGTCATCGCGATTCTTATGGTGATTGTCGGCGCGGTCACCATCGCAAGCCTGCCCGTGGCGCAATTTCCTAACATCGTTCCACCGGAAATTCAGCTGCAGGCCAGCTATGTCGGGGCGGACGCGCAAACCCTGGAGCAATCCATTGCCACGCCCATCGAACAGCAAATCAACGGCGTGGACAACATGGACTACATGTATTCCCTGAACGCCACGGCTAATTCACAAACCACCATGGTCGTGGACTTCGACCTGAAGACGGATCCAAACACCGATCTCATCCTCACGCAGTCGCGCGAGCAACTGGCTGCCGGTCAGCTTCCGCCGGACGTGAACAGCTACGGAGTCACCATCAGAAAGTCGGTGACCGCTCCGCTGATGCTGGTCGGAATATTTTCCCCGAAGGGCACTTACGATACAAAGTTCCTCGGCAACTACGCTTATATCAACCTTAACGACCCTATCGCCCGCTTGTACGGCGTTGGCCAGACGCAGGTTTTCGGCGCGGGGCAGTATGCGATGAGGCTCTGGGTACAGCCTGACAAACTGGCGAAGCTAGGCATCACGGTCACGGACATCGTCAATGCAGTGCAGGCGCAGAACACGGTGAATCCTGCTGGTCAAGTAGGTGGTGAACCAGCTCCCGCGAACCAGCAATTCACTTATTCCGTGCTTGCGCAAGGCCGCCTGTCGTCCCCGGAACAATTCGAAAACGTAATCGTGCGCGAGGCGCCAGATGGCGGTACCGTTCGCGTGAAAGACGTCGCCCGCGTCGAGTTGGGCGCGCAGGACTACAGCATTGTCAGCCGCTTGAATGGCAAGCCCGCCATCGTCATTCCCGTCTACCAGCTGCCCGGTTCTAATGCGGTACAAACGGCCGCAGGTGTCCGAAAGCTGATGGCCGAGATGAAACAGCGCTTCCCACAAGACATGGATTACGCCATATCGCTTGACCAGACGAAAGCAGTCACAGAAGGCATGAAGGAGATCATTGTCACCCTCTTGATCGCCATCGTGCTGGTGATCCTTGTGGTCTACCTCTTTCTGCAAGACTGGCGCGCTACGCTGATCCCGATGCTTGCCGTACCCGTCTCGCTGGTAGGCACGTTTATTCTCTTCCCGCTGTTTGGCTTCTCGATCAACACCCTTTCGATGTTTGGACTGGTGCTGGCCATTGGCTTGGTGGTGGACGATGCCATTGTCGTCGTCGAAGGCGTACAACGACACATCGAGGAGGGGCTAGCTCCCAAGGATGCGGCTCGACGAGCGATGGAGGAGCTCTCCGGGCCGGTCATCGGCATCGCCCTGGTTCTCTCGGCGGTCTTCGTGCCGACCGTCTTTATCCCAGGCATCACTGGACGGCTCTACCAGCAATTTGCCTTGACCATCGCGATCTCGGTGGTCCTCTCGGCTTTTAACGCCCTCACGCTAAGCCCGGCGCTTGCTGCGCTAATGCTCCGGCCAAAGAAGGGAAGCCGCGGGCCACTCGCAAAATTCTTCGCTTGGTTCAATCATAGTTTCAAAAGCGGCACGCAACTGTATCTGCGGCTGTCGGGCTTGTTTATCCGCAAATGGGCGTTGGCGCTGGTGTTGCTTCTGGCCTGCGGCCTCGCCGGAGTTTTCTTTGGCAGCCGCGTGCCATCCAGCTTCCTGCCCGATGAAGACCAGGGCTATGTTTTTGTCAACATGCAACTTCCGAATGCGGCTTCGCTGGAACGGACGAGTGCCGCGGCGAAACAGGTTGAGGAGATCCTCGCCAATACACCAGGCGTCCAGTACACCACGAGCGTTGTTGGCTTTAGCTTGCTCAGCTTTGTCCGCACCAGTTACAACGCATTCTATTTCGTCACCCTAAAGCCCTGGAGCGACCGTAAAACCAGGGCGGAACAGTATCAGGAAATCAAGGCGCGCTTGAACCAGCAGCTCAGCAAGCTTCCACAAGGGACGGCTTTCAGCTTCTCGCCGCCAGCGATCCCGGGAGTCGGCACTTCTGGCGGATTTCAGTTTGTGCTGGAAGACCGTGCCGGACGGGATGTTCAGTTCCTGGCAGACAACTTGGCCAAGTTTCTGGCGGCAGCTCGCAAACGTCCCGAAATTGGCACGATCAGCACGACGTTTCTGCCGAGCGTGCCGCAAGAGTTCTTGGAGGTCAACCAGGAGAAAGTGCTGAAGCAAGGTGTGGCCATCAGCGACGTTTACAAGACCATTCAGGCTTTCATGGGCGGGCTCTTCATCAATTACTTCAACGATTTTGGCCGCACCTGGCAGGTATATGTGGAGGCCGAGGCACCTTACCGGTCGAATATGGAGAACCTCGGGCAGTTCTATGTGCGCAACAGCGGGGGAGAATCGGTCCCGCTTTCCGCGCTGATGAGGTTTGAGTCGCGTTCCGGCCCCGAATTCACAATGCGTTACAACGAGTATCGCTCAGCGCAGATCAACGGCAGCGCAGCGCCGGGTTATAGCTCGGACCAAGCGACAGCGGCACTGGAAGAAGTCTTTAGGCAGACCATGCCTCGTGAAATGGGATACGACTACATGGGCATGTCCTATCAAGAGCAGAAGGCACGGCAAGGGGTCCCGGCTTCGGTGATCTTCGGTTTCTCGCTGTTGTTCGTGTTCCTGATCCTCGCGGCACTCTACGAAAGCTGGTCACTGCCGTTTAGCGTGCTCCTCAGCACCCCAGTCGCGGTATTCGGCGCCTTCGCGGTGTTGTGGCTGCGCCGGGCCGTGCTCAGCGCTTTCTATCCGGCTTACATGGTTCAGATCGAGACCGATGTGTACTCGCAAATCGGATTGGTGATGCTTATTGGTCTGGCCGCCAAAAACGCGATTCTTATCGTTGAGTTCGCCAAGGAGGAGTACGAAAAGGGAAAACCCCTGGTTGATGCTGCGCTCGAAGGGGCAAGACTTCGTCTGCGTCCTATTCTGATGACCTCGTTTGCGTTCATTCTCGGGTGCGTGCCGCTCTGGACAGCGTCCGGCGCGGGATCTGTGGCCCGTCAGATCATGGGCACTACCGTAATCGGTGGCATGGTGGCCGGCACCTGCATTGCCATTTTCATCATTCCGGCTCTGTTCGTCTTGGTCGAGCGTCTGGCGAAACGCCGCGGTGGCGCGCACAGTCCTGCTCTTCCGCAGCCGAGCCCATCGGAGGCGGACTGACGTGAGAAGACTTATCGCTCTTTCCTTGGTTACCCTCCTTGCTTCGGGCTGCACTGTAGGGCCCAACTATAAGCGACCGAGCGCAAGCGTTCCTAATACATACCGCGGAGCTATGCCAGAAGAGGCGCCGCAGCCTGCGGCGGAATCGCTCGGTGACCAAAAATGGTGGGAGGTGTTCCAGGACAAGCAGCTCCAAGAGCTGATTCACACTGCCCTCCAGCAGAACTACGATGTTCGCATCGCGGCAACGCGAATCCTGGCAGCTCGGGCGCAGGTGGGCATCGCGCGCGCCGACCAGTTACCGACGATAAGCGGCGGAGCTCAGACTGTCGATCAACGTTCTCCGCGCACAAAATCCTTTCCACAATTCGAGACAAGCGCTCACCAGGTAGATCTCTCGCTGGCCTGGGAACTCGATTTCTGGGGAAAGTATCGCCGCGCCAGCGAGTCTGCGCGGGCAAATCTGTTGGCAACAGAATGGGCCCGCAATGCGGTCATCACCACGCTCGTGAGTGACGTTGCGGCGGCCTACTTCCAACTTCGTGAGCTCGACCTGGAACTCGAAATCGCTCGACGGACTTTGGCTTCGCGCCAAGACTCCCTGCGGCTTACACAGATGTTAGCAAACGGTGGGGCTACATCCATGCTCGACGTCCGGCAGGCAGAGCAATTGGTGTTCACCGCGGCTGAAACCATTCCCGATCTCGAACGGCGCACCGAACAACAAGAGAACTTCATCAGCGCGCTTCTGGGTAACAATCCAGGTTCCATCGCACGTGGAACGAAGTTGACCGAGCAACCGCACATGCCGGAGGTTCCGGCGGGCCTTCCTTCCCGTCTGTTAGAACGGCGGCCAGACATTCGTCAGGCCGAGGAACAGTTGATTGCGGCAAACGCTCAGATTGGAGTAGCAAAAGCAGATTATTTCCCCCAAATCAACTTGACCGCGAGCAGCGGATTTCAGAGTTCGGCGCTTACCGGCCTGTTTACCGGTCCAGCTGGGTTGTGGAATTTCGGAGGATCGCTGGCGCAGCCCATCTTCAACGGAGGACGAATTCGGTCCAATGTAAAGTTCACAGAGGCGCGGCAACAGGAAGCAGAGCTAGTCTACCAGCAAACCATCCAACAGGCTTTTCGCGGGGTTTCGGACGCGCTTGTGGAGTACCGCAAAGACAGAGAGTTCCGAGAGCAACAGGAGCAGCTTACGTTTTCCGCTCAAGATGCGGCCCGGCTTTCGGAGACGCGTTATCGAGGCGGCGCCGCCAGCTACTTGGAGGTGCTGACGAACGAGACCAACTATTTTAATGCTGAGTTGGGCCTTGCTCAGGCTCAGTTGAATGAACTTGTAGCTCTGGTTCGCATTTACAGAAACCTCGGTGGAGGCTGGCAAGAACAATGAGTACACGGAAATCGATGCCTGGTCTGAGCGATTCGAATATCTATACAGCGCCCAACGAATTCCCGAACAAAGCACCGACCACGACGAAGGGGGCGGATGATCTTTGCCCGCCGGGCCAGCGCAACCGCTGTTCTGGTGAAACTGACACTTTCGTTGCAGTGCATCGGCTCATCCGCGCTGATCGCGGCACCCGGAGCGCCAGCGCTAATTGTGAGGCGCCATGAACGATGTATATATGTCTGGGATTGCTGCTCTCGCAGGCTCTGCGACTGGCGCGTTAGCTTCATTCGCGACAACTTGGCTTACGCAGTACAAGCAGGAGCGCGCCCAACGCTTTGCCCAGGCAATGGCTCTGCGCCACCGGCTTTATGAAGAGTTCATCGAGGAAGCCTCGAAATTATTTACGGATGCCCTAACCCATGAGCTTGACGATCCATCAAAGTTTCTCCGCCTTTACGCGCTTGTCGGGAAATTGCGGCTCTTTGCCACTGCTAACGTGATCTCGAGGGCAGAGGAGGCCATGCGACTTATCGTCGAAACGTACAACCTCCCCAATAGAGATTTTCGCAATCCGCAAGAAAGGCAGGAGGCCGACTTCGACGTGCTTCGGGCATTTAGCGAAGCTTGCCGTGAAGAGTTGCATGCTTAGATGCGAGTCGATTGGTAAAGTTCCTCCGAAAGAGTAGGGCGCATTTCTATGCGCCAGGTTTGTTTATGAACTCAATCGTCGCCGGGCGCAGTGTTTCGTTCGAATTGCCGAACGGCCGCGAACTCTTCAATAACTTAAACGTCTCTTTAGATAGCGCGTCTATAGCTCTTGTCGGGCCAAATGGCGTTGGCAAGACCTTGTTGGCGAAGCTACTTTCTTCCATTGCCTCATAGAGATATTTCGAGGCTGCTTGGAAGACCTCACCCCCATGCCAGCCAACAGTGAACCGGATCCATTACAAAACTAGTTTGACCCCTTTTGTATAACCAATGTCCACAAGAATGTATCTATATCAATAGACTTGGCATCAATATATAGTAGGCATCCATGTGGCAGTAAGGCGCTTGTCGTTTAGCCGGAATGAAATGCAGAGAGAGGCACACATACATGGAACGGACAAATGCAAAACTGCCCGCGCGAGGAGCCGACACCGCCGGGGCGGCGGCCAAGAATTCAAGAAGCATCTCAGGTCATCTAACCAGCAAAAGGAGGAAGTACATGGCAACCGATTCAATGGCAATTTCCCACGGTGCGGAGACAAGAAGCTTTTCCCAGGCTGCGGTGGTCGTTCTGGGACGGTTTCTCTTCGTGCTGATTTTCCTAATGGTTGTTCCCAATCACTTTTTCAGGCAAACCATTGCGTTTGCGTCTTCTCAAGGCGTGCCTTTGGCCTCGATCGCGGTTCCGTTTTCTGGTGTGCTGGCCGGGGCTGGCGGCCTGAGCATTTTGCTGGGCTACCGCGCAAAACTTGGCGCCTGGCTCATCGTGCTCTTCCTGGTCCCGGTTACCTTGATGATGCACAAGTTCTGGACGGTGCAGGATCCCATGATGGCGCAGATCCAAATGATTCTTTTCATGAAAAATGTCGCCATGCTCGGCGGCGCCCTGCTGATTTCTCAGTTCGGAGCAGGACCGTTCAGCCTTGATGCCCGTCGCGCGCAATGAGCGCTCCTGATCGGTGACGCTCGGGTTCCGTGTTCGCGCACCTATGGAATGAGTCAAACCGACTTAGGGACCGCACCAGAAGGGAGAAAGAGGAAATGCTGAAAATTGGAATCATCGTCGGCAGTACGCGACCGGGACGGAAAGCCGCAGCCGTCGCAAAGTGGGTGCACGATATCCTGAAAAGCCGCAAGGATGCGGAGTTTGAGATTGTCGACATCGAGGATTACAAGCTGCCGCTCCTCGATGAGCCCGTATCCCCTAGGATGAATCAGTACAGCAAACCGCACACGAAGACTTGGAGCAAGAAAATTGCCTCGCTCGACGCCTACATTTTCGTCACCCCCGAATACAACCATGCCACCTCGGCGGCGTTAAAGAACGCAATCGATTTTCTCTTCCACGAATGGAACAATAAAGCAGCGGGATTTGTCGGATATGGCGGCGCTGGCGGTGTGCGAGCGGTAGAGAACTTGAGGCTCGTGATGGGCGAAATCCAGGTTGCGGACGTGCGAGCGCAGGTGGCGCTTTCGATGTTCACCGACTTCGAGAACTTCACGACCTTTAAGCCGCACGAACAGCACGACAAGGCCGTGCATTTAATGGCGGACGAAGTGATCTCATGGGGCGGAGCACTGAAAACGCTAAGAGAAATTCCTTAAAAAACGGTATCCGCACCGTGAAGCAGGTGGAGTTGATCGAGTGCCGCAAAGAAGGGCAGTTCGTGCATAGCCGGACAATCCCAGAGACCATTGCGGAGTATACGGAATCGTTAGCGCTCTTTTCGAAAAAACACCCGCGCGGCTCGAAGCGCTAGAAACAACCAAGCATTGGCGGCTTCGCCAGCGCTCGGCGAGTCCGCTCACATCCACAGCGCATAAACCAGTTCATCCTCAGTCGACGGTGTAAATGGGGCCACAAAGAAAGCGATCGGGGTGATCCGCCGGGACTCACAGTTTACTTTCGCCGACAAACAACCAACCTGAACCGCTGCACTGGCGACACTGAGCAGCGCCCTCGTATCCAGAAGCTGCACAAGTTGGACATTCAGCCCAATCATTGTCGAGCACCGCGCTCCTGTTTGTTCCCATGCATCTGTTCCCGTTAACCATGCGTCCGCACTGGCCAAGCGGCACGGGGCGCATCGTTAGGCGTGCGAACCCAACGATTCGAGACGTTTAGGTTTGCGCCGAGAGTCAATAGAAAAGGATAATGACGTGCTCTAGTCCGGTAATATTCTGACTCAAGCAATACACGGACGGCTTGACCCCTGCCGAGGAACCTAGATGCGAGACAGATAGTTTGCCAGCCACAATATCCCGGAGAGTCCTACCAGCGTACAAGCGATGAAAAATTCAAGGTTGACGACTTCGGTATTCTTGTCTGCCATAAGCCCCCTCGCAAGGAAAAGTCCATCCCGAACCCCTCGGGTTGTTTAACTGCTATATTTGCCTAGTTCTAGTACATCGAAAATACCGCAATCCCTTTATTTATATTGACCAGGAAGTGTAGGGGGACCAACGAAAAAGCCGGACGAGCACTCCGGGCTTATGATGCATTGGCCTTGTGGGGAAGCTACGTGCAGGCATCCTAAGACCGGCAGAAGTGTGAGTTGCTGCGTGCCTATCTCCGAGAGCATTATCACGTGACCGTATCATTTTCTAATTCTGATCAAATCTGGGAGCGGAACCGATAGGGCTTCTCGTCACCTACGCTCCTGGCGACATGCTTTCGTGTTTCGCAAGTCCTTGCCAAGAAACGATGCAAGACTCCACAGATATTGGGAGTATGAGGTCGGCTCGGCCGTGCCTGGCTAAGCCTTCTCCAACTGGGGGAGCGTTCGCACCACTAAATAAATGGTCTCTGTGGGAATTTTCTATGGCATTTGGCGGTTTAGATGAGTGCAAGAGGGCGTGAGGATCGGGATCGTGTCTCACGCCGCACTCTCACAGACAGAAGAAAAGGAGAAAACCGCCGATGTCCAAGATTTTCATTGTGGTCGCGCTGCTTTGCGCGGCCCTTTCGTTAAACTTCAGTAGTTCCTATGGTGCTTCGTTTGATGATGACCATCAAAATCCAACGGGTTCCTCTGCTCAGCCAGTCAATCCAGTTGTGCAGTGGAACAGAACACTTCTCGCGATTGTTCGCACCCCTAAGGTACAACCGGCAACCATCCATCCCACCCGTAGCTTTGCGATCATGCACGCCGCGATCTACGATGCGGTGAATGCCATCGACAGGACCCATAAACCTTATTTGGTTCGCCTCACTGGAGTATCGCGTTTTGCTTCCCAGGACGCTGCGGCCGATGCGGCAGCACACGCAGTACTTGTAACGTTATATCCAAGTTTCCAAATGACGCTTGATGCGCAACTTCAGCGGTTGCTGACGCAAATTCCAGAAGGATCGGACAAGGCAGAAGGCATCCGTATCGGTCAAACTGTCGCGGATCGCATTTTGGCTCTGCGAAGCGATGACGGATCGGCTAATGCGCCGATTCCATTCATTTTTGAAACTGCTCCGGGGGATTACCAGTCGACGCCACCGAACTTCCCCAAGCAGCCGCAATTCACGAACTGGTCGCATATCAGCCCCTTCGCATTGGAGCGGGCGAATCAATTTCGCCCCGGCCCTCCACCCGCGCTGACGAGCGATACCTACAGCGATGTTTTCAATGAAGTGCAATCGCTAGGAATCGCCGGAAGCAGCACTGCGACTCCAGACCAGGCGCTGACAGGACGCTTTTGGAATGGAGCAATCCAAAACTACTGGAACGAAATCGCTCAGACGGCAGCGGTGGCGCACAATCTGACGACGACACAGAATGCCCGTCTCTTCGCGCTGTTAAACGTGACATTTGCCGATGGGGTGATCGCCTTCTACGACGCTAAATACACATATAACTTCTGGCGACCGGTTACTGCCATCCGCGAGGCTGCAATGGACGGGAACTCCAAAACGCTGCCTGACCCGAATTGGCTTCCGGAGGTTGGCAACACAACACCAGATCCCGCTTATCCGGGCGCACACGCTGTTATCAGCGCCGGCGGGGCTTCCGTGTTGATTTCTTTCTTCAGAAAAAATCATTTTGCCTTCACGGTTAGTTCTGAAGTTTTGCCGGGAGTAGATCGCTCCTTCACGAGCTTTTCGACCGCCGCTGAAGAAGCGACATTAAGCCGGATTTTCGCCGGCGTGCATTTCCGCTCCGACCTCACCGCCGGTCAACGCCTGGGCCGTGAGGTAGCGGAATTCGTCGTCGATAACTTCTTCACTCCTGTTCACGGAAAAGACGATTCCGACGACAAATGATCCAAAGGCTCAAGCAAGGCTAGCTCCTTGCCGGTACGCTGGGCACACACTTGGAAACTTTGACCAGGTGATGCCGGGGGCGGTCACAGGCTACAGCTTGATCGATTCGAAAACACGTCCCCCCGGCGGATGAGGGTTGAAACCGAGATGGCCACATTTACGGGTTGCGATTGATACCGCTACTGAAGTCCGTCCTCACTTATGCGCCGGACGGAATCTGTGTAGCGTGGTTCAGCCAACGATTGAGATGTTGACTCAGCGATTTGAAATTCACGGGCTTGGAGATACAGGCGTCGCAACCGGCCTGGGTGACTCGCTGCTGATCTGTGACCATTGCGTGCGCTGTCACGGCAATGACCGGAATGTGCCGCAGCGCTTGCCGCTGCTTGATCCACCTGGCCAACGATAAACCATCCTCGCGGCCAAGCTGTACGTCCAGCAAGACTGCGTGGGGCCCGTTGGTCTCGAAAGCGGCATAGCCTTGTTCCAGATTCTCGGCATACACCACTTCGAAGCCTTCCGATTCCAGCCAATCGCAAAGGAGTTCACGATTCGGCTGGTTGTCCTCAACTACGAGAATCCTGTGCCTCATGACTTCTCCGAAAGTACTCCGGGGAGCGTTCGTCGCAACTGTGTGATGAGAGTTTCCTGCCACGGCTGCTGCTTTTGGAGAAGCAGTCCGGCGTGCGTCCGGATGTAATCTTGGTCCTCCGCGGTCAAGTCCTTACTGGTAAGCACAAAGACGGGGAGATCGGCCGTGCGTGCATTTGTGCGCCATTCAGCGAGGAGTTGAAAACCACTGACCTCCGGCAGAATGAGGTCGAGGATTACGAGTTCTGGCAAGGATGCCGCAACCTGTGAGCGGGCTTCCGCTCCATCGGCGGCGGTGGTCACGACGTAGCCGCGCTTGGACAGCAATTCGGCGACAAACTCGCGCGTCGGAGCATCGTCTTCGACAACCAAGATGGGCCGTGTTCGTCCGATGCGTTTGCGGTGGTTCAGGCATCGTTCCACTGCGGCCAGCAGCGTGGCTTTTTTCACGGGCTTAACAATGTATTCGTCCGCCCCAAGTGATGCCCCCCGCGCCGGCTGGTCAACGATGGTAACCAGAACAATCGGAATCCCCGCCGTACGCGGGTCGGTTTTGAAGGTCGACAGGAGTTCCCAGCCGTTGACAGGCTTCATGATGATGTCCATTGTGATCGCGCTCGGCTGCAGTTCTGCGGCCATTTCCAGAGCACGTCCCGGTTGGTCACACAGCACCACATCGTAGCCAGCGGAGGTCAAGTGAGAGTGAAGGAGTTGTGCCGCCGCGCGATCATCTTCGATCACCAGGATTCGAACGAACTCGGGCGTCCGGATTTCCATAGTGCTTGTTTGAACTTCATGTGTCTCAACGACGTCGGCAACCGGCAGAGTAAAGTAGAAACAACTCCCTGAGCCCGGCTGACTTTCGAGGCCGAGGTTTCCGCCGTGCAATTCGACGAGCCGCCGGGTGATTGCCAGGCCAAGGCCGGTGCCTTCTGTTTTTTTGTCGGTCTCCCCCAGCCTGTAAAAGGCCTCAAAGATGCGCTTTTGCTCTTCAACAGGAATGCCGGGACCGGAGTCACGAACTTCCACTCGAACAGCTCCTTCCCGTTCGTGGGCCGACAGTCGGATCTCTCCTCCTTCGGGCGTGAACTTGATGGCGTTCCCAATCAGGTTCATCAAAACTTGTTTGAAGCGGGTAGGATCGGCTCGCACGCTGAGACCGGAGGGGACCTCCTGCAACAGCCTCTGAGACTTCTTGTCGGCGAGAGAACGCATTGTGTCGACAACTTCGGCGAAGGAGGTAGGGACCAGCACATTCTCAAGCGTCAACTGAAGGCGTCCCGCTTCAATCTTTGACAGGTCCAGGATGTCGTTGATCAGAGTGAGAAGGTGCTTGCCTCCTGTGTGAATGTGCTTGATGTAGCGTTGCTGGCGTTCATTAAGAGGGCCGTAACGTTCTTCGGTTAAAAGTTCGGAGAAGCCCAGGACCGCGTTCAAAGGAGTTCGCAGCTCGTGACTCATCGTAGATAGGAATTGGTCCTTAAACTTGCTCGCACGCTCCAGCTCCTCTTTTGCGCGCAGGATGGAAAACGAAAAGGCCTCAACCTCGCTCTTAGCCTTTTCCAGCTCCGCCGTGCGTTCCTTGACGCGCTGCTCTAAGTCATCGCGAGCCTCTCGCAAGGCGTTCTCATTTTGCTGGGTCTGTGCCAGCATCTCATTGAAGGCATCGATTAAAATCGCCAATTCGCCACTGTCATGGGTCCGAGCTGCGCGGACGGAATAGTTCTTTTCACGGGTGACGGCCCTGGCCACTCCCGCCAAGTGAATGATGGGTTCGGCGACCGCTTTTCGGAATATTGAGGAAACCAGAAGGGCCGCCACGAGACATACCGACAAGACGATGCCCGCAATGCCCAAATATCTCTTCAGACTACTATCCAATTCCTTTACATCCGACCGGATGCAGACCGTGCCCGTTAGCTTTCCTTCGAAAACGATGGAACGAACCAGCACGACCTCCTTGTTCTTGAACCGATGAATTTCTATTTGATCGGACGGCAACGCAGGAGCTTCTGGAATTTGATCGCCCAAATCGCGCGAATACGAGGCAAAGAGCCTGCCGTCTGTGGAGTAGATCCCGGCGGACATAATGTTGCGAGCAGCCTTCAACGCTGACAAGGTATTCTCGGCCGATTGCGGGTCGTTAAATAGCAGCGCAGAGACGCTGTTGGAGCCGATAATCTGAGCCTCGGTGGAAAGGTTCCGGACCATGGTGGCTCGAAAAGTCAGCATGTCATAGGCGATAAACGCCGTGCATGCCAGCAAAAGGACCGCGCCGCTGACGAGCATATTCATCCAAGTGAGTTTACGGGAGATAGAATTGTCTTGGCGTGTGAGCATCTAGATCAATCTCCCGACCGACCGTTCCGCTTTACGCTGGCCGCAACTTTCAGCAGTTCGGAACTCAGGACAAGTCTGGCGCTTTCCGCGCTCGTCACGTTGATCTCGAAACGAACCCTATCCCCCTCCAGAATGAACTGGATCATGCCCCCTCGGCGTGTGAAGCCAGGCATGTCACTGACCGTTAGAACGCCACTTTCATCGATCGCAGTGAGAATCTCCTTCAAATGCTTTTCTTCCGTTGAACTGATAAACAGGATCCGGCATTCCCCAGCGTCTTGCGACTTCGAGATTCGCCGCAACACGACAGGTTTACCATCCAAGGCTTCACCTGCGAGGGTGGAATCGAGAATCGAGCCAAAAGGATCCTGGCCAAGCACGCAAACCGAGAAGGAGTCGCCCTTGCCGGCAGGAACTGCGCCAGGCCATTTGACGAATCTGCCGAAATTGTACAGATAGGTCGCTTTGACCTGATATTCATTGGGCTTGGGCAGTTGCGCAAGGAGACCGGTCGTGCCGAACAGCGCGAGCGCAACCAGCACCCCTACAAGTGGAGGCCAGCCATGTGGAAAGCCTGCAAGGAGGCCACGCCAGATTGCAGATCGCAAGCTCAATGTGTCCATTCCGTCGCCGGTCAGCCTTACTTTCCGTCACTCTTCCAAATAATCTTTGCGTAGACGCTTCTCTTGATCCCGAGCAGTCCGCCAGGATCGCCGCTGAATTCCGCGTGTTGCGGCTGAAACAAGTTCTGTCCGACTATCGACAATTCGAAATGTTCGGCGAAGCGCCAGCCAATGCGTACATCCATGGTGGAGTAGCTTTTTACGACCTGTGCAGGTAATGCGCTCACATAGCGATACACGGGATCAAACTCAAACCGCTTGGGCAGATTGAATAACGGCTGGATAACCAACTCGTGACGCGGGCTCGAACCTTCGTCTGCCTGGGCCATCGCTGTGCCCACGTTTCCTGATTTGCTTGCCAAGTCTAGATTCAAGTAGGAATACGACGCCTTCAGTTCCAACCAGGAGGCCGCTTTCCAGTTCGGAGAGACTTCGAAGCCCTCCGTGTTGCCCTTGACCTGGTTGGCCCATGGAACGGTGACCACCAAACGAAGGGGTGGAGGCGAACTCTCGAACGAAAATGTTGGAATTCCGAAACTCGTGAGGTCATTGTATTTGTTACGGAACAAGGAGAGATCGACAAAGAACCGGGATGTCACAAGCTTGCGATATCCGACTTCGTACCCGAGCAATGTTTCCGACACGAACTGCCGGTTGCCGGCAACTCGTACGAAGACGGGCAGAGGAGTCGTCGTGAGCAACCCGGTCAGCTGAAGATCTTCATCGAGGCGCGAAGGGCTTCGCACCGCGCGGGTAACCGCCGCCCAAACCGACTGGTGTGTGCTTGGCGTCCACAACAAGCGGGCGCTAGGCTCGATTTCCCATCCCGTGTAGATGTTGTGCTCGAACTTCGACCCAATCGTTGTCGAGAGCTTGTTCGGAACGATCGCGACCTCATCCTGCACAAACATGCTATAGACATTGTCGGACTGGTGATGCGGAAGGAAGTCCACAGTGGCGACAGTCTGGATGAAATCGCTGGGACTCCAGCGGGCGCCCAAACCCCAGATAATGTCTTGACGAGGAAGAAATTTTAGATGATGGATAAAATCAATGTCAAAGGTGTTGCGCGTCTCTCCTAATTGGGAGCCGAGGCGATAGGTTCGGTCATAGTACGCCTGAAGCTGGAAGTCTGACGTTTCGCCGACTTTGCGCCGCCATCTTCCCAGGATGTTTCCGCCCGATACGTCTTGCGTCCCATCCACGTTGATGAATGCAGGCGGTGAATAGTAGGCAAGGTTCTCCCTTTCCCCAATCCGGCCCTTATATACGTCGCCTTGAACAGTAAAGGAGTTTCTACCTTGATTGTCCCAATCCATCCGGAAGCCGCCCTGACCGAGTTGCCAATCATCAAAATTGGCGTGATCGGGATGGAACTGTGGCCCGCGTCCAAAGGCCATTCCGTAGACGCGGTAGTTGAGGTTTCGGCCGAAGCTTCCTCCTTGACGAAATTCGCCGGTACCCTGGTCAATGTTGCCGCCGCCAACGGAGACGACTGTTCCCTGGCTGTCTTTGGAATTCTTGGTGATGATGTTGATCACGCCGTTCACGGCGTTTGTTCCCCAGATGGTTCCACCTGGCCCACGAATAACTTCAATGCGATCCACATCCTCGAGCATCACGTTCTGCAATTTCCAATTCACGCCAGCAAAAAGCGGCGTATAGACGCTCCGCCCATCGATGAGAACGAGAACTGATTTCGAGAAACTGTTTCCGAATCCACGTATACCGACGGCCCAATTGCTGGAGTTGATTTGTGCGACTTCAACCCCAGGCACCAGGCGAAGGACCTCGGGGATGCTGGTGGCCCCAGAACGCCGGATATCCTCCTGTGTCAGGACGTAGATTGCCGCCGCGGTCCTCTGAATTGTCTGCGGTTCCTTGGAGACCGTCGTCACCTCCAGATTGCCGAGTTGTTCAAGACTTAGTTGCTTTAGGCTCACGGGAGCCGTCTGGTCACTATCGACGGCCTGAGCTCGGCTATTTTGTAGTGGAGTTACGAGTGAGAGAAGAAAAGCGAGTGGGATTGCGAATAGGATGCACTCCATAGACCGCACCCCTAACAAAGTGAATGGTGTGTGTAGGAAGCGCTGGATGCTAGGTCGAAGGAGACCACGGATGGTGTCCGGTCCAGACAACCAACTCTCTGGAGATATGTCTCGCAAGCTCTGGGACGAGCTAAGCTTCTGGTGACGGTTGAAGTCGAGAACCATAGGAGCTAGCGACGATTGTCAAAAGCCTAGCATTTTCTTGCGCGCACGCATGGTTTAGATCTACCTAAAATAATCAAAGAGTTACTAACCAAAAGTAGGATATTTCAGATGATTAGAGGCCCGACCGATAGTGGGAGCAACAAAGATGGTGTGTCCACTCCAAGGCCGCTGTCTTTTGACTATTCACCCTGTATTTTTCTCTTGACTTCCCCGTGCCAGCGTACATACTGCTTGGTATGTTACCGACCAAAAAGAGCCCGAAACGCGCCGCGATCACACCTCGCAATCCACGGCGCACGCGGGAGCGCTTGCTGCGGGCTGCCTTCCAGGAGGTATATAAATCGGGCTTCCGTGGCACCGACCTAGAGACGATTCTGAGCACCGCGCGCGTCACCAAGGGGGCGCTGTATCACCACTTCGCCAGCAAGGAAGCCTTGGGTTATGCAGTTGTGGATGAAGTCATCCTTGGAATAACCCACGACAAGTGGTTGCAACCGTTGAAGAACACGAAAAATCCCATTGATGCCCTGGTCACCGTTCTTCAGTCCCGGTCAACGGAGCCGGAAGAGCTCCAGTGCGGTTGCCCGCTGAATAATTTGGCTCAGGAGATGTCCCCGCTCGACGAAGGATTCCGAGTAAGGTTGGCAAAGGTTTTCAGCGCATGGCACCAGGGGATCTCTCGCGCACTGCGTGAAGGGCAGAAACTTGGGCTGGTGCGTAGCGAAGTGGAGCCCGACGAAACGGCCACCTTCCTGATCGCAGCGTTTGAAGGCTGCATGTCCTTGGCGAAGAATTCGCAGGACGTGCTGGTGTTGCGATCGATAAAGAAAAGCGTGATTCGTTATCTAGAATCGCTTCGTGTCGGCGGATCGCAGGCGTCGGGTCTTGGCTAGTGGACACAGTTTTCCCTTAATGCATACCGCCTGGTTGGTATGCACAAGGCTTGCGGATCGGCTGAGCGCGGGTGGCGAGCCAATAGCGGTGAAAGGAGGAAACGATGTGTCCTGCGTGCATGGCAACCGCGTCGTTGACGGTCGCTAACGCGATTCCGACGGGCGGGGTGATCGCGCTCGTTGTGAAGAAGTTTTTTCGTGCCAAGAGCGGAGTGAAGAAGATCCCCAATATCCCGAGAGAAAAGGAGAATTGATGATGACAAAGAATCAAATGGAACTTCCGAGAGCCGTGTCGCGCGCTGACTGGCTCGTCTCGCGCCAGGAGTTGCTCACCAAGGAGAAGGAATTCACCCGCCAGCACGACCTACTGAGCGCCAGGCGGCGTCAACTGCGAAAACGAGTTGCTTGACGCTGGCGGCTTCACTGCTGCCGATCGGAAGCCCGGAGCTTTTTTAGTGCCATGGCAGCCGAGTGCGACTTGCCCCAATGGCACATCGCTTCCAGCAACGGCCGCAGAGACTTTCCGAGAGGAGTAATGGCGTATACCACTCGCGGCGGCCTGTCCGGGTATACGGTGCGCTCGACGATTCCCGTACTCTGCAGTTCGCGGAGTTGTTGTGCGAGTGATCGCTGGGTGATTCCGACAATGCCATGCTTCAGTTCGGAAAACCGCTTCGTGCCTTGGAAAAGTTGCTCAAGAACGGCGGCTTTCCAGCGTCCACCGACGATGCGCACCGTGGTTTCTACGGGACAGAGTTCCGACCGCTTGGCCATGATGGACCTTGTGTCAGATTGTATACCAAGTACGGTATAGGTGTCATATTTCAATATAACCATGCTTGTCCCTTTTTCATCTATTTGACCACAATGATATCGAGGCTGGATTGTAAGCGGGACGTTAGGTTCCGAGCAGTAATCTTCGAAATAGAAACGAGAAACGCGGGAAACGTCTTCGAGGAGATACATGCAACTGAGAACAACGAACTCATGGAACAGTAACAACCACGGCACCGTGGTTGCGCGGCTGACGCTGGCCATCGGCCTGGCGACTTTTGCAGGCCTGAATGCCGGGTGTTCCAGTTCGGCTCAACCTAAGGCTCCAGCACCTGTGGAAGTGAGCGTAGCGGAAGTTATCTGCAAGCAAATAGGCGACAGTGACGAATTCACCGGCCGACTTGAAGCCGTCAATGCAGTCGAGGTTCGTCCACGTGTTTCCGGCTACTTGCAGAGCGTACATTTCAAAGAAGGCGCGATTGTTCGGCGGGGCGACCTCTTGTTTCAGATCGATCCGCGCCCCTTCCAGGCGGAAGTAGACCGTCTAAAGGGTGATCTTTCGCAAGCGAAAGCTCAACGTTCGCGAGCGCAAAGCGATTTTGCGCGCGCGGAACGCCTTCATAACAATGATGGGATGTCGGCCGAAGAGTACGATCGACGCGCCGCAGTTCGCAACGAAGCCGAAGCGCGCATCGCGTCCACGGAAGCGGCGCTTCGTGGCGCCGAACTAAATCTGGAGTTCACGCGCGTCACAGCACCGATTACCGGTCGGGTGGGACGAGCCGAGATCACGGAAGGAAATTTAGTCGAGAGCGGCGCCGCCCAGGTTAAGCCCTTGACGACGCTGGTGTCGCTCGATCCGATCTATGTCTACTTCGATGTCGACGAGCAGACCTTCCTCAAATATGCGCGGGTGACGCGAAACCACGGGGCAAGTTCGGGCGATCTGCGCAGCGCAGCGCTGTTAGGCCTGGCGGACGAAGATGGATTTCCGCACCTAGGCCAGGTGAGCTTTGTGGACAATCAGGTCAGCTCCTCGACAGGAACGATTCGTTTGCGGGCCACTTTTGCGAACAAAAATTTGGCTCTGACACCAGGGCTTTTCGCAAGGATTCGGTTACAGGGAGGCGGGGCGCACAGTGGCTGTCTGGCAAAGGATGAGGCGGTCGTTACGGACTTGAATCAAAAATATGTTTTTGTGCTCGGCAAAAACAACACACTGACGTATCGCCCCGTGAAACTTGGGCCGATGACAGAGGGATTGCGCGTCGTGCGTGATGGCTTGCACGAGGGCGATGTCATCGTCGTAAACGGCCTGCAGCGTGTGCGCCCCGGAGCCGCTGTCACACCCAAAAAAATCTCCATGGCGGGTCAAATCAGCGCTCCGGGCAGGGCATCCACCGAATCCGCCCTTGTGGGTCACGAAGAGAAGTCGCACGAGCCGAAAGTGCAGGAGTAGCCTAGGGCCGCCATGAATATCTCTAGTTTTTTCATCAAGCGCCCCATCTTTGCCGCGGTAATTTCCATCATCATTTTTGTCATCGGAGCACTCGCCTATTTCCGCCTCCCTCTGAGCGAGTATCCGGAAGTCGTACCGCCCACTGTGGTCGTACGCACAAGCTACCCCGGCGCAAATCCCACGGTCATCGCCGACACTGTGGCGTCGCCGCTGGAACAGCAGATCAACGGCGTCGAAGGCATGCTGTACATGTTTTCGCAAGCCACAGCCGACGGCGTGATGACTCTGACGATCACGTTTGGCTTAGGCACGGACCTCGACAAAGCGCAAGTGCAGGTGCAGAACCGCGTCTCGCAGGCGCTGCCGCGATTGCCGCAGGAAGTCCAGCGCCTCGGCGTAACGACGGAAAAAACCTCACCGGATTTGCTGATGGTAGTGCACCTGGAGTCTCCGGACAACCGTTACGACATGTTGTACCTGGCGAATCTGGCCATTCTCCAAGTGAAGGACGAGTTG
>Ga0209526_10000578_pt1 | contig 23949 bp, 21 predicted proteins | sample JacPinW_OM2H0_M1_FD_188566 | JGI IMG/M metagenome (GOLD analysis project Ga0209526, IMG submission 188566) | Forest soil microbial communities from Algoma, Ontario, Canada - Jack Pine, Ontario site 1_JW_OM2H0_M1 (SPAdes) (version 2) | ecosystem: Environmental > Terrestrial > Soil > Boreal... | reverse complement strand
TGAGACCACCGCTATTTTGACGGAACCTTTGTTCGCAGCGCTTCCGCGGAAGCACGTATTGGCCCGGCGGGGAACGATTTCCCTGCGCGATTTGCGGAAAGAGCCGTTCTTACTTTTGCGGGACGGTCATTGCTTTCGGGATACCGCGGTTGCGGCATGCGATCGAGCGCGGCTAAGCCCGCAAGTAGTGTTTGAGAGCGGACAATTCAGCAGCTTGTTGAGTTTGGTCGGCGCGGGGATGGGAGTTTCGATCGTACCGGAGATGGCGATTGAAAAAGGTGCGGCGTGCAAGTATGTCCGGATTTCGGACCCCGAGGCGAACCGGACGGTAGGAGCAGTGGTGTTGCGAGGTAGATCGCTGAGCCGGGCGCATACCGGATTTTTAGGATTGTTAGTTGGAAAGAGGAAATGAGAAAAAATTGGATGGGACGCTCCCTTTCGATGGCGCCCCAACGTATTTTAGCGAGAAATACATCCTGAGGATTTGCGCTTTAGGCGATTGTGTGGGAAACAGGAGGGCGCACGAGGCAGGCCGGAGGGCGGTCGAATGCATTCACCCTGGTTTGGCGAGTTCATGGGGACGATGGTCTTGATTCTGTTGGGTGACGGTGTAGTGGCCGGCGTTTTGTTGAAGAAGTCGAAAGCGGAGAATGCCGGATGGATGGTGATCACCGCAGGGTGGGCGTTTGCAGTGATGTGCGGAGTGTTTACGGCAATCGCCTGCGGAAGCCCGGAGGCACATCTGAATCCGGCGGTCACCTTGGGAGTTGCGCTGAAGACTGGAGATTATTCCCAGGTACTTCCCTTTGCAGTGGCGCAAGTGCTGGGAGCGTTTGTGGGCGCGACGCTGGTCTGGCTGCATTATCTGCCGCATTGGGAGCAAACATCGGACGTGGATTTCAAGCGCGGAGTGTTTTGCACCATTCCTGCGATTCGGAACCCGGGGGCGAATTTCTTCAGCGAGGTGATTGCAACGTTTGTGCTGATTTTTGTGATTGATGCGATTTTTTCGAAACAGGTAGCGAGCACAGGAATTGCGGCTGGGCTTGGACCGTTTCTCGTGGGAAGTCTGGTCTGGGGGATCGGGCTTTCGCTGGGCGGGACGACTGGATATGCGATCAATCCTGCGCGCGATTTAGGGCCACGGATTGCGCATTCGCTGCTACCCATTGCTGGTAAGGGCGATTCGGACTGGGGCTATGTGTGGATACCTGTCGCAGGGCCGCTGGTTGGCGGAGCGTTGGCTGGGTTAATGGCAAAACTACTTTCGATTTGAGGAATGGATGGCAGCATATTTAGGGGCACTCGATCAAGGCACGACGAGCACCCGCTTTATTATTTTTGATCGCGCTGGACGCATCGTGGCGCAAGCGCAGGAAGAGCACGAACAAATCTACCCCTCGCCTGGCTGGGTGGAGCACGACCCGGAGGAAATCTGGCGCCGAACGCAAGCAGTCATTCGCCAGGCGATGAACGAAAAGATTTTGCAGCCTGCAGATCTGGCGGCAATCGGGATCACCAACCAACGCGAGACGACCGTGCTGTGGAACAAGACGACAGGCCGCGCGTTGTGCAACGCGATTGTCTGGCAGGACACGCGCGTGCAAGGAATGGTGGCGGAGTTTGTGAACAACGGGGGGATTGACAGGTTTCGCGAGAAAACGGGACTGCCACTTTCGACGTATTTCAGCGCGCTGAAGATTCGATGGATTCTGGAAAACGTGCGCGGCGCGAGGGAGCAGGCGGAGGCGGGCGAAGCGCTGTTCGGAACCATGGATACGTATTTACTGTGGCAATTGACGGGCGGAACGCGCGAGGGGCTGCACCTGACCGACGTGACGAATGCGAGCCGGACGCAGTTGATGAATCTGGCGACGCTGGATTGGGATGAGGAAATTCTGGCTGCATTTCGGATACCGAAGCAGATTCTGCCGCGGATTACCTCGAGCAGCGAGATTTATGGCGAAGCAAGGATTAAGGTGATTGCAGGCGTAAAGATTGCGGCGGTGCTGGGGGATCAGCATGCGGCGCTGTTTGGGCAAACATGTTTTCGACCGGGGGAAGCCAAGAACACCTACGGGACTGGTTGTTTCTTGCTTATGAACACGGGCGAGCGGGCGGTGCCTTCTTCGTGGGGATTGCTAACGACGTTGGGATACAAGCTTGGCGCAAAGGCAGCGGTGTATGCACTGGAAGGCAGCGTGGCGATCACCGGCGCGCTGGTGCAATGGATGCGGGACAACCTAGGGATCATCCGAAACAGCGGCGAGATCGAAGCGCTGGCGCGAACGGTGCGGGACAGCGGAGGAGTTTATTTTGTTCCAGCGTTTTCCGGTCTGTACGCACCGTATTGGAAGAGCGACGCCCGCGGAGTAATTGCGGGTCTGACTCGATTTGCGAACAAGGGACATCTTGCACGCGCGGTGCTGGAGGCAACGGCGTTTCAGACGCGCGAAGTCGTGGAAGCGATGGAGAAAGATTCAAAGATTTCACTTTCCTCGCTGCGGACCGATGGCGGAATGGTGGTGAACGAACTGTTGATGCAATTTCAAGCGGATATTCTGGGGATTCCGGTGCAAAGGCCAGTGATCAAGGAGACGACGGCGCTGGGCGCGGCGTACGCAGCGGGATTGGCCGTTGGCTTCTACAAGGGACTCGAGGAGTTGAGGGATAACTGGTCGGTGGATGCGACGTGGGAGCCGCAGATGGAGGAAGGGCAACGGGCGGACTTGTACCGGCAGTGGAAGAAAGCGGTCACGCGGTCGTTTGCCTGGGTGGATGCTTAGATCAGACTGGCCTTTTTACAGGGAGAGATGGGAGAACATGGCGCGGAAGGTGAAATGGGGAATTCTTAGCACTGCGGGGATCGCGAAGCGGCGAGTAATTCCGGCGATGAAACAATGTGAGATTGCGGAAATTGCCGCGATTTCTTCACGCTCCCTGGAGAGTGCAAAAGCGGCGGCAGCGGAATTTTCCATTCCCAAAGCATATGGTTCGTATGAAGAGCTGCTTCGCGACCCCGAAATCGAAGTGGTCTATAACCCGATGCCGAATCACCTGCACGCGGAGTGGACGATTCGCGCGGCGAGCGCAGGCAAACATGTGCTTTGCGAGAAACCTATCGCGCTGAACGCGGCCGAAGCGCGCAAGATCCGTGAAGCGCGGGAGAAATACGGTGTGAAGATCGGCGAGGCGTTCATGGTGAGTACCCATCCGCAGTGGCTGCGAACAAAAGAACTGGTGCAGAGCGGGCGAATCGGCAAATTGCGCTCGGCGGCGGGACATTTCAGTTACTTTAATGCGGATCCAAAAAATGTTCGCAACTCGGTGGAATATGGTGGTGGAGCGCTTCTGGATATTGGGTGTTATCCGGTGAAGACCACGCGGATGGTGTTCGCCGAGGAACCGCTGCGGGTATCGGCGTGCATTGAGCGAGATCCGAAATTCAAGACTGATCGGCTGACCTCTGCGATCCTGGAATATCCTTCAGGCCAGTGCATTTTTACTGTCAGCACGCAGGCCGTCTACTACCAGAAGATGCAGTTCTTCGGGACCGAGCGACGCATTGACGTAGAAATCCCGTTCAACGCGCCGACAGATAGCCCGACGCGGATTTTCATCGACGACGGTAGCCAGCTGTACGGAGGCGCAAGCCAGATTGTGGAGTCCTTTCCGATCTGTAATCAATTTACGATTCAGGGAGATTTGGTTTCGAAGGCGGTGCTTGAGAATAAGGAAGTGCCGAACCCGGTGGAGGATGCGATTTGCAACATGGCAGTGCTGGATGCATTGTTTCGTTCGGCGGAATCGGGAAAGTGGGAAGTGCCGGAGAGGTTGTAGGAAAAAGCGGTTGGTTCTCTCTCGTTGACTGCAACAAAACCCCATCCTTAAAAACAAGAGGTACGGTCCTTAAAGAGATTACTGACCTCGGGATTTGCTTTCGTTTTGGAGACTTTTTTCAAAGAGCGGGTAAGAACGAGTGATTGTGGTGGCGGGATTTTGGGCAGAAAATGTCGGCGCGCCCAATTTTGGATTTCCTGCCACCAAAAACGGTCCACATATTACGTTAACAATCGAGATGTTGTGTATCTATGCGTGCATTTTGACTTGCTGGAATATTCGGACTCAGTGCCATTTTGCGGCGGATCAGAGAGGAAGAGACGGCCTCCTTCCCGATGTGGGAGGCCGAAGGAGCCTCTGGGAAACCCAAGAACACAGGCAGAAGTGACTTTGCCACCAGAAGTTAGTCGTAGTATTCCTGGCCGAGGTGGGTGATCAGGTCTTCGCCAACCATCCAGCGCAGCGTGTTCTTCAGTTTCATTAATTGGATGAAGAGGTCGTGCTCGGGATACAGTTCCGGCGCGGTCATCGGCGATTTGAAGTAGAAACTGAGCCACTCCTGAATGCCGCGCATTCCGGCACGCTGCGCTAGATCGAGGAACAGAACGAGATCGAGAACGATCGGCGCGGCCAGAATGGAATCGCGGCAGAGGAAGTCCACCTTGATCTGCATCGGATACCCAAGCCAACCGAAGATATCAATATTGTCCCAGCCTTCCTTGTTGTCACCGCGTGGCGGGTAATAGTTGATGCGGACTTTGTGGTGAATAGTCTTGTATAGTTCGGGGTAGAGATGCGGCTGAAGAATGAACTCGAGCGCTCCGAGTTTGGATTCTTCCTTGGTCTTGAATGAGCCGGGATCTTCAAGGACTTCTCCGTCACGATTGCCGAGGATGTTCGTGGAGAACCAGCCGTTCAGGCCGAGCATGCGGGCTTTGAATGCGGGCGCGAGCACCGTCTTAATTAAGGTTTGGCCAGTCTTGAAATCTTTGCCGGCGATCGGCACGTTGTGCTGAAGAGCGAGTTGTTGAAGCGCAGCAATGTCGACACTAAGGTTTGGCGCGCCATTCCCGTAGGGAACGCCACTGGTGATTGCAGCCCAGGCATACAGCATCGAGGGCGCGATGGCGGGATGATTCTTCTTCATGCCCTGTTCAAACTTCTCGACGGTGCTATGAACGTCGTGGGGCTTTTGGAAAACTTCCGTGGAGCCGCACCACAGCATGACCATGCGCGCGCATTTATGTTTTTTCTTGAAATTGGCAATGTCGCGCTTGAGTTGGAGGGCGATGTCGTATTTGGTTTTACCCTTCTTTATGTTCTTTCCATCGAGCAATTTGACGTACTCGCGATCGAACGCAGCAGGCATGGGCTTGATTTTGGAAAGAAAGGTTTTCACTGCTGCGAGGTGATGAGGATCGAGGACGCCGGCCTTTGCGGCTGCTTCATACGAGCTGTCCGGAAAAATGTCCCAACCGCCGAAAACGATGTCCTCAAGACGTGCGAGAGAGACGAAATCCTTGATTTTGGGAGAGCGGCCATCGGTGCGCCTGCCGAGGCGGATCGTGCCCATCTGCGTGAGTGAGCCAACCGGAGTAGCTTTTTTCTTACGTACCAGCTCAACGCCAGCCATGAAGGTCGTGGCGACCGCTCCCATGCCCGGAAGAAGGATTCCGAGCTTCCCTTTTGGCGCAGGAATATTCTTTGGTTTATCCATGAAGTTCCTCAGTTATTTTCGTTGGTAGACGATGCAGGTCACAGCTACCTCAGAAAATGCCGTGGCCCAAACTAATTATGATGAGGTAAGCGAGTAGGATATGCAAATGGAAAGGAAATATCGTCGGTGAGCCAGACGGTGATCGAGAGCGTACCGCGTCTGCGATGGGATCGTGGCAACATGCAGCGAGGAACGTTTTTCTAAAAACGCAATTAGTTTTGGGGAGGCCGACATGAACGCAAAGGCTGGACATTCGACGCCGATGCTGCATGTGGCAGAAATCGAGCAATCCATCCGCTTCTATGAAGCATTAGGGTTCGTCACCGTGGATACGGATCGCGGAAAGCCGCTGGGATGGGCGCGTCTGCATTGTGACGGCGGCGCGGTGATGTTTTTGCGAGCAGAAAAACCTTTGGATCCAGGGGCCAACGGCACCATGCTGTGCATGTATACGCCAGACTTAATCGGGCTACGTGAGCAACTTTTGACCAGTGGCATAAAAGCTCCCCCGATCGCGCATCCGGAATACATGCCCAGCGGCGAAATTACACTCACCGACCCCGATGGCAACATCATAGTGGTCTCCCATTGGGGAAAGACGGAGCAAGAAACCTGGGAGAAACGAATCGGAGCGAAGGCGTAGCTATTTGGGATTTAGGGGGCCGGACATATCGACTTCGACGTTCACGACGGGTTTTACTTTCAGGAGAAAGTTGCTCGGATCCTTCAAGCCCCATTGAATGTATGGGACCTCGAATTTCGCAGCTCCCTTCCATCGATCGTTGGCGAGTTCGGCGTGGACGGGGATGAGGAGTTCGTGATCGCTGCCGTGAATGGAGAGTATGCCGTGGAGTTTTACGTCGGAGGCGCCCGCGCGAGAGACACGGCCTTCCACCCGGGAAGGTTTAAAGATGGCCTCGGGAAATTTCGCACTTTGCAGTACTTCCTTGTGCATTTTTTGGTCGCGGGAATTGTTGCCACTCTCGCCGCTGGTGACGAGGACAATGATTTCACCGGAGGCTTTGCCGGTTTCGGGATCCAAAACAACGCTTCCCCGTTTGATGACGAAGGTGCCGTGAACCATGTGGAGAGTGCTGTCCACACTCCAATGAAGTTTGCTTTGCGAGGGATCCAGAGCGAGGGAAACCTCATGCGCGGCGGTATCGGCGGTTTGAAAATGCGGAGGCCCCGGTGCAGCCGAAACAAGGATGGCAAAGCCGCAAATCGCGAGGAAACTTGCGCCGACTGATTTCCAGCGAGATAGTTTCATCATTTTTCCTTTCCCTTACGCGGCAAGAAATCGCCATCCAACACGCGCCCCGGTGGAAAGCAAGTTGGCCGGTGTGGCACCGTTTACATGGATGTCCAACAGCCGGGAAAATAGATCTGGATTCGCCGAAACGGAACGGACGAAGCGCCCCCTAAGCTCTGCATGACGCCCCAGCCATAGCATCAGTCTGCCCATGTGCATGGGTCGCGTGGCAATTTGGCGATGACTGCGCTGATATTCCCCCAGGTTGTCATGGGCCATAGCTTCCCCAAGCGCCAGGGATTGGCGAAAGGCCATCCGCAACCCGTCTCCTGTGAGCGCATCAACGCCTCCTGAGGCATCTCCCACCAAGGCGACGTGGTCGCGAAAGACCCTAGGGAGGGAATGCATCATTGTGATCGCACCACGTTCTCGGCTAGCGAGCTCGGCCATCGCGAGGCGATTCTTCAGTTCCGGCCAATTATTCAGCGCCATTTGGAACTGAGCATCCTCGGTCGTGTCTGCCATTACAACGATACAGACTTCGTTGTTGGAGATTGGCGTGACGTAGGCTTGAGCCCGTTCACCCCAATAAATTTCCATGAAATTGGACCACGGGCGGATCCGGTAATGACGCCGCGTGGCGTGCCGGCCGGTGCGCTGAGCCTTCGTGTCGAGACCGCTCCAGCGGCGAACGCGCGAACCGCTGCCATCCGCGCCGACTATCCAGCGGGTTTCGACATGTCCCGGCCCTAAGCGCACGCCAAATTCATCCACACCTGCGACCGGTGTATTCCAGAGAAGTTGCACACCGGCTTTCTCGGCGTGGCGCACCAGGAGTTCATGAAGCAGAGGACGCCGAAAGCCCAAACCCACGCCGTGGGGAAACTCCGCGCTTGCTTTCAAATCACCGTGCAGAAATCGAATGCCGCGAAATCGAAAACCATCTGTATCTGCGACTTCCACTCCCAAGTCCTGCAGCGCGGCTTGGGTATCTGGCATTAAACCTTCCCCACACGGCTTGTCGAGTGGAGGGGCGGAACCGTCCGCGACTATCACCCGGAACCCCTTCTGGCGTGCGGCAATTGCTGCCGCCAACCCGGCGGGCCCACCGCCGATGACAAATACATCCGTACGCTTCTCGAGGAAAATAAATTTTCTGCCTTTCTTGCGCGAGTCTAACCTGAAAACCTTTAAATGTCGGCCGCGCGGCAGGCCAGGCCCAGAGCGTCGGTCCAAAATGAGGCAGCCGAGTCGGCCAGTTCCACCACACCGCGAATGGCCTCGACCAATTCGCCCAACTGCTTATTCGTAACAACATGCGGCAGGGCCGCCTTCAGCACCATAAATATTGTTCCCGCACACCTGGGTGAAGATGTTCTTACCTCGAAACATTCTCATCACCATGATCTGACCGAACATCGCAGGATGAATGCGATGAAAGCCTCATACAACGCCCGCAACGACAACTTCTGGGCGTCCTAAATTCGATGCCGCTGAGGAGCCCAAGGCCACGCACTTCTTTCACCAAGCCAAACGGCGCTAAGGCCTGGCGCAAATCTGCTCGAAATTGTTTCCCCCAGTTCCTGTGCCCGAGGTCCGAGGTTTTCACGTTCCAGCATGTCAAGAGTGGCCAGCCCGTACTCCACATTCATATCCAGCAAATTAAGAAGCGCGAGCCATTGTGGGTTGACGGTTTGCTGGTAGAAATTCGAACAACCCGCTGTGGCGGCGACGGTCTTGACCGGAGATGCCATATGGTGGCTATAGATGCGTTTGCTAGTGCCCGGTGATGCCTCATGGAAAGGGGAAGACGCGGCTTGGCGGCGATCTATGGGACTCCTTGCGTGGATTCCAAAAATAGCTGACGGTTCCTCGGTTGCCCGCCCAATTCTGTACCATAATCACGACTTATAATCATGCGTAATTCTATTAATTTGACTGATTGACATTTATGCTCCAGTCTACTACTTTGTAGGCGATCGATTATGTTGCGCATCGCCATCCAAGCCACACGCCTCGCGGAACCGGTAGCCGGGGTTCCTAGAACGATCCGCGTGGTTGTGCGAATTAGCCCCGTAGTCATTACGGGACAAGCAAGCGGGTGATGGCGGGCCGGTAGTACATTCCGAGCGAAGTTTCGGGGCCATCACTCAAGCGAAGTGGTGGCCTCAGTTTTTTGTGGGGACCCTAAGGGATCCGAGAGGAAGGCAGCAGTGAGCGATAGTTTATTAAAGCCACGGAGTGCGACCCTGACCGATGGGGCGCACCGAGCACCAGCGCGCGCGATGCTTCGCGCGGTGGGCTTGAAGGATGAAGATTTTGGCAAACCGCTGATTGGAATTGCGAATACGTGGATTGAGATTGGACCATGCAACTATCACTTGCGCGAATTGGCACAGCACGTTCGCAAAGGGATTAAGGCAGCGGGCGGGACGCCGCTGGAGTTCAACACGATTTCGATTTCAGACGGCATCACCATGGGGACGGAAGGGATGCGGGCCTCACTGGTGAGCCGTGAGGTGATTGCGGATTCGATTGAACTGGTGACGCGGGGAAATCTGTTGGATGGATTGATCGTGCTGGTGGGCTGCGACAAGACGATTCCCGGCGGGGCGATGGCGCTGGCGCGGCTGAATATACCGGGATTGATTCTGTATGGCGGTTCGATCGCGCCCGGACAATTTGAGGGCCATTCGGTCACGATTCAGGACGTATTTGAAGCTGTGGGCGCGCACGCACGCGGGAAGATGACGGATGCACAGCTGAAGGAACTGGAATGCGCGGCTTGCCCGGGAGCTGGGGCTTGCGGGGGGCAGTTCACAGCGAACACGATGGCGCTGGTTTGTGAATTTCTGGGCTTGGCACCAATGGGAATTTCGAGCGTGCCGGCAACCGATGCCGGCAAGGCTCACGCAGGAGAACTGGCGGGAAGACTAACGCTGGAATTGCTGCGCAAAGGGACGACACCTTCAAAGATCATCACCAAAGCGGCGATTGAGAACGCGATTGCGGGAGTGGCGGCGACGGGTGGCTCGACAAACGCTGTGCTGCACCTGCTGGCGATTGCGCGCGAGGCGGGGATTGCGCTTTCGATTGACGATTTCGACCGAGTGAGCGCGAAGACTCCAATACTAGCGGACCTGAAACCCGGAGGACGATTTGTCGCAACCGATCTATATGCAGCAGGCGGCACTGCACTGGTCGCAAAGCGGATGCTTGAAGCTGGTCTTCTCCACGGCGATAGCGTCACCGTCACTGGACGGACGATTGCGGAAGAGGCAGCGAACGCGAAGGAAACAAGCGGGCAAGAAGTTGTCCGAAGCAAGGACAAGCCGCTGAAGGCCACTGGCGGACTGATGATTTTGAAGGGCAATCTGACGCCGGAGGGATGCGTGATGAAGGTTGTCGGCCATAATACGCAAATTTTTCGCGGGCCGGCTCGCGTTTTCGAGAGTGAAGAAGCGGCGTTTGAGGGCGTGGAGACCGGACAGATCAAGGCTGGCGATGTAGTGGTGATCCGGTATGAAGGTCCACGCGGGGGTCCGGGCATGCGGGAGATGCTTGCGGTTACGGCAGCACTGGTGGGCGCGGGACTCGGCGATTCCGTGGCGCTTTTGACAGACGGACGATTTTCCGGGGCCACGCACGGGTTCATGGCCGGTCACGTGGCACCTGAGGCGGCGATGGGCGGGCCGATTGCAGCGGTTCGAGATGGAGATTTCGTGGCTTTTGATTTGCCAAAGAGGAGACTGGACGTGGAGATTACGGACGCGGAGATGCGGAAGCGGTTGGCATCCTGGAAGCCGCCCAAACCGCGTTATACGCACGGGGTGATGGCGAAGTACGCGCTGCTGGTTTCGTCTTCGTCGCTCGGTGCGATTACAACGGTTCCTGCAAATTTTTCCACCGGCGGAATGCCGGCATCCCCTGGGAGAACTTTATGAAACTGACTGGCGCGGAAATCCTGTGTGAGACGTTGACGCAACTCGGTGTGCGTCATATTTTTGGCTACCCGGGCGGGGCAATCCTGCCGGTGTACGACGCGATTGGAAGGTCCAAGCTGCACCACATCTTGGTGCGGCACGAGCAAGGCGCGACGCACATGGCGGATGGATACGCGCGCGCGTCTGGCGGAGTAGGCGTGGCAATGGCTACATCCGGACCAGGTGCGACGAACATGGTTACGGGCATTGCTACGGCGATGCTGGATTCGTCTCCAGTGGTGTGCATTACGGGGCAGGTGAGCAGCAAATTGCTTGGATCGGACGCATTTCAGGAAGTGGATATCACGGGTATAACGATGCCGATTACCAAGTACAACGTGGTGGTCTCCAAGGTCGAGGATCTTGCGCGAACACTGCGCGAGGCATTTTTGATTGCAAATTCGGGCCGGCCGGGACCGGTACTGGTGGATATCACCAAGGATGCGCAGCAAGCGTCGGCTGAATTTGATTGGGAGAAATCTGCGCCGAAACTTCCGCCGAAGAGAAAGCGGAACAACCATGACCAAGCGGAGTTTGACCGCGCGGTGGAACTGCTGAATTCGGCGAAGCGTCCGGTGATTCTTGCTGGACGCGGAATCATGCTGTCGGGCGCGATGCAAGTATTCGATAGATTCGTGCGCAGCAGCGATATTCCCGTGGCGATGACACTGCTTGGAATCGGCTGCTTTCCTGCCAGCGATCCTCTTAACCTCGGCATGATGGGAATGCACGGCGAAGCGTGGGTGAACACTGCGATTCAGGAAGCGGACCTGCTGATCGCGGTAGGCATGCGATTTGACGACCGGGTGACCGGAGATCTACGCACGTATGCAAAGAATGCGCGGAAGATTCACATCGAAGTGGACCGCGCGGAGATCAACAAGAATGTGAAGGTGGACGCCGCGATCGTCGGGGATGCCGGCGAGACATTGGGCAATTTGTTGCCGCACATCCAGACGCGCGACCACAGTGCGTGGCTTGCGCACATTAAGGAATTAAGGGGCGATTCGGCGGTGCGGGACATCCAGTCACTGCCGGACAGCGGGCATCTTTATGCCGCGCACGTGATCAATGACTTGTGGAAGGTGACTAAGGGGAACGCAATTGTGGTGACCGACGTGGGACAGCACCAGATGTGGGAGGCACAGTATTACCACCACGATGCCCCGCGGACGCTGATTACTTCGGGCGGACTGGGCACTATGGGATTTGCGCTGCCGGCGGCAGTTGGCGCAAAATTCGCGCGTCCACAGGATGAAGTGTGGGTGGTGGTGGGTGACGGCGGATTCCAGATGACGATGTGCGAGCTGGCGACGATTGTGCAGGAAAAGATCAACGTCAAAATCGCCATCATCAACAATGGATATTTGGGAATGGTGCGGCAGTGGCAGGAATTTTTCTACGACAAACGGTACGTGGCGACGCCAATGATTGCGCCGGATTTTGTGGCGCTGGCGAACTCGTTTGGGATTCGCGCCGAGCGGGTTAGCGCGCGAGGCGAAGTGGTGCCGACGATTGAGTCGGCCCGGGAGACGGATGGCCCGGTGCTGATCGATTTCCGTGTGGAACAGGAAGATTCGGTGTATCCGATGGTGCCGGCAGGGGCTTCCCTGCATGAAATGATCCGGCGCCCGAATAATCCGTTGGTGGAGACGGCCACGGAACCGTAGAACGCGGTGCAGAGGGCGGCCTAAAGCCGCCCTCTGCCAAGAACAGGAAGTACATTGGGAACCATCAGGTTTTTTTGAGGCCTGGCCTCAGAGCGTTGGCGGACGGCCTCAGAAGGGCGTCCCTATATAAGAACGAGCAAGAGGCGAGAGAGCTTTTGGAGGAGCGGAGAATGCAGACGATTGTTGCGTATGTGGAGAACAAGCCAGGGGTGTTGAATCGAGTGGCGTCGCTGACGAGGCGACTGGCGATCAATATAGATTCCCTGACCGTGGGGCCAACGGAGAACGAAGAAGTTGCACGCATGACGATTTGCGCGCACACCGACGAAGGCGGCGCGCGCCGGCTGGAAGCAAGTCTGGAGAAGTTGGTGGATGTACTGCTGGCGGAAAATATATCGGGCCGGCCGATGCTGGAGCGGGAGCTGGCGCTCTTGAAAGTGGCGGCCGACCAGGCGAACCGGCCACACCTGATGCAATTGCTGGAAGTGTTTCGCGCGAGGGTGGTGGATGTTGCGCCGGAATCGCTGATTGTGGAGATTTCTGGGACGGTGGACAAAATCGATGGGCTACTGGAAGTGTTGCGGCCTTTTGGGGTTCTGGAGATGTCTCGCACAGGCCGGATTGCGATGACCCGCGGAGGCGACTTGTTGCAGCCCCCGACGGAAACTTCCGAGACAGCAGAACAGCCGACCACTGCCGAAAAATAAAGCCGATTTTGGAAGAGTCCCTGGGGGGCGATTCCATTGAAATTGCAGTTTTAAGAAGTTTCCGGCCGCAGCGCGGCCGACGAAAGGAAAGAAATGGCAAATCTCTATTACGACAAGGATGCTGATCTCTCGCTGGTTCAGGGCAAGAAGGTCGCCATCATCGGTTACGGTTCGCAGGGCCATGCGCACGCTTTGAATTTGAGGGACTCCGGAGTGTCCGTTGTGGTCGGACTGCCCGAGGGCAGCGCTTCACGGCCGAAGGCCGAGAAGGACGGATTGGTAGTGAAGTCGCCAGCAGACGCGGCGGCCTGGGCCGATGTGATCATGATTCTGGCGCCGGACACGAGGCAGCCAAAACTCTACAAAGACGCGATTGAACCGAACCTGAAGGCCGGCAAGACGCTGATGTTCGCGCACGGGTTTAATATTCGGTTTGGCGCGATTACCCCACCGAAAGATGTGGACGTGAGCATGATCGCTCCGAAGGCGCCGGGACACCGGGTGCGCGAAGTGTTCGTCGAAGGTGGAGGAACGCCGGCATTGCTGGCGATACAGCAGGATGCTTCGGGCAAGGCGAAGGCGTTCGCGCTGTCGTATGCGAAAGGATTGGGCACGACGCGTGCGGGCGTGCTGGAGACGACCTTCACGGAAGAGACCGAGACGGATCTGTTCGGCGAGCAGGCGGTGCTGTGTGGTGGCGTGAGCGAACTGATCAAGGCGGGGTTCGAGACGCTGGTGAATGCGGGGTATCAGCCGGAAGTGGCGTACTTCGAATGCATGCATGAGTTGAAACTGATTGTGGATCTGATCTATCGCGGTGGGCTGAGCTACATGAGGTATTCCGTTAGCGATACGGCGGAGCAGGGTGACTATCACGCCGGGCAAAAGATCGTGACGCAACAGACCCGCGAAGAGATGAAGAAACTGCTGGCCGGGATTCGCGACGGGAGCTTCGCGAAGGCCTGGATTGAGGAGAACGAAAAGGGCTGTCCAAACTTCCTGGCACGCAGGAAGGCGGAGCAGCAGAGCCAGATCGAGCAACTCGGGCCGAAGCTACGAGCCATGATGCCGTTCCTGAATCCTATCGTGGCGCCAGGGCTAGCCGAAGCAGCTGCGACCGGCAAGAAGTAGAACCCGCGGCTTCACTACCTCCCGAGTTACTTTCTGCGTGGTAGCGAAGCCGACCATCTTCTGTACTCGCTGCCCAATGGGCCTGCGCCCGTTATAAGTCTGTTATTAAAAACATGGAGATTCGATTGACAATCGATGTCTTCCTAGAGAGTATTGCCCGCTATGCCAACATCTGTACGTTTCCCACTCGATACGGTTCCGCTTGCAGAGCGATCAGTCAAACTCAGCATCAAACGCCAGGAAATTATTCGGCCGATCGTGGAGCACCCGAGGGAGTTTGTGCTCTTGAGCGTGCGGGCACTGGCAAAGCGGCTTCATACCGACCCTGCGACGATCATCCGCATCGTGCACGGACTGGAGTTTGGAAGCTATAAGGAATTTCAGCACCATTTGCATGAGCTCTCGCTCGCTTACGCGACATCCCAAGACACCATGCTCAAGAGTTACCCGAGCGGGGGAAAACACTCTGCCGTAACCGAATCTGTGTTTGCCGACCTGAAGAACCTGCAGGGACTCAAAAATTCTCTCGATCCAGCGAAACTCAGCGCCTTGGCAAAAAGAATGTATGCGGCACGCAGGGTGGTATTGATTGGTGGAGATCTCGCGGCTGTGCTGGCCGACTATCTGGGCTACCAACTGAATCTTTTGGGATTGCCCATTTTCGTGGCCACCTCCGGAGGTGCCATCACTCATTCGGTGCGGGCGATGGCCAAACAGGATCTGCTGATCGCGATCAGCTTTCGAAGGGGGCTGAAGCAGACCGTGGAGGGCGTGCAACAGGCCCGGGAGCGCGGAGCGTATTGCGTGGGAATCGCGGATACCTACCTTTCGCCGATTGCAAGAACCTGCCACGAGGTATTCCTGGCTTCGACAGACTCGGTGTATTACGGAACTTCGTACGTGGCACCGGTTTCGCTGGCGAATGCGATTATGACCGCCGTGGGAGAGTATCGCCGGCCGCGAACGCTGGCCATTGTGCAGGAGCTCGCAGAAGAGCAACGGCGCGGGTCGCGGTGGTTTGGCTCCTGATGGGTTCGCGGCGGTGCCGCGTCTTTCGGCTCGACTGAACGGGCTGGGCAAAAAGTCGTCTTCTTTGACATCTCGATCCCCTCTTTGGCGGGCGACAGATCTGTGTTTCGCGAGAGACGAGAAAAAAAGTAGATTCCGCACCTGGTTCAAAAGGCGAACAGAGTTCGCAATGACAGTAAGTGGAATTTTTGTGCAAGCTGCAGGGGGATCGCAAAAATGTGTTCAGGCTAACCAATCGTGCCCTGCCGGATCAACAATAGCGCTAACCCGACAGGTTTTGTTACTCTCCCGGGATGGCCAAACCCACATTGACCAATCGAAGCGCTCCAGGGGCGACAGACGGCAACCTTCTGACCAGCCGGGAGAACCGGTGGTTAAAGGAGTTTCGCATCGCGTTGCGCGGTGGATTGCCAACGCAGAGCGGAAGCGTGGGCGTCGAAGGGGTACGTCTTGTGGAGGAGGCCCTGCGCTCAGGCTGCCGGATTGAGGCGGTGCTGTTGAGCGAGACTGGAGAGCGACATCGAGAGAGATTGGCACCATGGATCGATAAACCGGAGATGGGCTTTCCAGTGTTCCGCACAACCGACAGACTTTTTGAGGGAATCGCGGACACTGAGCACCCACAGGGAGTGGCTCTGCTTGTGGAGCCACGAAAGGTCGAACTGGACGATTTATTTGAGACGCCGCGCGGTGCGTGTTCGCCGTTAGTGGTTGTGCTTGCCGGGGTGCAAGATCCGGGAAATGTGGGAACAATTTTACGAACAGCAACAGCGTTTGGGGCTACTGCGGGCGTGACGTCGGCTACCGGGCAGAGCGGCACGGCGAGTCCATTTTCGCCGAAAGCGCTTCGGGCTTCCGCGGGAGCGGCACTTCATTTGCCGATTGTCGCCGGGATGCCGCTCGGGATTTTGCTGACGCAGTTGAAGCTCAAAGGGATTCACACGGTAGCATCTTGCGTCCATGAAGAAGGAAAAGAAGTGAAAGGCGTCATGCTGCCGTGGGAAGTGGATTGGTGCCAGCCGGTGGCTCTGCTGGTTGGCAATGAAGGGGCGGGATTGCCGGAAGAAGTGGTGCACGCTGCAGACGCGCGGATTCACATCCCGATGGCGACGGAAATTGAGTCGCTGAATGCAGCGGCTGCGGCGGCGGTGTTGTTTTACGAGGCGTTTCGGCAAAGGAAGAGGAAAGTGGCGAGTGGCGAGTGACCTTTCCCAGATTGTCCTCGCGGCATGCGCGGAGTTGGTAGCCGGATTCGAAATCGGGGGCGAAAAGCAATACACTTTGTGAATGATGAATTTGTTTTCGGGATTGCCGGAGCCGGAGACTGCGGCAGCGTTGCAGCCGCTGGCGGAACGGATGCGCCCGCGAACGCTGGATGAGGTCGTCGGCCAGGAAAAGCTGCTCGGCCCGGGCAAGCCGCTGCGGGTGCAAATCGAAACGGACAATTTAAGCTCGATGCTGTTCTGGGGCCCGCCGGGGTGTGGGAAGACGACACTGGCGCGGCTGATTGCGCGTTTGACGAAGAGCGACTTTCTATCCTTCAGCGCGGTACTAAGCGGGATCAAAGAAATTAAGGAAGTGATGGCGGACGCCGAGAGGAAGTCGCGGGGAGGACAGCGAACGATTGTGTTTGTCGACGAGGTGCACCGGTTCAACAAGGCGCAGCAGGATGCGTTTTTGCCGCATGTGGAGGCGGGACATATTTTGTTCATTGGGGCCACCACGGAGAATCCTTCGTTTGAAGTGATTTCGCCGCTGCTTTCGAGGACGAAGGTGTATGTGCTGGAGCCGCTGACGACTCCACAGATCGTGGAATTGCTGCTGCGGGCGTTGGAGGATATAGAACGGGGATTGGGAAATGAGAGGATTTTGGTTGGGTCGGGACAAGGAGCAATAAAGAAGGACGAAGAGGAAAGATTTGACACCGAGGCCACAGAGGACGTGACAGGGAGTTCGCAGAGAACCGAAGAACAGACAGATGAGGTGTTGTGGCGGATTGCGGCGTTTGCGAATGGGGATGCGCGGACGGGGTATAACTCGTTGGAACTTTGCGTGAGGAGTGCTCGGCCCGATGCTAAGGGTTGGAAGCGGATCACGCCGGAGCTTCTGGAGGATGTGCTGCAGCGAAAGATGCTGCGGTATGACAAGGCTGGCGAGGAACACTACAACCTGATTTCGGCGCTGCACAAATCGGTGCGGAATTCGGATCCGGATGCGGCGCTGTATTGGCTGGCGCGGTTGCTGGAGAGCGGAGAGGATGCCTTGTATTTGGCGAGGCGAATGGTACGGATGGCGAGCGAGGATATTGGGTTGGCAGAGCCGGGAGCACTGGCCATGACGCTGGCAGCGAAAGATGCATTCGATTTTCTGGGCGCGCCGGAGGGATATCTGGCGTTGGCGCAGGTGGCGGTGTATTTGTCGCTGGCGCCGAAATCGAATGCGTTGTACGTAGGCTATGGAAACGCGCTCGAAGATGTGCGCAAAACGGAAGCGGATCCGGTGCCGCTGCATCTACGAAACGCGGTGACCGGGCTGATGAAGAATATTGGATATGGAGACGGCTACAAGTACGCACACAACTTTGAGGAAAAGCTGACGGACATGAAGTGCTTGCCGGACAACCTTTCCGGGAGGGAGTACTACAAACCTACAGAGCAGGGATTCGAGGCGAGATTACGGGCGAGGATGGCGGAGATTACAAAAATTAAGGCGGCGAAGGCGGGCCAAGAATGAAGCACTCAATTCTGGCGACCGCCCTGTGCCTTATTACAGCAGCCGGACCTACAGCAAAGGATACGGAACGACCGCATATCCTGGGCATCGCCGAGGTGAGGATTTACGTCTCTAATTTTGCGACTGCGCGGTCCTTCTACAAAGCAGCGACTGACACGACGCGCCCTTGCGATTTGTGTGAGCGAGCAGAGCCGTCAGCGTTCAGGCTTCCATCAGGGCAGTTCATACTTCTCTCACAGATCAAGAAGGGCGGAGAGAGCAATTTACTTGCCGAGATTAGCTTCGCTGCAGACCATCTTAAAGAACTAAAGCACTTATTGAAGTCCAACAAAATTCAGTTTGTGACTGAGGAGCAGAACGGATTGATTTCCATGATCCGGTTGCACGATCCGGAAGGCCACGCACTGGCGTTCCTCGATGTCAATGCACCGCGCAAGTACAGTGCTTTTTATCCGACTGAAGGACCAGACTCTGCAACAAAAGAGCGGATTATTCATGCGGGGTTCATCGTGAAGGATCGGGCTGCAATGGACCATTTTTACAAAGATGTTTTGGGCTTCCGTCTGTACTGGCACGGCGGCATGACCGATGACGAGACGGCGTGGGTCGATATGCAGGTGCCGGACGGAGCGGATTGGATTGAATACATGTTGAATATTCCCGCCGACGCTGACGTACACACACGAGGCGTGATGAATCATTTTGCGATCGGAGTTCCCGATATTCACACGGCAGCCAAAGAATTGGAAAAGAATGGTGCCCCGTTGACCGAGCAACCGAAGATCGGACGGGACGGAAAGTGGCAGTTGAACTTGTATGATCCGGATGAAACGCGAGTGGAATTGATGGAATTTACGCCAGCGGAAAAGCCTTGCTGCGCGGAGTATACCGGCCCACATCCCAAGCCATGAGCCAATTTCCTTCTCTTTTTAGAAGCTTCCAATCCTGTGTGCTGCTGGCTCTTGCGGCGGCGTATTGCGCTTCGGCGCCTGCACAAAATCTGGACAAGGCGGTACAGACTGTCGATGAAGAGGTGACCGCGTTTGCTTACGCGCCGGACGGGAAAATCGTATTTTCGGTGCGGAGAATGTACAAGGCCAAGAAATACGATCTGCAACGGGACGATATTTTCATTCTGGAGCCGGGCGGGAAACGCAAAAGAATTTTCACTGGGGAAAAATTCACGCACGGCGACAACCCGTTCACGTACCAGGTGGAAGCGTTCACGTGGTCGCCGAATGGACGGGTCGTGGCCGTGCAACTGTTCACAACGAACGTGGACCTGGATGACGGGCACACAGAGGATGCGCGGGCTTTGCTATTGCTGGATGACAACGGGCGGGAACTGCATCCAAGCGGAAAAGATCCGCTGGTGATGAATGCGGAAGGTCCGTTGTGGATGCGCGACAATGCGACGCTGGTGTATATGAGTGAGGAAGTCGCGCCGCGGCAACTTTTTTCCATGCAATATCTGAGCGTTTCGAGCGGGACAGCAGGAAAGGCGTTTGAAGGACGGACGTTCGCGGAAGCTGCGCGAATCTCCGGCAGTAATTCGGCAGTCGCCATCGAGCGTGACCGAAACATGGATGGCCCGCCGAGAATGCAGAAACTGGAATTGCTAGCGCAAGAGGACAAAGAGTTGGCCACACTGGACGGATATGTGGGCGGGCTTACGCTGTCGCCGACTGGAACCAAAGCGGCGTATTTTGTGGATCGCGAGGTGCTGGAAATACGCGACCTGGCGGAACCGAATAAAGCGGCGCGGATGCGATTGGGGATGGGGATTGTTCACTGGGCACCGGATGAGTCGCGTATTTATCTCAAGAGGACGGTGGAGAAGAAGTCCGCGGATTTGATAGCCGTGGCGGTGCCACCGCTGGTGGCGCACAGGGCTGGTCAGCCGATCCCGGTGGAAGAGCCGACGCCGCAGCTCCTGCTACACGGATTGACGGTGCGGGAATATGGATTGTCGCCGGACGGAAGATTTTTGGCGGTGGTGCTGCCGGGAAAGAGGAATTTGCAGATTTTTGGGTTTTAGGGGGGTGGGCAGAAGAGAGCTTGCGAGAGTTGAGGCGAAAAGAAGGATTAACGCAGAGACTGCAGTGGAACGGGAAAGTGCGCTGAGTACCCCAAAAGGGATTCGCCACAGAGGATACGGGGGGCACAGAAAGATTTCTGTGGAAGAAAAGAAGAACAAAAAACTAACGTATAGCGGGAATCATGGCGCCAGGAGTGGGCGCCTTTTTTTGTGCTCGATAAGGAGGCAAGCGTTTTCGATTGCCGTCAGGCCGGCGGCGCGAGCTTTTTCGGCAGCGGGGTGGTTTTCGATGCCGAGCTGGAACCAGAGAACTTTTGCTTTGATGGCGATCGCGGACTCGGCGACCGGAGCAACGTCTTCGGAACGGCGGAAGACGTTCACGATGTCGATGGTATCTGGGATGTCTTCCAAGCGAGCGTAAGCTTTTTCGCCAAGGACTTCGGATTCGTTGGGATTCACAGGAATTATGCGATAGCCGGCGGACTGAAGATAAGTGGCTACCGCATTGCTGGGGCGGGTGGGATTTGAGGAGAGCCCGACCACGGCAATGGTTTTGGCGGGTCGGAGTATATCGAGGATGGGGTCGCCCGAGGCGTTTGCGTTGTTTGGAAAATGGATATTCACGCTTATTTGATGAATGCGCTGGGCGGTTGGGTATGGTAGCTGAGGCGTTGCTCCAGAGCGTTGGTGGATGGGACTTAAGAAAGGAAAAGACTAACGGAGAGGCCGCAGAGCGCACAGAGAAGAGTGAAACTCGAAGACTAAAGAGAAGCCTGCCGTTCGATCGTAGCAGCTTACCCCTTGCGAAAAGCAGAAGCGCATAGGGTAGGCCACCTCAAGATCTTCGGAAGCGAGTTCAAGGTAATTGCGAGTTAGACGGACCGGTTGGAGAAGGTTTCGGAGTCGGGCGTGGTGGCGAGGACTTGTCGCGGGTGGGACAACGCATGTGTTATCGCGCCGATGAGACGCGTGTTTTCGGCGGGATTGCCGACGGAGATGCGAATGGCGTCGGGAAAGCCCATCCAGGCCATAGGGCGGACGATCACGCCTTCGTGGAGAAGTTCGTCGCAAAGGGCTTTGGCATGCGGGCCGATGGGGACGAGCAGGAAGTTGGTTTCGCTGGGGACGGGCGTGACGCCCAGGCCGCGGAGGGCTTCGTAGAGACGCTTGCGTTCTGCGCAATTGGACTCGACGGAGCGGCGCACGTGATCCGTATCATCGAGAGCAGCGAGGGCTGCAGCCTGGCCGACGCTGGTGACGTTGAAGGGTGTGCGGAGCTTGTTCATTTCGGCGACGAGGGTGGGATGGCCGACACCGTAGCCGATGCGGAGTCCAGCAAGCCCGTACACTTTCGAAAACGTGCGCAAAGTGAGGAGATTGTTGTACTGCTTGAAGAGTTCGCGTGCGTTCGGCAGATCGGGGCGCTCGGCGTATTCCACGTAGGCTTCGTCGTAGACGACTAGGACGTCGCCGGGAATGCGCTGAAGGAAAGTAGCGAATTCAGCGGTGCCAAAGGCTGTGCCGGTGGGATTGTTAGGATTGGCAATATAGATGATGCGGGTTTGTGGGGTTACCACCCGAGCGATGGCGTCGAGATCGAAAGTGTAATTGCGCAGGGACGTCAGGATCAACTTGCCACCGCTGGCGCGAATGGCGATAGAAAAGAGGGCAAAGGAGCCTTCGCTGGTGATGCCTTCGGAACCGGGACGGAGGAGAACACGAGAAGCAAGATCAATAATTTCGCTGGAGCCGAGGCCGACGAAGATTTCGTCGGCGCGAACGTGGAAACGAGCGGCGAGAACCTCACGAAGACGCTTGCTGCCCCCATCGGGGTACCAGTTGGCTTCGCCGAGAGCGCGGCGCGCGGCTTCCATGGCTTTGGGAGAGGGACCGAGGGGATTTTCGTTGGAAGCGAGCTTGACGGCGTGGATTTTGAGGTCCTGTTCGACTTCTTCGACGGGCTTTCCCGGGACGTAGGTAGGCAAGCCCTGAATATAATCGGGGATGAGTTCTTCTAGCGTGTGGGTCATAAGAAGATATTATGCGCTCATTTGAATTTGTGGAAGGGTTGCGATGTCAAAAGTGGACCCCAGGCCAAGATTTAGGAGTAACGCAGAGGCCGTAGAGTTCGCGGAGGAAACCAAGAGAAAGAGTTTCACCCTAGAGGACACGCTAGACCACGGAGGAAATACAAAAAGAGGGTGGAATCATTTGGAATCGGTGGGGGCGAGGTTTTTGAGTTGGAAGATTTCACTCTTGGTGAGCGGGCGGAATTTGCCTGTGGGGACGTCGAGGACGATGGGCCCGAGTTGGACGCGGTTGATTTTTTCTACGTTGAAGCCAACATGATGAAACATGCGGCGGATCTGGCGGTTGCGGCCTTCGATCAAGATGACTTCGTACCAGGGATTGCTGGCATCTTCCTTGAGGCGAATTTTGGCGGGCGAAGTTTTCACTCGGCGGCCGTCGTCGAGAGCGATGGTGATTCCTGCGCGTAAACGCTGGATGGTTTGCTCGTCCGGCTTGCCGCTGATTTTTACAAGATAGGTTTTGGGGACGTGCGAGCCGGCTTTGGTTAATTTTTGCGCCAGGGCACCGTCATTGGTCATGAGGAGCAGACCTTCGCTGGCGTAATCGAGGCGGCCCACGGGATAGACGCGCTCCGGGAGATTGTCAAGGAGCTCCATCACTGTAGGGCGTCCCTCAGGGTCGCTGACCGTGGTGACATAGCCCTTGGGCTTGTTCAGCAGGAAATAGACGAAACGTTGCGGGCGTTTCAGCGGCTTGCCGTCCACGGAGATGGCGTCGGTTTGCAGGTCCGCCTTGGTGCCTTGTTCGGTAACCACCTTGCCGTTTAGAGTTACTCGGCCCGCGGCGATGATTTCTTCGGCTTTGCGTCGAGAGGCAATGCCTGCGGCGGCTAAGATTTTTTGCAGGCGTTCTGTGGGCATTCGGGAGCTCCGGGTGACTGCGGCGATTAACGCGGACGGCTTATTGCTTGCGCTAAATTAGCAGACCGCCTCAGAAGGCGGTTCCCTACACAAGAAAGAGAAACCGAAGAGCACCGCCAAGAGTGACTGTGCCACAGGAAGCCCAAGAGGGCGGCTTAACTGCGCTCCAACAAAGCAAGAACAGCCCACAATAGAATTATTGCCGCGCTCACGATATTTTCAGCGGGGCTTCTTTCCCTTTTTTAGTTGCTTCTCGCCTCGTAGGGCTTCGAGTTCGCCTTTGTCTAGCAAGCGATAGCGGCCGCGCGGAATGCCTTCGAGTTTCAGCGGGCCGAGGCCGATGCGCTTTACCTTTTCTACCGGATGTTTTTCTCTTCCCAGCGTAAGGCTTAGGCGGTCGAGCTTGGCTCCATTGACTTCCGCTTCGTACCAGAAATTGGCAGCGTGACCGCGGGTGGAGTCCGGCTGGCGCACGGTGCGAAGCTTTGTGCCGGTTGCTTTGCCGAGACGATCGAGATCATCGAGCGTGAGGCGGCCCTTGATTTTGATGTGGTACATCTGCGGGAGATTTGACCAGGACTTGAGCATCGTGGAGGTAAGGTCGCCATCGTTGGTGAGAAAGATGAGACCGCTGGCGGCGTAGTCGAGATTACCGACGGGGTAGACACGCGAGGGAAACCCGCGGAGGAAATTTCGAAGCGTCTTGCGGCCTTCGGGATCAGCGAGGGTGGAGACAACTTCTGGAGGCTTATGCATAACGAGGTAGGCGCGGTCTTCTTCTTCCTCGATGCGGCGCCCGGCGGCTTCGATTTTATCCTTAGTGGGATCAGCTTTGCTGCCGAGTTCGGTGACGACTTCACCGTTCACGCGAACCTGACCGGAACGGATGAGTTGTTCA
>Ga0209526_10000577_pt1 | contig 23960 bp, 21 predicted proteins | sample JacPinW_OM2H0_M1_FD_188566 | JGI IMG/M metagenome (GOLD analysis project Ga0209526, IMG submission 188566) | Forest soil microbial communities from Algoma, Ontario, Canada - Jack Pine, Ontario site 1_JW_OM2H0_M1 (SPAdes) (version 2) | ecosystem: Environmental > Terrestrial > Soil > Boreal... | reverse complement strand
CGAAGGCCCAGGCCGCCGCCGACGCGACCGTGATCGCCAACCATCTGGCGAAAATCAATCCGCAGGATTTTCCGGCGCACTTCCAGGTGTTGGTCAAGGCGTTGGGCGACACGGTCGTGGGGCGCATCGAGCCCACGCTGTACACGATCCTTGCGGCGGTTGGACTGTTGCTGCTGATCGGCTGCGGGAACGTGGCCAACCTGATGCTGGCGCGAGCGACGTCACGAGAGAAGGAATTCGCGTTGCGCGCGGTGCTGGGAGCCGGGCGCGCGAGATTGGTGCGATTGCTGCTGGTCGAGAGTCTCGTCCTGGCGATCGGTGGAGCAGCGCTGGGCGTGCTCATCGCGTGGGGTGGATTGAAACTGATTGTGGCCGCAATGCCGCAAGATTTCATCCCAGCGGAATCCGTCATCGAGCTGAACGCGCCGGTGATGGTTTTCACACTCGTTGTGGCTGTATTGACCGCGCTGATTTTCGGACTAGCGCCGGCGCTGCAGGCTACGCGGCGCGATCTGAACGATCCGCTACGCGACAGTGGCAAGGGAGTAGTCGGCGGATTTCGCACAGGGCGGATGCGCGATACGGTCGTGGTGATGGAAGTGGCGGTGTCGCTGACTCTGTTGATCGGCGCAGGGCTCTTGATGCGGAGTTTTGTGGCGCTGCGCGAGGTGCATTTGGGGCTGCAGGCGGACCACGTCTTGCAGACGCAGTTGCCGTTGCCCGAAGATCGCTACAAAACGGCGGCACACGTGCGGGGATTTTTCCAGCCGCTGCTTGCGCGTGTGAAGGCGCTCCCCGGGGTGGTGGATGCGACAGAGTCGAGCGCGCTGCCACCGTATGGCGGTATGGACACCAAGATAGAGATCGCCGGCAAGTCGCACGAGGACGAATGGCACACGCTGCTGCAACAAGTCAGCGAAGGATATTTCCGGGTGCTGCGCATTCCGGTCAACGGCGGACGGGCGTTTAGCGAAGCGGAAATCAACGACGCAAGAAAAGTGGCCGTGGTGAACGAGACGTTTGTGTCGACGTACCTTCGCGGTGAAAATCCGATGGGGCGTCGCGTCAAGCTGGCGGGGCTGGAAACCCTTGCGGATCCGGTGCGCGAGCCGTGGTTTGAAATCGTGGGAGTGGTAGCTGATGTGACCAACCAGGGTCTGCAGGCTCCAATTGAACCGGAAGTGTGGGTGCCATACACCGTCACAGGTTCGGGAGCGCAGATTCTGATGGTGCGCTCGCAGCAAACACCGATGGCGCTGATGAATGCAGTGCGTCAAGCGGTGTGGGCGACCGATGCCGGTGTGGCGCTGGCTTTTCCGAGCGCGCTGGAGGATCGCATCAGCCAAAGGTTGTATGCGGGCCCTCGCTTTGCCTTCCTGCTGATGGCGATTTTCGGATGCCTGGGACTGATTCTTGTCACTGTTGGCGTTTATAGCGTGCTGGCCTACGCGACAACGCGGAAGACGCATGAGATCGGAATCCGCGTGGCACTGGGCGCGGAACGTGCGGACGTGCTTCGATGGGTGATCAGGGCGGGCTTGCGGTTAGTGACGGCGGGAGCTGCAATTGGATTGATCGTGAGCCTGCTGCTGGGGCGAGCCATCGAGGCGGAGTTGTGGCGTGGCGTGAAACCCTATGATCCGGCGACCTTGGTGGGCACGACCTTGCTGTTGGTGGCGACCGGTGCGTTGGCGTGCTGGATTCCGGCGAGAAGAGCAGCGCGAGTGGACCCCATGGTGGCCCTGCGTTATGAATAGGCAAGCAGATTGGCGGATAGGGCGCTTCGAGCCGGGACGCAGTTGAACAAACATTCCGCACCAACCTTCTCGTTGAGTTGTAAATCCTCTCCCGTTAGTAATCAAGGATCGTAGGACTTCGAGATATGCGGCGGTAAGCCAATTCCACGGGTATTCGCTTCCCGGCCACTGTAGTATCCTCCTCGGCGAATTTGAATACTCTTCGCTAAGAAGGACACCCCCATGAAGCGGCGCTGCTTGCTACTCGCGCTACTCTTCTTGGTCCCCGCCTCGTGCCTGGGGGCGGAAGACTTGTTCGAAATCAAGCCCCTGGCCAGCGGTGTTTGGGCCGCGGTTGCCAAGGTCAGATACAGAGTAAATTCGAATGCCGCAATCATTTTGATGGGCGATGGCGTGCTCGTCGTAGATGCCAACGCAACGCCTTCCGCGGCGCTCGCGCTCATCGAACAGATCAAGAAATTGACGCCTAAGCCGGTGAAATACGTTGTTAACACTCACTTCCATGCGGATCATACTCAGGGAAACGAGGCCTACCTGAGTGCGTGGCCCGCGGGCGTGGAAATCATCTCGTCGGAGGCGACTCGCGCGAACTTAGAGCAGCGAGGCATCCCGCGCTGGAAGTACGAAATCGCTGCCATACCTCAAGAGATCGAACAGTTGAAAAGTGACTTGCAAAAAACCGCGAGCGCCGCACAGCAGGAATCCATCCAAGAGAAAATCGTTGAGGCCGAAGCTTATTTCGCCGAACTGAAGAATATTCACATCACTTTGCCTACGATGACCGTTGACCGCCGTCTTATCCTTCATCGCGATTCGCGTGCCGTGGAAATCCTCTGGTTAGGCCGCGCGCATACCGATGGTGACCTTTTCGTCTTTCTACCGGTAGAAAAAGTACTGGTCACCGGCGATGCGCTGCATGGCTGGACTCCCACGATGCGAGATAGCTATCCCTACGAGTGGATCCAGACCTTGGATGCCGCCGAGAAGCTGGACTTCGAATACGTCATCGGAGGTCACGGCGAGATCATGCACGGCAAACAAAAGTTCGAGCTTTGGAAAGAATACTTTCGCGACCTGCTCGAGCGCACAACCGCGGCCTATGTCGACGGTGCCACCATGGAGGAAGCGAAGAAGCGGGTATCGGAGTTCCTCACTGCAAAGTACGCGGACAAGTTTGACCACTTCCCGCAGAATGTTGCTGGTAACGTGGCGAAGGCCTATCAGGTGATCAATCCTTCGCGTTAGGCGTTGGAGTTGTGCGCGAGAGTGCGAGGCCCGGTCTTATTGGCGTCCGCCGCCCCACTACCTACTACCGAAAGGGTGCGCGAACGTCAGGCAATGATTCCTTTTCGCACCGCGTACAGAATCAGCTCCGGTACACCTTTTAATTTCAGCTTTTCCATAAGGTTTCCTCGGTGCGTTTCCACGGTGTACACGCTCAGGTTCAGGACATTGGCCACTTCTTTGTTCGACTTTCCCTCGGCAATCAGCTGCAAGACTTCTCGTTCGCGCGGCGTCAGCAGTTCGTAGGAATTCTCACCGCCGGTGCGCTGCAGCTTCCGCATATAGTCCTCCAGCAGCACTCGGCTCACCGTCGGACTGAAAAAAGACTTCCCCTCGGCCACCGAGCGTATCGCGCGTACCAGGTCGGACTCCGCGGAATCCTTAAGAAGGTACCCGCGCGCCCCGGCTTTCAGCGCCCTTAAAATATAGGTCTCGTCGGAATACATGCTCAGGATGACCACTGCGGCGCCTGACTTTCCTTCGGTGATCTGCTTGGCAGCTTCGATGCCGTTGAGATTCGGCATACCGATATCGAGCACGGCCACATCGGGCTTCAGCGAGGTTGCCAGGGAAACCGCCTGGCGGCCGTCCTCAGCTTCTCCCACCACGACAAGGTCCGGCTGCTGTTCGACGATCAATCGCAGTCCACGCCGAATCAAGGTGTGATCGTCAGCGAGTAGGATTCTGATTTTCTTCATCTTTGTCCGGCGCTGTTTTCGCAGTCAATGGGAGCTCGGCCCGGATCGTCGCCCCCGCCCCCGGTCGCGACTCGATCTCGATCGTGCCACCGAGGCGTTTCACGCGCTCCTCCATTCCGAGTAGTCCCATGCCGCGCGTGCGTTTTGGGTCAAATCCGCTACCGTCGTCTGTGATCTTCACGCGGATGGCGTCGTTCCTCTGCCTCAGTTCTACGACGACATTCTTGGCATGGGCGTGGCGCTGGGCGTTGTTCAGCGCCTCCTGAACCAACCGATACACGCACAGTTTCAATGGATCCGGCAGGTCTTCGGACACGTTGTCGGCTCGCACCTCGACTTCTATCTCTCCGCGCCGCGACATCTCCCGCGCGTACCATTCCACTGCAGGAACCAACCCGAGGTCATCCAACATCGAGGGCCGCAGCAGCAGCGCCATATTTCGCACCGTCTGAACCGTTCTCTCGGCCACGGTCTTAATACCTCGAATCAGCTCCTGGCTCTTCTCGTCGCCGCTCCCCAGCTGATTGGACAGTCGCCCTGCATCCATGAGCAGCAAACCTAGCGCTTGTCCCACTTCGTCGTGAAGCTCACGTGAAATCGCGCGCCGTTCTGTCTCTTGGGCATCCACCAGCCTCGCGGAAAGCTGCTGCAAGTCACCGCGACTGTGTACGAGCTCCGCATAGCGGAGCCGGGCTTGACGCTCGAGTCGCAAGATATAGATTGCACTACCAATCGCCAGCACCACGCCGGATGTTAGCGCGAGGATCAAAAATTTCCTCAAACGGTCCTGCAGGCGACCGAACTCAAGAAAGCTGGCCTGCTTCGCCGCTATGGTCTGATTGTCGTTTAACAACTCGATCCTTTGCGCGATGGCCACAAATCCCTGCCTCCGAGGAATGATCTCCTCGCTGACCACCTCTTGCGCGCGGCTCCTGCGCTCTTCCGGCTTCCACCCGCTGGCCGAGCGAAAGACACTGTCTTGTTCGGCCAGGTATCTTTGCAGTTGCTCGATCAGTGATTGCTCTTCAGCGCTTCGATCGGCCGGATAGGCTTGCAGCGCGGCGCGCGTTTCATCCGCTCGCTTTGAGACTTTCCCGGCCGCGTCGGCATCTTCCTGCGGCTTGAGGCTGAGCAGAAGTTCTTCCATGTTGTCGCTGTAGACGCTCGCGGACAGGATGACCGTGGCAAGAACCCGCCTGCGCTCGAGCGAACTGCCACGCGCAGCCTCCTCAGCTTCGTGCAACTTTCGAAGCGTTTGGAGTGCATTCGCTCCTGAGTAGAGAAGAAGAATCAGAAGTCCGCCGAAACTGAGCAGCAGAACCGTGCGCAACCCGCGAACTGCTGGGTTGTCTTCCCGGCCCGATGCCTGGCTGCGGTTACCGGGAGGTAGGCTGGCGGGCCGTTCAGAGCTCATTCTCTGAATTAATCACGTTTTCTCTCTTCCGCGCAAATGCGAAACGCATCGCTAACGCCAGTTCCATGCGATTACTCGCTCAACGTTTCCGTCTCCACCACAAATGACGAGACTCAATTGAGTATTAACAATGGAACATTCCACAACAGCGATCGCGGACCTATAGAGAATATTTCCTGTATCTTGAATTGGTCGGGCCTGACCTATCGACAAATCCTATGTTCCCCAGTTGGGAACAGCGAGGGAGTGGATCAATGGAGCTCGCGTCAAGAGGACAGGAGCAGGACGGATTTCCACGCATTTATCGGGTAGAAGAAACCACCCGCCGTTTTTTCTATGGTTTGGCACTATTTTTGGTTGCTTTATTTTTCGCAATGACCGTTGCGCACCTCGAAGGATTCATGCGGCGTCCGCTGCCCCTTTCGCAACTAATTGCGATGGACTCTTTCATCTCTCTCATTGTCCTATCCCTATGCTTCAGTACAAGTCGCCGCGTCATCCTGTACCACGATGGCATCGAGGTGGCCGGTTGGTTTTCCACTCGGAAGCTCACCCGAGAACAGATTCGTGGCCGCCGTATGGGACGGTTGCCTGGGCGTGCGGGCGGAGGCTCCTACTACATCATCGTCCCACTTGCTGGAGAAAAGGAAATGAAGCTCCCGCCGTTTCTGAGTGCGGACAAATGCTTTTTCTTGTGGATGAAAACAATTCCTATGATCAAGGAGTAGTCACTCGCTTCCGTAACGCTGCCAGTCATGCATTGCTGAGGTGATGTTTCTTATGGTCGAAGCTTTGAAATTCTCTTTGTTTGCATCGCTGCTGCCATCCTGTATGGCATCATCCATGACCAAATTACTGCTCGCGTCTGCATTGAATACTTTACGGTTTTTCACCCGCCCGTATTTGTGACCGAATCTCCCACCTTGTTGGCGCTTGGATGGGGCGTAATTGCCACTTGGTGGATGGGGGTGCTTCTTGGCCTCTTCCTTGCAACCGCCGCGCGTGCCGGGTCGCGCCCGAAGCTATCCGCTGTGGCGCTTTGCCCTCCCATCGGAAAACTACTCGTGGTGATGTCCGGATGTGCGCTGTTGGCTGGCCTCATTGGGTTCGTACTGGCAAGACAAGGCCTCATATCTCCGCCGGAGCGGGTGTCATACAACTTAGTTCCAACAGCCCATGCCCGCTTTATGGCCGACTGGTCCTCGCACAACGCCTCTTATGCTGTCGGCTGCTTTGGAGGAATCATTCTCTGTGTCATGCAGTATCGCAAGCGAAGACCCATCAACCAGTCACACAATGGGATAGCTTCGAGCTAAGCTGGCTCAAAACATTTAGTACAAGATGAATCCACCTCGAAAGATGCGTAGGCCGATGTGTGCCGGGCATCCAGACGCGGGCTTGACGTCTAGGTTTTGACTTTTTCCATTTCCCAGATCGTTATTCACCTCGCTTGTTGTCAATCCGCCGGTGCCTATCCGCCCGGATAGCACAACTATCTGATCGGATAGAGGTTTGATCCCTCATTTGTGAAAAACGCTCTCGCTCTATGGGTCAGATTCGGCGTCATCTCCTTCTCCTTCAAAGGGTTCCGCCGGGAAAAACCTCGAACCCGGCCCTCGCCCAGAGTAGTTCTGCCTGGGGCCGATTTACGCTGCCATACGAGGTGAATTGGAAGGGCTCCGTATTGCCGGCCGGTGACTACACATTTACGTACTCGGCGATGTCCGCGGTGGTTAGCGTTCGAGGATCACACGGCGGCACGTTCATCCTCCCAACCGCAGTGGACAAAAAGCAAACGGGCGAGAAAAGCTCATTGACCATCGAGGGGCGCGGCAGCACTCGCTTCGTTCGCGAGATGTATTTGGCCGACCTCGGACTCCACATCCGCTATGCGGTGCCCAAGATTCCGAAGAACGAAAAGGAACTTGCACAGGGACCTGCAACCACAGAGCATGTATTCGTTTCCATGTCCGGAAAGTAACGTTCCGACTAGATTTCCAAAACTGAGGGCAAGCCACTCGCGACTAGAGCTGGGCTACCCTCAGTTTCTCTTTGAAGAGCTACTGTGTCTTGGCTCGAACACGAAAGCACGCCTCGATTCGCATGTTTCCTGCTCAATACATCGCAAACCGTACGAGTCCTACAAAAGCGCTCTTGGAGTCCCGGGGAATGAAAGAGTTGTCCGGCCTCGCAGGTGGCCGTTCGCCGCTGACGGGCCGAAAATCTTAGTACGTTTCTTTGGCAGTTGGAGGAGCATTTTGTAGAGCTCCTTACCAGGCGCAGGCGCGGAGGAATTGCTTGACACGGAAAAGGCGGGGGCTTATGTTCAGCGCACGTTGGCCGGAGCCCTGGTCCGAGGCCCTTTTCCCAGGTTACCCAAAAACCGAACGTCGTATCCCCGCACCATCCGCGAATTACGTTTTGAGTGACGAAGAACGACTTTCAAATGCCTTGCGCCGAGAGGCTTGCCGGCCAGCCGAGGGGGAAGCATGTTGAAACGGATCGCAGGCCTGCTCGTGGTGGTGTTGGCGGTCTTTAGTGCGCCGATAGCTCTATCGCAGATGGATTCGGCACAGCCGGTCTATACCTACGTAAGCCAGTTCCAAGTCCCGCGGACGAATTGGACTGAATTCGCCGAGGATACGGAGAAGACGTTCGTTCCTATCGCGGAGCGGTTCATGGCCGACGGAACCATCATTGCCTGGTCGACCTTCGAGATGATCGTACATACACCCGATGGATATACACACGGCGCGGCGTGGTCGTCCAACACCATCGCGGGGCTCACGCGCGTGCTCGATGAACTACGCAAGGGCGGTACGCGTCCGGGCCAGGTGGCGGCCACCAAGCACGAGGACTTGCTCATGCAGTCGACGATGCACCACGCCAGCAGCGTCACCGGAGGGTCCGGGTACTTGCGGGTGGTTTGCCAGATGGCGAAGCCCGAGAAGCCGGGCGATTACGCCGCGGCACTCAATAAATATTTGACTCCGACGTTTGAAGAACAATTCAAGAAAGGCGTTGCAACGTCCTACGGCGTGGACGAACAGTACGTCAACACCGGGGCGCCCTCATTGCGCTGCTTGGCCATCACTTATCCCAATGCCGAAGGCATGGACAAGTGGGCTTCGGCCGTCAACGCGACCCTGGGAAAGATGAGCCCGGCAGATCGCGACGCCTTCGCAAATACCACCGTGCCGAACAGCCGGCGCGACCTCATGGCGCGCCTTACGCACTACGCGCACAAATAGCCGTTTGATTTTTGCTCGATTACGGGGCGGAGGGTGCTCCGACCATGGAGAGGAGATGTGTGTACGCGTGTACCTCGACAGTTATCCGGTTACGCGACGGACCACAGTTAAGAGCGATCCATCGCAGACCATTGCTACACCGTCACCACAATTTTGCCAATCTGCTCGTTTGACTCCATGTAACGGTGCGCTTCGACGATTTCCGCAAATGGAAAGACGCGGTCTATACGCGGCTTAAAGTTGCCCGTCTTGACGTGGTCGAAAACATATTCCTCGGCCTTTGCCCTCAGTTTCGGGTCATAAAGCACTTCACGCAGTGTGTACCCACGAATGGACAGCCCTTTGCTCAACGCAGTGAACAAGGGAAACGGTGTTGGCTCGGGTGCGAGTGCTCCGTATTCGAAGACGGTTCCACCAACGGCCGCAGCCTGAGCGAGCAGCTCGACACCTTTGCCCGCAATGGGGTCGAAGATCACGCGAGCCCCTTTGTCACCTGTGATTTCCTTTACCCGCGCGATGAAGTCTTCTTCCTGGGTTGCAATCACGTGGGTCGCTCCAACCTCGACCAACGTTGCCTTCTTTTTGGATGTTCGCGTCGTCGCGATGCTGATCGCTCCTTCCGCCTTCACCAGTTGAATGGCGGCAATCCCCACACTGCTGCTGGCTGCCGTGATAATTACGAAGTCCCGTTTTGTAATCTGCGCGTGTGCAATCAGTGCTCCATAGGCTGTCAGATATTGCATCCAGATGGATGTGCCCTCTTCCGGGGTCAGTTTGTCTGGATAAGCCGCCAGCGCACTGGCCGGAACAATCGCCACTTCTCCATACACGCCGTAGTGCGTCATGAGAAACGCCGGGACCGTGCTGGCCTTCTTGCCGAGCCAGCTCTTGTCTACGTCGGGCCCGACTGCCGCCACTACGCCGGCCGCCTCATAGCCGAGCTTCGACGGCAGGACTGGAGACTCCAGATATCTACCCTTGCGGAACATCACCTCTGCCCTGTTCAATCCAATTGCTTTCACATTCAGACGAACTTCGCCTTTCCCCGGCTCGGGGATTGGTTCTTCTTGAATCTTCAGTACTTCCGGTCCACCTAAAGTATGGAAGCGGACAACTTTTGCGGTTTTGTTCGCCACGCCAATCTCCTTAGCCGATTTGATTCCTTCAAAAGTAATAGGGATTCAATAGACTACAAACGAATCCGTCCTGTCCCGAGAAATCTTTGGGCGCGTGACCGGGATTCCGACCCACGGCGTCTGAATTACAGCCCACTTGTCACGCGACGCGAGTTTCGCGGTAAAGTGCTGTCTATGAAACGCATCGTCAGTTCAAGCGTCTTGGCCGCTGGACTGATGGTGTCAGCCGTGTCTCCGCTCCAACGAGGACCGTCTGGCCCTACTCTCCGTGCCGGACACTTGGGATTTGATCGCAATGAGTATCCAGGCGATGACAGCTTGAACGTATTGCGTCGTATCTACGAGTTTGCGGGGTACTGGCTGAACAACCCGCCCGGAGCGAGTAACAATTCGTGGGTCGGAAGGCGCAGAGTCATGCAAGTGGCGGGATTCGGATTTTTGGTCATTTTCAATGGCCGCACCGATGCGCAGATTAAAGCGGCGGGGGACGCTACCAAACTAGGTAGTTCTGACGCCGCCGAAGCAGTCACGTCGGTACGTCGTGAAGGATTTCCGCCTCGCACGATTATCTTTATTGACCAAGAGGAAGGCGGAAGACTTCTTCCCGAACAACGAGGGTACCTCCATGCCTGGGCTGATACCGTGGAATCTTCAGGGTTTCGAGTTGGTGTGTACTGCTCCGGGATTGCTTTCAAGGAAGCGTCAGGCGCTAGCGTCATTACCGCCGAAGACATTCGAAAAAACGCTGGCGGAAGAAGGCTGACGTACTGGGTAACCAACGATTCGTGTCCGCCTTCACTAGGTTGCGCATTTCCCCGGAAGGTTCCAGCGCCACAGTCGAGTGGCGTTGCCTTTGCCGAAATCTGGCAGTTTGCCCAGTCACCGAGGAGAGCTGATTTCGCCGGCGGTTGCTCGGGCTACCGCGAGGATGGGAACTGTTATTCACCGGGTGTCGATGTTTCTAAACACCTGCACATCGATCTCGATGTCGCAACTTCGAGCGATCCCTCCCACGGTCGAACGCCAGATTGACGCTTCTCGGGATTGCTCCCCTTTTCAAGTCGGACTCGGAAGTAGTTCACGCGCCTTGGCTTCAATCGCCGTTGCTTCTAGGTCCGGCGCTGCCCGGTGAATGATTATCATGTGCGATAAGCGATCCATCCGCTCGATCACTGCGTAAAGTATTACTCTCCTTTGCTCGCAATTAGTGCCGGAATAGGACGGGGTGGGGCAGGTGAAACCACTGACTAGTTCGCGAGGTGCTGTTCATGCAGCTTTGCTTGAATCCTATCGATGCGCGACTGCATTTCCGCAGCCTTTGAGTCCTTGCGCACCTTACGTAGCAGGCTCACATAACTCGTGAGTGTGGGGAGTAATTCCGCGTGGTCGTGTCCCAACTTTTCCTGCTGAATATCAAGCGCCCGTGCATAGAGGGCCTCAGCTTCAGCCAACTGTTTCGCGTCGATTGAATCCTCTTGATATACGTCGGCGAGCGTCAACAAAGTTTGAACCAGATGGCTTTCTCGTGGACCGAGGAATTGTTCTTGAATTTCAATCGCGTGACGAATGATGGGTTCCATATCGCGAAGGCGACCTTCCGTACGGTAGAGACTAAGCAGACCGCTGAAATCAAAAGACTGGATGCTAAAAGAACCCGGAGGCTTGAAAGCAGCCGCATCCTCCTTCCCTTCGATCGCTCTGATATATGCATTTTCGGCCTTGCTCATTGAGGCCTTGTTTCTGGAGCACTGGACCGAGCAAATCGAGTTCTAAAGCCAGCAGATCATGGAATTCATTGCTGGGATTCTTCTCAACCCAAGCGATGGCCCGTTTGTAGGCATCCTCGGCCTGCGCATAAGCACCGTCTTTTTCGTGCTTTTGGGCCATATGGTTGAGTTGTGCTACCTCGGACGGTAGGCCCTGGTCGTGAGGCTGCATATCTGCCTCGGCCGCTCTGCCCTCACCTTCATAGACCTGGCTCAGATTATCCTGGGCGCTGTCGCACGGTGGAGGTGGAAGGCGCATCGCCTTACAAAGCTTGATCCCGTCTAGTATCAGAGGTTCGGCCTCCACCCATCTCTTCTGGGAGATGTATCTGTACCAAAGGCCGCTGAGGACTAAGACTTTGCGATCAGTTGTCAATTCATCGGTATTCGGGTTTAGACGCACGATGTCAACCGCCTGCTTAAAAAGCTGCTCTGCCTGGTCCGGCTGACCTTGCTGGCCAAGCATTCCTGCAATCCAGCCCAAGTCACTTGCAACGTGGATGTCTCCAGGCCCGAAGGCATTTTTGTCCACCTCCAGGGCGCGCCGACTTACCGCGATAGCATCCGCGTAATGCTGCTTCTGCATGAGGACCAGCGAAAGCCGCGTCAAATACTCTGCAAGTTTGGGGTTGTTCGGTTGTGTTTGCTCAAGTCCCTGGATCGCATCGACAAGGATCTTCTCGGCATCTGCCCAGCGACCTTCGCGCATGGCCTTCGTTTCTGCTGTTTGTATCGGGTCTGGCGCAAGTCGAGCCTCCTGCGCAAGCGCAAGGCTGTTTGAAAGAGCCGACACAAATACAGCGAATACAATAATAAAACCCTGTTGCGTCATTCGGCTGCTCGCCGGAGGCAACGCGCCGGAGACCCTGCACGAAGTTCCCCGTGAAGCCCTCATGGCTCGGGTCACCTCTGTCGGAGGTTGCTTCATCGGCTCTCTCCTGATCCATAGACGCCAAAAGCTGCCTTCAAGTTCCTCAGCACAGCGGTCTCTATGACAATTTTCCGAATGGGCAAGCCTTTGCACAACTAGAGAAGCCTTCTCCCGAGTCTTCCCTTGTGGTAACTCCGACATGCGAACAGTCATCTGCCGCTCGTCGAAATAAACTGTGACTATGACCTTGTCTGACTCGGAGACCGAAAATTTACTGCAAGCTACCGCATTGCCTAGGTATCGTCAAGGCTCTGAATCTTTTTCTGCTGCCGACCATAGAAGTCGATAGGTGTATGCCGGGGCTGATGTCCTCCCGAACTCTGCGTAAGCGCACGCCTTCCGAGGCGGGCCCAACGCGCTTCCTTGTCTGGTCTTCAAGTCTGTTCTAAAGTTAGGCAACTTCAGTTCTTCCAAGACCTATGAGAACACTCCGCCTCCTTGTGTTCGCGCTGCTGCTTTCGGGCGTTTCATTTGTCCAAACAGCTCAGCCCATCGCTCCGCAAATCGTGGAGATCTCTTGCGGCCATCTTCACCTGAAAGCTTTCCTCTGGAAGCCCTCGGGGCCCGGTCCGTTTCCTGCCGTACTGTTCAATCACGGCTCGGGTGATACCGATGCCGCGCACACCGCAGGAATGCCGATTACGGAGGCAGCCGAAAAACTCGCACCAATCTTCCTCAAGCACTGCTACGCCTTACTTTATCTGTTTCGCCGCGGCCAAGGTCTCTCTGCAGACCAAGCGCCCTTTATGCAAGATGTCCTGCAACGCGAAGAGGCAACCAAAGGAAAAGATGCGCGCCAGCACTTGCAATTCATTTTGCTGACCACGGATCAACTGGACGATGTCATGGCCGCTCTGTCTTACTTGAAAACTGCTCCCGGAATCGACGTTCACCGCATAGCCGTGGCAGGGCACTCGTTTGGTGGCCAACTCACTTTGCTCGCTGCCGGGCGCGACACTTCTCTGCGCGCCGCAGTTACCTTCGCCGCTGCCGCCAATTCATGGGAACGCTCGCCCGAACTACGTGAGTTGTTGTTCGCCTCCGTGCGCAAGTCCTCCGCCCCCATCATGCTCACCCACGCCAGCAACGACTACAACACCGCTCCTGGCCGCGACCTCGCCGCTGAGCTAGAGCGTTTGCGCAAGCCACATCTACTGAAGATCTACCCGCCTGTGGGCCAGCCACCAGACGGTGGCCACAACGCCTTGTACGAGGCCATGCCCCTGTGGGAAGACGACGTCTTCAAATTCCTCGATGAATATGTCCAACGCTGAACGTACTCACAGCGGAAACTGGCCTGCTTGCCGATGACTCCCGGCATCGGACTTATAATCCTCCAATTTGCTATTGTCGAATGGACATACTGGCCACAGACGTACGACCGCTTTCGAAGGCTGCCCGGCATGTCCTAATCGGAGTTTCAACCGAATCGGTACTCCGCGGTGGAGTTGTAACTCTGCGTTACTGCAGCAGGCAGGATAACGATTGTCCGTCTTGCCAGGAGCTACAGAGGAGTGGCCGAATCATAAACTGAACCCGAGCGAGGTGGCCGAAAGGCTCCGGCGCTCTTTTCTATTTAAAGCGCGTAACAAAACCCTCTCAAGAGTCACAAGCCACCCGGAACCCCGGTGCGCCGCGGTGAGCACTCCGGCTTGCCGACCATCAGGGAACCATAAAGAGCGCCGCCGTGCTGCTCCCGCTCATTGCTTACTTTTCGCCGGGTAATTTGATGATGTATTCGCCATCTCTTCGCACGTGAAGTTTTTTGCATCCTCGCTGCTTCCCGTACCGTTCCAGCGGGCGACTTTCGGATAGGGACAGACAGGGCGAGTGCGGTCGATCGTATCGTTCGTCAAATGAGCAGCAACGATATGGTCGGGAGCTGAACCCCCTTCGACCCACTGCACGAGTGCACTCAGCACATCGTGCTCCGGATCGATTCTGATCTGTGGCGAGACAGGAGCAGGCCCATAACCTCCGAAGATACTTGGCCCCGGTCCTCCGCCGCAGTGTGCCATTCCCGGCACCATAAAGAGCCGAAAAAATGACTCTGTCTTTTGCCGTCCGCCGAGGGCTTCCTCGACGCGCTGGTAATAATTGACTGCGTCCATCGGGGGTCCGGTAGGATCCGCCCATCCCGAGTACATGAGGATCTTGCCGCCGCGCGACCTGAATGCCCTCAGGTCTGGGCTGCTCGCATTCACCGCTGCTAACTTTGCGTCTGCGTAGGCCACATTGCGATCGAAGTCGAATGTGTGCCAGTCCCAGGTGGGGTCGTTGAAGACCCAGTATTTCCAAAAATCCAAGCGCATCGGTTCCTTACGATCGGTAATGTAAGTCTTCCATCCGCCGGCCCAGTCGTCGCCCACAGGGTCTTCGCTTCCCGGAGAATATCCTGCGATGATTTGCTCGCCCGTGCGCGGATTTCGTGGTCCCGCATATATCTTCTTCACCGCCGTAACCTGGGCTGCGGTCAGGCATTGGTCATTTTCTTCACCTTTGCAGAGAAGAACGCCTGGATCGAAATGGCATTCCTGTGGTTCGGAGATGATTCCGTCCTTGATGCCGTCCGCGGCATCGCACACCGCGAGCGCCGCCTTGTTGATCAATGGAAGTTTGGAAGTCGGCAGAATCGCATTACCATTCGCGTCGTGTGTGGCAGCGAAGGCCCACAAGAATCCAACGTTCAGGTGCACTCGATCATTCCCGGGATCACCCGCAACCACTCCATCGTAATCTGCGGGAAAACGCTGGGCTTCAGAAAGAGCCTGGTGTCCTCCGGTGGAGCAACCCATGAAGAACGAGTGTTTTGGGAACGCGCCCGAGTAATCACGAATGATCAGCTTGGCTGACTCGGTCATAGTATGAATTGCCCGGTAGCCCCAATCGACGATCTTTTCCGGGTGGCCCGCTGCGAAGGTAAGATCAGCACCGGTGTGACCCGTATCAGTGCCTGCTGTGGCGAAGCCGCGCTTGAGCGCATCGGCCAGTTCCGCATAGCGGATTGTTCCGATATAACCACCGTTGCCAATACCTTCGAAATCGTGGTTCCAGTGCTCCGCAGATGGAATCCACACCTCAAAGTTGATGACCGAATCGGATGTGGGCTTGGCCACTGCGACTACACGGCAAAATTCAGGCGTTTCCAGTCGATTGGAGGAACCTGGAAGAGTGAATTGTCCTGCAGCCACGTTGGTAGCGGACGTCAAGGTCACATCGGGCAGAGTCAGCCTGACGAGTTCCCCACATTTTGCGGCGTTCACGGGAGCTGGTGTCAATGCCACCCATGCGATCAAAAGCACAGAAATCTTCCCGAGCTTTTGCCGGGTCGTTTCTTTCATGGCGCACCACCCCCGTGCGCACCCGTTGTCACGCGGGTCAGCGCCGCCGAGTCTGAAGCCGGTTACTAGATCGATGACGATGCGATTCACAACTACATAGTCGTTCGGCATGCTTCCTCCCTAGGTGAAAGGTAGCCACACGCCGAAAGAGCAACGCTACACGGATTCTTGTCCCAAAACATCGAGAATTGTGGTCGCCCTCGTCTCGTTCCATCTCACCAGCGGACCGTACCCGCTTCCCTTGACGAGAAAGAACTTTACCGTATAAAGTTCATTGGCCATGCGGTTCCTTTCAGTCACTGGGCGCGTGGAGGTTCTGATGAACCCACCGATGAAACAGCGGCGCCTAGCCCGCCGGATATTCAAAGGCTTTGCAGTATTGGCGATGTTGGGTGTCCTCGGGGTCGCGGCGTTGTTGGTGTCGCTCTGGCTGGAGCACAGGACCGAGGTCACACTGCCGGCACTCACGGGACCATTCGCGGTTGGCCGCGCGTTCTATGATTGGGCCGACGATCAGACATTGGATACCCTGGCGCCCGTGCCAGGAACCAAGCGCGAACTCCTTGTCTGGATCTGGTACCCGGCGGCGGCTGGGCAATCCGCTACGATGGACGACTACCTGCCTGCCCCGTTGCGAACGGCTGTTCAACGCCAAAGAGGCGTGCTGCTCACGCAGTTCCTAACGCGAGATCTGTCGAAGGTCCACGCGCACAGTCTTCGGAACTCCGACGTGTCATCGCAGCGGCGACCGTACCCTGTGGTGATCATGAGGGCGGGGGCTTCTCTCGAAGTGTGGAATTACACGACACTCGCCGAGGATCTGGCGAGTCACGGTCACGTCGTCGTGGGCTTCGACGCGCCTTATCGCACCTTTACCGTTGTTTTCCCTGACGGCCGGATGATGAGACGGACTCCGGAAAACAACCCGGAACTCTGTCTTGAGAGAACGGGCCAGGAGCGGGACCGCTGTGCGAACAGGCTGCTGACTGCGTGGACTGCGGACATCGCGTTTGTCCTTGATCGGTTGGAGCAGCTGAACGCCTCGGATGCATCCGGCAAGTTCACGGGACGGCTCGACATGAAGCGCGTGGGAGTATTCGGCCACTCTTTTGGCGGGGCCGCAGCCGCACTGTTTTGCCACGAAGATTCCAGGTGCAAAGCAGGCATCGATGTGGACGGCGCTCCACACGGCAGCGTCATTCCAGCAGGGATCGATCGGCCGTTCATGTTCCTTCTAAGCGACCACAGTCATGAGTCCGACGCCGAGGGCAGTCAGATCGGGGCCGACATCCAATCGATTTACGATCGTCTGCCTCCGGATGGAAGGGCGTTCATAGAGATTCTTGGCGCGAATCATTTTCTCTTCAGCGACGACGGAGCCCTGTTGAAAAGCCATATCGTGCTGCGAGCACTCCGTATGTTAGGAATTGTTGGTATCGACGGACGCCGCCAACTTGCCGTGACAGCGTACTGCTTGCGCAGCTTTTTCGACGTGTACCTCAAGGGGGCAGGTGTTTCGCGACTCAAGATTTCATCGCCGCTTTACCCCGAGATCCAACCACTTGAAGAATCCGCTGGAAGGCTACCGCGTGACCGATGAAACGGACTGCTTCCGCTTGGCCGACGACATGTCGGGAATCGGGTTCGGAGTGTTTTTGGCCGCGCGTGCTCCCTTGGCACCAGCGCAGATGTAAACCATTCACGTGTTGATTGCCGTCGGAGCGAACCTTCTCAGCTCGTGGCGAGTCTTCCAGCGCCTGCGGAGGAGTGCGTCGCGAATCGTTGAAGAGCTTTGGCCAGCTCGCCCGTCATCGACAGGTGGGGTGTGTGATCCGTGTCAAGCTCAACGACTTCGGCGCATACGTTTTCGGCGATCATCCGCCGCTGCAATGGCGGCGGGATGGCTCGATCCCGCGTGCATAGCACGTAATACCGGTTGATGCCTTCGAGGGCTCCGGGCGGAATGGATACGGGCATCGCGAACGGCGCGACGGGTTGCGGGCGCTGCCGCGCGATCGCCCAGGCCGAGACGTCCTCCGCGCAGGCCCCATACAACGCGTGACGGGAAGCCGCGGCCGGCATGATGGCGACGGGAGGCTCTCCTTCGATAACGATATTAGCTTGCACCTGATCGCCGGCTCCCTCGGGAAGCTTCGTCAAGTCAAGGAGACTCTGGCCGTCCGTTGGCAAGAACGCTGACACGTAGACAAGCGCCGCGACATGTTCGGGACAACGTGCCGCTCCTTGTGTTGCGATGATGCCGCCCATGCTGTTGCCAACCACGATGGCCGGTTCGGAGCCGGCGGCCAGGACTTCACATAAACGGGCTGCGCAGGAATCCAAAGTGACCTCGCTCGGCGGCGTGTGGTCGTCGCCTAGCCCGGGCAGGTCGAATGCTTCCACTGAATGGCCTGCTGCCTTCATACGGTCCATCAGTGGTCCCCAGATCCATGCGCCGGCAAACGCACCATGCACGAGGACAAATCTCGCCATTTGATCTCCTTCATGTTGGCAGGTTCAATCCTGGTGACAAACCAGCGAGGCCGTAAGTTTAGCTGAAAACCGGTCGCCGCGCGCTGAAGCCCGCCTCGTTGTTATCTCCCGCTCTTCCTCATGTTCAACGACGGCGGATTATACAGATCAACCCCAAATGCCTTTCTGCCCCTGACACGAACTGGTATCCAGCCCCACGGCGTACGAGGACCAGAGAGTACGCACAACCTAACAACTGGCGCTCCAGATTCGGCAGTTGCCTGCCGCGCTAAATAAGGTACGCCTCGCCGACAGTCTTGCGAGTCTGTCAACTGAAGGAGACCTCGGCAAGGATACCCTGCAGGAGGTGGCGACTACCCTCGCTGATTCCGTACGGGAACAGCCAGTTCCGGTTAACCAGAGTGGACCAGCCAGGCCGTACGTCGAACTGGCGGAACTCGTGCGGTACGAGCACGTACAGGTAACATTGGATGATCCGCAATTTGAGGCTGCTACGTCTAAGATCGAAGCGGATGATCTGCGCCACCAGCAAGCGGACTTCGGCTGAGGAACTTACATGGAAAGAGATGGGCCTTGAAGGATTTGCGGGGAAGGGTAGTGCTAGTGAACTTCTGGGCGACCTGGTGTCCACCCTGTCGCAGTGAAATGCCTGACCTTGAAAGACTTTACAAACAGTTCAAGAATGAGGGCTTCGTGGTTCTATCGATTTCGGATGAAGATGCGAGCAAAGTGAAACCGTTCATCGATGAATACAGGTTCAGCTACCCGATCCTGCTCGATCCGGGCAGGAAAGTGAACGAGCAATACAACATTGAAGGGATACCGAAGAGTTTCGTCTACGATCGTGACGGGAAACTGGTGGCACAAGCAATCGACATGAGGACGAAGAGACAGTTCCTGGAAATGCTGGCGCAAGCCGGACTGCACTAGCAGCTAGCTTCTGCTTATCCAATGGTTCCAGCAAACCACACCTATAGTGTGAGGAAGTGTCTCGGCCGCCGTTTTCCCAAGAGTTTGCGCGAATTCCAATCCAAGTTTGCCAACGCCTATCTGATGACCACTCTTAAGCGCGATGTCTCTCTGCTACTGGCGGCATCGGACATCGCGATGAAACCAGGATTGCGCGAACTATCCGTGCAGTTCAGCAAGCAGGGTGCGGCGAAAGAGCAGTCCGCGGACTTCCGCTCCAGCTTTCTCAGGAAGAAACTAAGCCCCGGCACTGCTCTGCACGCTAGGCCTTTCTAACTCAGCGCGATTCCAATGTGCGAGATTCGCCCCAGCATCATAGGTGCTCTGACAAAAATCCAGTAGCGCCTGCTCAGGAGACTTCGACAGTCGAACATCGTCATACATCAAAAGGAATTCATTCTTCTCGGTACTGTAGAACGCCTTTGCCGGCTGCACCGCGCTGTCCTTGAAACCCGCTGGCTCTGGTGCGGCGTAAGCGTAGAACGCTGCGTCTTTAATGATCTCTCCATCGCCAGGCCAAAAACCCACACTGATTACCTCGTGGGAGTAGCCCTCCTTGGTAATGATGTCGGCATCCGGCCGCACCGGGACGCGTCTACCAGAGAACCGCGTCACCGCCAGATCAAAGCTCCCCCAAAAAAAATGTACAGGGCTTGCCTTTCCAATGAACCCCGCTCGAAACTTCTGCAAGACAGGGGTAACGGTTGCCAGAATCTGCCAAAAGCGATGCGCGCTTTCGCTGTCGTAAGAAGCATGATTCTTGTCGAGATTGAATCGAACAGGTCGGGGAACTTCAACGGGCATCCCCCACACCTTCACGTCAATGCCGAGCGAGTGTAGCGCGTCCATGAATTCCTCGTAGAAGTCGGCAACCGTGCGCGGCGCGAGACGCGACGTTCTGCTTTCCCCGAGGCTGGTCTCAATTTCCAAGGCATGGTGGACGAAATCAAAGTGAACCTCGAAAATCCCCTTCTCGTAGGGTATCGCTGAAGTGGTCAGCCCTCGGGCTGTAACGTAAAAAGTAGTTCCCCACCAATGGTTTATGTTGGGACTGAGCGCTAAACGCACCTTACCGACGATTTGCGTCCACATGTGCAGCGTTGCATAGGTGTCCTTCCATTCTGCCAAATGCAGCGCAGGCCAGCGTTCCGATTTCATGGCTGCTCCTCCTCGCCACCCGTCATCAGGAAATGCGGAGGGTATCACGGCCGACTTGGCACGATCCTTCCCTCCGTCCCGAGAGTTTCGCACCTGGCCACCGACCCGCTCATCGGAAACGCGATCTGCGACCCAGCGGGCAGCGAATCGTCGCGTGTCAGTGCGGCGAATGGATACGAGCTGAACGTGTGACAGCAGGCTCTTTTGGCGTGAGGCCTTGGATCCTTTTAGAGTACGGTCCACGAGCCCATGGTCTAGAACGTGTGGAACAGGCGTCTCCAGCGCACGGTGCCTGGATGCAGAAATGCGTTCCCGTATGCAAGAAACCGCTCGCGAATTTGACCCGGCTCCCAGGCGTCCGAGCGCGTATCCAAAGACATATAAATCATGATCGGGGTGCCGATAATATTCTCTCGCGGGACGCAACCCCAGAACCGGCTGTCGTAAGAATTTCCTCGGTTATCACCCATCGCAAAATAACAGTTGTTCGGAACCAAGTACGGCAATTTCACGCTAGTTTGTCCGGAAAAGGCCCGCTCCGGCGGCGCTGGCTCGGTGGGCCCTGTCGTGTAGTTTTCGTCTAGTTTCTTTCCATTGATCCACACTTCGCCGTCATGGACATCCAGGAGATCACCGGGCAAACCGATCACGCGCTTCACCAGGTCCGTTTGGTTTGGCGCGAAGGGCGGTTTAAAAATTACCATCTGCTGCCGCTTGGGATTCCGCCAAAGCGGGACATGCCAGTTTGTGAACGGCACTCCGGCATCGTACCCAATGCGGCTCATGATCAGGTGATCCCCGACCAGTAGCGTCTTTTCCATCGAGCCGGAAGGAATGACACGCGCTTGGCCTAGCGTTCCGTTAATCAGCAGAAATACAAGTCCCACCCAGAACCAGGCAATAATCTCCCGCCGAATCTTGGCGCTGACCTGCAGCCGAGATCCCGCTATCTTCCTCTTTTCGGTAACTTTCAGCGTTTCACCACCTGGAGGAGCGTATTTTAGCATATCGTCAGAGGGCCAGGTTCCCACGGCACTCGAGCACGGGTACCAGCGATGCGATACCGAGCGGAGCAATCAGGCGCACCAGTTTTAGTCACAGACGGTTGGGAATCTAGTCCGGACAGGCTGCGCCGCCATCAATCCAAACTCTTACCTGCGCCACCGTATCCGGTCGGGAGAGCGGCGGCAATGTGCGGCCTTCCCCTGGGCTCCACCCCCAGCCGACAAGATCGTCGTCCGCCAAGTGGTGGAAAAGGTCTTCGAGTGATCGTCCACCATTCTGCTTCGGATCTTTGATCTGCCTGCAGAGCTCGCCCACGGATCGTCCAACAAAGACCATTTTGTGCTCGGGAGGCGGCAGCGCCCACTTCGGATTGCCAGGCGGCATATGTGTACCGGGAAGATTTGTCGCTTGGTGGCAGGTATCACATCGCATCCCGTAAACCCCGTGGCCGTCCTTGCCGCGCTTTACGTTCTGAAGATGCGCATGACTATCGTCTCCTTGAAGAGGGGCATCACCCGCCGGATGACAATTCTGGCACCGGGGTGAGGTCAAGACACGAAAGATCTCGAGGAAGGCGGCGCGAGAGGCATTTGCGTCCGGCTTGGCCGCACGAGCCGCCCAGGAAGTTACGAGCAAGGCCGCAGCTACGCCGAAAACGAAGATGGCCAGTATACGAAGTTGACTTCGCCCCCACGAGTGTTTCCCGTTGGCCGTGAACCTAGTCATGATTTCGCTCCCGCGTCCTGCGCGAGATCACTTGCGCGAATAGGCAGCCTGCGAACGCGTTTGCCGGTCACCGCGAAGATGGCGTTCGCCAGCGCAGACGCGACCGGGGGTACACCCGGCTCACCCACTCCTGTGGGGTTCTCGCTGCTCGGCACGATATGCACTTCGATCTCTGGTGATTCGAAGATCCGCAGCATCTGGTAATCGTGAAAATTCTCCTGCTGCACTCTCCCGTCTTTGAGGGTGATCTCGGTCTTGAGCGCCGCGGTCAGCCCAAAGATGATGCCGCCTTCCATCTGGGCCTTGACCGTGTCGGGATTGATGGCCCTCCCGCAATCGACCGCGCAAACAACGCGGTGCACGCGCACCGCGCCGTTTTTCTCGACAGACGCTTCGACCACCTGCGCCACATAGCTATCGAAGGAAAAGTGTCCTGCAATCCCCCGGCCCACGCCGGCCGGCAGCGGCGATCCCCAATTCGCCTTCTGCGCCGCCAATTCGAGCACTGCTCGCATCCGAGGCTGCTTTGCCAACAGCACGCGTCTAAGCTCGTAGGGATCTTTTCCGCCCGCATGCGCGACTTCATCCAAAAATGCCTCGGTCGAAAATCCCGTATGCGAGTGTCCTACCGAGCGCCACCATTGCACCGGCACGCCGATTTTCGGGCTATGCAGGTCCACTTGTACGTTGGGGAAGCCATAGAGTATGTCCGCTGCTCCTTCAACGGACGCGCTGTCAACGCCATTCTTGATTCCGAAGGCCTCGAACGGCGTCCCTTGCATAATCGACTGGCCCACGATCGTATGTGTCCACGCAACGGGATTGCCGTTGCCATCGAGTCCCGCGACGAAGCGATCGTGCCACATCGGCCGGTACCACCCGCCCCGCAGATCGTCGTCGCGCGTCCACACCACTTTCACCGGAGCTCTGGCGACCTTGGCCACATGCACTGCTTCGACAATGAAATCCGAAGCGGGATTCGCTCGCCGGCCGAAGCCTCCGCCTAGCAGCGTTGTATGGATCTGCACCTTGTCCGGAGACAGCCCCGCCACCTGTGCCGCGTTCGCACGGTCTATCGTTTCAAACTGAGTTCCCGTCCAGAGTTCGCAGCTGTCCGCTCGCCGATCCACGACGCAGTTCAACGGCTCCATCATCGCGTGCGCTAGATACGGCACGTCGTACTCGGCGGTGACCGTGTGCGCCGCCGTTTTCAGCGCCGCTTGAGGATCGCCTGTCTTTTTGGCGATGGTGCCTGGACTTTTTGCGGTTTCTGCGAAATCGCGCAGCATTTGTTCCGTGGAGAGACCCGCGTTCGACCCCAAATCCCACTCCACGCGGAGTCTGTCGCGCCCGAGTTTCGCGGGCCAAAACCGCTCGGCAATCACGGCCACACCCGACGGTACCTGTTCCACAGCCTTTACCCCGGGCACCTTGAGCGTTTCCGCTGCGTCAAACTTCACCGCCTTTCCGCCGAACACCGGGGGCCGCGCCACCACCGCCGTCAGCATTCCAGGCACGCTGACATCCAAGCCAAATTGTGCCGTGCCATTCGTCTTGGCCGGAGTATCCAATCGCCTCGTCGGCTTGCCAATCAGCGTGAACGTCTGCGCGTCCTTCAGCGGCACATCTGCGGGCGGCGTCAGTTGAGCCGCCGCATTCGCCAGGGAACCATACGTCGCCCGTCGGCCCGTCGCCCCGTGAATCACCACGCCCTTGTCGACACGGCAGCTCGAAGCCTCCACATTCCATTGATGCGCAGCCGCTTCCACCAGCATGATGCGAGCGACCGCTCCCATCTTGCGATAGCGCTCCCACTCCGCCGGGGAAGTCGTGCTGCCACCCGTCATCTGAATCCCGAACACCGGGTGGTTGTAAGCTTTGTCCACTGGCGCAGCTTCGACGCGGACCTTCGACCAGTCTCCCTGCAACTCTTCGTTTAGCAGCATCGGCAGGGACGTGTAGATTCCTTGGCCCATTTCCGAGTGCGCGGAAATCACCGTTACGCTTTCGTCTGTCCCGATTCGCACGAAC
>Ga0209526_10000576_pt1 | contig 23989 bp, 25 predicted proteins | sample JacPinW_OM2H0_M1_FD_188566 | JGI IMG/M metagenome (GOLD analysis project Ga0209526, IMG submission 188566) | Forest soil microbial communities from Algoma, Ontario, Canada - Jack Pine, Ontario site 1_JW_OM2H0_M1 (SPAdes) (version 2) | ecosystem: Environmental > Terrestrial > Soil > Boreal... | reverse complement strand
ATAGGTCGGCCATCTCGCTTCTACTTCTGATCCTCTCTCCGGCCCTGTTTCGCCCATCTCGTGTACCCTTCACACTGAAAGTTCCGAAATGGCTGGTGCCAGCGCCTCTTCATTGAGATCCATGGCGCGATTGGCGTACGCTACCAACAGTTCGCCGTGGCCGGTAAGTTTCAAGCCGCTCCCCCTTCGGGAGAACAGCTTCCGGCCAATGATCTTTTCCAGCCGCAATATCCGTTGGCTCAAGGTCGGTTGAGTCTTAGCAACCGCTGCTGCAGCCCGTCCCGTACTTCCATGCCGAACTACGGAGAGAAACGTGCGCTGAAGGCTGAGCTCCAAATCCTCTCGATCACTCGTCATCGTCATATGAGATACCTTGCTCGCTAGCTGACCGCGAACTGTGCTTTTCCAACCTCAACGGCTTGAACGGTAGAATGCAGACCATGAAGAATCCGTGAAGAATCTTCATTAAAACTTTAACTCGATTCCATAAAACTTTTGACTGTCGGAGACGCGCACTGGGATCCGGACAATGCGCCGTTTTCTCCAGGGCGGACAGGCTGAGGAGCTAGAGGAAAATTCAACGAGCGGCGTTCGCAAGAACTCTCGTGGCGTGCTTGCTGGCGCTAGTCTCTGGCGCGTCTACGCGGCGTCAACTCTCGCCGTTTCGAGGGTACGAGCCGCCACATAGCCCCATTCGCACGCGACCTAGTCATAGGTTGCCGGCGGATTGATGCGACTCCGTATTACTCGTTCTTTGCCGCGCGACCGATCGTCTCCACTTCCAAGGCGGTACTCTCAAGACGTCCGGTCACTCTTGCCTTCCCAGACATGAATTTCAAGAGTTTGTCCTTATCGCCCTGCAGCTTGTAAACCTTGTCTTGGGCGATCAGCACGATGTCGTCACCTTGGCCGACGGAATAGAGAGCCCAGCTAAACTGAGTGTACCCTTTATGCATCGGCTGGATGCCCTGGCAATGGCCACAACTCACCGTCCCTGTAAGTGTGACCTCGGTTGGCGTGGAGCGGGCCGACCGAACGGCAGCGGTCGAGGGTGGCGCTACGAATGCTGCGAGATCCTTCAGTTGTGACTCCACTTGCTCGAGACGAGCTTTCACTGCCTGCAGTTCTTTGGCTATCGCGGGCGGCACTTCAGACTCCTCAGGGACTTCTGAACCGTGAGAGGAGTCGGTGCTGGCTGCGTCTCGGTCTGAGCCGTCAGCGGATGGCGGTGCATCCTGGTGCAGGTTTGCCACCTTCGTATGAGCATCCGGCTGGGCTTGAGTCTGTGCGTAACAGCGTGGCCCCAATGCCGGAATGGCACCTAGCATCAGAAGGAAAACCGCAAGCACTGCCGCCCCACACCACAAAGTTTTTGTGTTGTTCGATGTACTCATGTTCGTCTCCTGTGAATACGTGTTCCATGATTCGGCGTCATCTGGATTGATCAATACGCGTCGGCGACTGTTGCAATTGGGGCGGTACGCCTGCCAAACAAGCGGAAAGTCACTCGAGAGATGGCTCCCTCTCAACTCGGTGCAGCCCGTTACGGCATTTTCGCCGTTCAGTTGTACTCGGATCGGGAACGATTTCCATGGTGCCGGATATGAATGGTTGTCTCTGAACTGGTACTCTCTGCTCCTGGTACATTTCTGCCGAGGTCCATGGATACAAACGGAATCGAACCTCTTAAAGATTTCTTTTTTGCGACAGACCTGGCCACGTTTTTGACGAGCAGCATAAGGAGGACACGAACCAAGAGAGCCACGCCGAGCGTAAAAATGACTAACAACGGCATCGTTGCTGGACCTGCGAATAAATTTGACAGGAAACCATGCATCGGCTTCCTCCTATCTGGCGTGCCATCGTAAAGATCTTAAGACACCCTGTTTCTCTATTTCGCCGCCATCTTGTTCGGATGGTCCGCATCTAGATCCAGGTTCAATTCAAGAACATTTACGCGTGGCTCGCCGAGAAAGCCGAATTGCCGGCCGAGTGTATGCTTTGCGACCAATTGATGTACTTGTACCTCGCTAAGGCCACGTTCGCGCGCCACGCGGGGAACCTGGAATTCAGCCGCGGCGGGTGAGATCTCCGGATCAAAACCGGAGGCCGAGGTAGTCACCAAATCGATAGGTACGGCCTTACCGGGATTTTCTGCCTGGAGTCGCGCCATATCTTGCTGCACTCGGTCGATGAGCTTCTTATTCGTGGGGCCGAGTTGCGAACCTGCCGAGTTGGCTGCGTCATATCCCGTTCCCGCGGCCGAGGGCCGAGAGTGAAAATACTTTGAGCCCGAGAAGCCCTGCCCGATGATGCGGGAGCCGACGATCTTGCCATCCGTTTCGATCAACTGCCCATTGGCCTTTTTCGGAAACATGACCTGGGCGATTCCAGTTACCACCAGCGGATAGATGACTCCCAGGAGAATCGTGGTGACGATTGTCATTAACACTGCGATGATAAGGTTCTTCTTCATGGCAAGTTCCTCTATGCGAGCCCGACTCGGGTGATCACCATGTCGATGAGCTTGATCCCGATGAAGGGCACAACGATCCCGCCGAAGCCGTAAATCCAAAGATTGCTGCGAAGCAGCGCTGCCGCTCCCATGGGCCGATACTTAACTCCGCGCAGCGCCAATGGAATCAGTGCGACGATGATCAGCGCATTGAAAATCACCGCGGAGAGAATCGCCGATTCCGGTGTTTGCAGGCGCATGATGTTGAGGGCATTCAGCACGGGGAAAGTTCCGGCGAACATTGCGGGTATGATGGCGAAATACTTGGCCACATCATTCGCGATGGAAAACGTAGTCAGCGCGCCGCGCGTCATCAACAATTGCTTGCCGATTTCCACGATTTCGATCAGCTTCGTGGGGTTCGAATCCAGGTCCACCATGTTTCCGGCCTCTTTGGCCGCCTGGGTACCGGTATTCATGGCGACGCCCACGTCCGCCTGGGCCAGGGCAGGGGCGTCGTTGGTGCCATCCCCAGTCATGGCGACCAACTTGCCTTGGGCCTGCTCCCGCTTGATCAGATCCATCTTTTCTTTTGGCGTGGCCTGAGCGAGGAAGTCGTCCACTCCTGCTTCACGAGCAATTGCCGCCGCTGTCAGGGGATTGTCCCCGGTGATCATGACTGTCCGGATACCCATGGCGCGGAGATGATTGAAGCGTTCGCGGATGCCGCCCTTCACGACGTCTTTCAATTCAATTACGCCTAAGGCGCCACGGTTCCTCTCAGCGACGACGAGGGGTGTGCCTCCAGAGCGCGCAATCTGCTCAACCGTGGCCTTAACCTCGGCGGGCACCTGCAGTCCATGCTGGGACAAGTAGGTCGTGACGGCGTCCGCTGCGCCTTTGCGAATCTCAAAACCGTTGAGATCCACACCCGACATACGAGTCTGCGCCGTGAACGGCACAAACCGCGCTTCGCGGGAACCAAGTTCGCGTCCACGCAGGCCGTACTTCTCTTTTGCCAGCACTACGATGGAGCGTCCCTCTGGAGTTTCGTCAGCAAGGGACGACAACTGTGCCGCATCCGCCAGTTCCTCCTCCGTCACGCCGGGAGCCGGAATGAACTGTGAGGCTTGACGGTTGCCGAGAGTAATGGTGCCAGTTTTGTCGAGCAGAAGCGTATTCACGTCGCCGGCCGCTTCCACCGACCGGCCCGACATAGCGAGTACATTGTGTTGAACCAGGCGGTCCATTCCGGCGATGCCGATAGCGGAGAGCAGGCCGCCAATCGTAGTGGGAATGAGGCACACCAGAAGAGAGACGAGAACAAACACTGTCTGCGGGGATCCAGAGTAAATGGCAAACGGTTGCAGGGTAACAACGGCCAGGAGGAAGATAATTGTCAATCCTGCCAGGAGGATGTTCAGCGCTATTTCGTTAGGTGTCTTCTGCCGCTCGGCACCTTCCACCAAAGCAATCATGCGGTCGAGGAATGTCTCCCCTGGGTTCGAAGTGATCTTCACCTTGATGTGATCGGAAAGAACCCGAGTGCCACCCGTGACCGCAGAACGATCGCCACCGGCTTCGCGGATCACGGGCGCCGACTCGCCGGTAATGGCAGATTCATCGACCGAAGCGACGCCTTCGATGATTTCGCCGTCCGATGGGATGAACTCGCCCGCCGACACCAGCACCAAATCGCCCATGCGCAGTTTTCCGCTCGGCACACTCTCTACGTGGCCGTCACTCCCTACCAGGCGGTTGGCCATGGTTTCCGACCGGGCTCTGCGTAGCGTGTCTGCCTGGGCCTTGCCGCGGCCTTCGGCCATGGCTTCGGCAAAGTTTGCAAACAGAACCGTAAACCACAGCCAGAGCGTGATCTGCAGATTGAACCGGAGCGCAGAGCCGCCTTTGAACAACAGAGCCGTGGTAATCACGCTGCCGATTTCCACGACGAACATGACAGGGTTGCCCATCATGGTTCGCGGGTTCAGCTTCAGGAAGGAATCCAAGATTGCCCGCCGCACGATCTTCCATTCCCAGACAGCTTTCTTTTTTGGATTCCGCGCAGGCTGTCCGAGATGAACCGCTTGCGGTTGCAAAACTGTTTTTGTTTCCAGCGTCGTCGCCATAGAAGAGTCCTCAGAAGGTCTTGCCTGCCACCAGCAGCAGGTGCTCAAGAATCGGGCCGAGACTTAAAGCTGGGAAGAACGTCAGCGCACCCACGATGAGGATCACGCTGATCAAGAGCACGGTGAAGAGCGGGGTCGTCACTGGGAAAGTCCCCAGTGAGGGCGGAACATACTTCTTGCCCGCAAGATTGCCAGCAATTGCCAGCATCGGAATAATCATCAGGAAACGACCCGCCAGCATGGTTACACCGATCGTCGTGTCATACCAGGGCGTGTTTGCAGTGATCCCTCCAAATGCTGAGCCGTTGTTGCCAGCACCTGATGTGAAGGCATACAGGATCTCGCTCAAACCGTGCGGGCCAGGATTCAGAATGCTCGACGTGCCGAACCCGTTCACCGAGGAAATTGCCGTGAAGGCCAAGATTACGAGCGGAAACACTAGCACGACCAGCATGGCCATTTTCACGTCGTAGGCTTCTATCTTCTTGCCCAAATACTCCGGCGTGCGTCCAACCATGAGGCCGGCAATGAACACTGCGAGCACGATGTAGATCAACATGCCGTACATTCCCGCGCCGACGCCGCCGAAGATGACCTCGCTGAGCATGATGTTGACCAGCGGGACCATGCCTCCGAGCGGAGTGAAGGAATCGTGCCAGCCGATGATGGCGCCGCAGCTTGCATCGGTGGTGACTGTGGCCCAGAGTGCCGTATTCGCGATTCCGAAGCGGGTCTCTTTGCCCTCCATGTTTCCGCCCGATTGCATGGCACTCACGCGTTGATCCGCGTTGGCAAGCAGAGGATTCCCGCGGGCTTCAGCCCAGTAAGCGACTGTTACACCTGCCAAAAACAGGATGGCCATCGCTGCCCACACCGCCCAGCCATGGCGCTGCGAGCCGGTCATGCGGCCAAGGGTGTAAGTCAGCCCAGCACCAATCGCGAAAATCGAAACCAGTTCGATAAAGTTCGACAAAGGCGTCGGGTTCTCGAACGGATGCGCACTGTTTGCATTGAAGAAGCCGCCACCATTGGTACCGAATTCCTTGATGAACTCCTGCGAGGCCACGGGGCCTTGCGCAATGGTCTGTTCTCTTACTGTCTGTGTCGTAGTTTTGCCATCCGCTCCGGTCGTGGAGACCTGCTGCGGCTCGACGAGTTTGACCGTATCGTACGCCTTCAGGTTCTGTACCACCCCTTGGGATACCAGGACGAGAGCACCCACAACGCAGAAGGGCAACAGCACCCAGAGGCAGCTACGAACAAGGTCGACCCAGAAGTTCCCGATCGTCTGCATTTGGCGACGAGCAATGCCGCGGATAAACGCGATCGCGAGCGCAATGCCCACCGCTGCCGAGACGAAGTTGTGATAAGCCAGGCCGGCCATCTGGGTGAAGTAACTCATCGTTGTTTCACCCGAATAGGCCTGCCAATTGGTGTTCGTGGTAAACGAAGCTGCTGTATTGAACGCCAGATGAGCAGGTGTGACGGCCCCGAACTTTTGGGGGTTGAAGGGCAGATAACCCTGCAGGCGCTGCATCAGGTACAACACCACCATCGAAACCAAGCTGAACAACAGCATCGCACTCGCATACTCCGTCCAGCGCATCTCGTGGTTCTCGTCCACTCCGGTGACCCGATAAAGCAGCCGCTCAAGCGGCCGCAGCACTGGATCCATGAACGTCTTCTCCCGGCTGAACACGCGCGCCATGAAAATACCCAGCGGCTTGGTTACGGCGAAGACCACCGCAAGGAAAAGCAGTATTTGCAACCACCCGTTGAGTGTCATATCAGAACTTCTCCGGCCGCAGCAGTGCGTACACCAAGTACACCGCCGTTAGGACACTGACTGCCAGCATGACGATCGATTCCAAGCTCATGTCCGTCCCCCTTCACTTCACACGGTCGCAGAAACGAACGTAGCCGATCGACAGTACAAAGAACGCGATCGTAACCACTATCCAGATAATGTCCTGCATGTGCTATCTCCCAATACAAATCGCTTTACTGCCTTTACCAACCCTGCTTGCGGCCCATTTCATCTTGATAGGTGTTCGGATTCGGAGTCTGCGCCGAAGAACGACGTAGCAGCACCAAGAAAATGATCAGGACGCAGCCAGCGCCAAGTTGCCACCGGGACCGACTCCGGTTTCCATGGAGCTCGGACTCTCAAAGGCAAGCGCAATGTACCTTTTCTCGCGTCATCCCGAAGCAGCCCAATCAAAAACCAAACCATAAATCCGATAGCCAGCACACAGGCGAGGAGCATCGCAATCTCCGAAAAGGTCGGGAATATACTTGTTTCGTAAGCAAGATGACTTTGCATGAACCGTTCTCATTAGAAACTACTGCACATAAAACTCGTGTAAAAAGTTCATAAAGAAACCGTAAACTCACTCCATCCCAATATCATTTTCAGCTGGGTGCGGATGATGAGACCCCCAGAACCGCCAAGAGGCTAGTAATCGCAAGGATATGGATTGAAGAATTGATCGACCGTACTCATAGCCTGTGGGTTAGACTCGGATCGAAACTGTAGAAGATCCACGGCTCAGTTCGAATGTAGGATGGTGTCGAACCAACCGCCAAGTCGAGCTTCTTGCGCAATGACAGTAACACACGAACAAACTCGGCCTGCCGTACTTCCTTCCCTGACCAGGTGGTTGCCAGCATCGTGCTGGGAGTCACAACACTCTTGCGGTGGCCAGTAAGGAACACCAGCATTTCGAATTCTGCCGAAGCGAGTTGCAGTTCATTGCCTCGAACCTTGACCGCTCGCCTGGAGAGATCGATGCGAAAATCTCCGGATTCAATGAGGGGACCGGCAATTTCTTCCGACTCGTGGCGGTCCTTCCGTCCCTCGAGCCGCAACTTAGTCAGCAGTCTCTTAGGCTCGCGGCTTTGGCCAGTGATTTTTCCCCGTTGAACTCGGACCGTTTTAGCTTGATGGCCAGTAAATGGACTATCTGCTCGTTCTTTGCAGAAACCGACCTCCTGGCCCGCCTTTTGCGATGGTATGCCCCAGCAGTTCCAAACGGGTCGACGTCTAATTTGGTCTCGCTCTTGTTGCCGAAGTTGTTTGCAAGATTCAGGAGAACCCTGGACCGTGCCAGAAACACCATCGACCAGCTGCTCGCCGTCACGACACAATTCCTTTAACTGTCTAGCTGATGCAGCCTTCAATCTTGCCAAGAATTGTCTTATGCGCGCAGTATTGCCCATCGAGTTCTCCTCACCACTTCGGCGTCCAGTGTCGGGCTAACACCCCCACTCCGCCTCGCCCGGTTTTGCAAAGTAGTCCTCGTCCGGTCTCTGCCCCTGTCTCCCCATGGTCTCGATTTCCAGCAACGCTAAACGTGCGGCATCGACTAGGCGATTCCTTTCCTCCTCTGGAACTTCATTCCATGGCGCCGGCGCCCGGTCAGTTGAACCTTCGGAATCGTGCGCTAGTGCTTGGTGATAGCGATGGAAAAGCTCTGCGAATTGTTCAGCCGATACTTCCTGGATCGACATCGTAGCCCATGGCCTTTCTGTGTCAGTTGTTCCGCCTGTCGCAGCTTCGAGGGGTGCGCTTCTACTCCGATTGATCATGCTGCCCTCGAAAGCGAATCATACCCGCGCTCTGATTGAGCAACGGAATCCACCATGACCTCCGGCTGCACACGAATCAGGTAGCAGCGCCAAACGTATTTTTCCTCCTTGCAAAGCCCAACGAGAAAGCGGACAAAGAACCCGATTCCCGCTGCACAGAGAACCACCATTATCAGCGCAGCCGTCATTTGATCCTCCTCTACTTCATTCGATACCAGAACGCATAAAGTTCGAATAAAAGTTCCATAAAATGTTCGTAAAAAAGGGTAGTTGACATGCGGATTCGCAAACTGAATGGGATTTTCTACTGGGACAAAGATGCAATAAAAGCGTTGGAGCATGTGACGCGGTCAGTAACTCAGGAGTGCGGTCACGACAGCGCCAGCTACCCAGCAGTACTGGACAATGTCATCAGCGTCCACGAGGCGGCAGTCCGTAACCACACGCCAACCTTCCGCAACTCTGGACTCCGATGCAGATTCTAGCGTCGAACTGAATTAGTCTCCAGGCTCAAAGCGGTAGCCAACCCAAGGTTCGGTAAGGATGTAGTGAGGTACGGCTTCATCAGACTCGAGCTTTTTGCGCAAATGGCCGACAAAGACGCGAAGATACTCCGGCTGCTCTACACTGTTCTTACCCCAGACTGCTGCGAGCAGCATACGGTGCGTGGCGACCTTCCCAGGATGCCTCGCCAAATAAACCAAGAGATCGAATTCCTTGGGTGTCAGGTGCACGTCGCGGTTTTTCACTCGGACGCCGCGTGTCTGAATATCAATCCGGAAGTCCCCGATCTCAATGAGCGCAGTTTCAGGCTGGTTAGGTGCGGCAGCCCGCCGGAGAGCGGCTCGTATCCTTGCCAGCAGTTCATTGATGCTGAATGGTTTTGTAACGTAGTCGTCTGCGCCAGCATCGAGCGCTTCCACCTTGATCTTTTCCTCACCTTTGACGGAGAGGACAATGATTGGCACACGCGATTTCATCCGAACATGCCGGCAAAGTTCAAGGCCGTCCATGTTCGGCATTCTGAGATCCGTGATGACCAGATCGGGTGACCATTCGCGCATGAGCTGTAACGCCTGGTCTCCGTCCGAAGCAGAACGGACACCGTATCCAAGGCCGGTCAGGGTAGTCTTCAGAACGCGAGTGATTTGCGCCTCATCATCTACGACCAGAATGTTGCCTTTGACGCTCGATGCTGCCAAGGGAGCCTCACTTCATTTCCTGGGTGACGATGTGGACGTCGATTGGAGGAGCGTCGCGCAGGAACTTCTGTACGGCGGAAAGATACAAGTATCTGCGCCATCCCTTTTGAACCGATCGTCCAAAAACTACTTCGGTGATGTGCTTTTCGCGGACCAGTTTAGCAACCTCCGCTGCCACGTGCTTGCCTTTTGCGCGGATAATTTGCGCACCTAAATCTGCGGCAAACCGCAGGTTCTGAGCCAATGAGCGTTGATCCTCAGGGCTGTCGTCCACGCCGATGTCCACGTATATGACGGAAAACTCGGCATCGATTCGTTGTGCCATACGGGCTGTCCGCGCAATCAAGTATTGAGCTGCAGGACTTGAGCTGACGCACACCGCCACGCGTTCCCTGACTCCCAGAGTTCGCCCCTCGCCGTCTTTTGCCAGTTGTGATTCAAGGCTTCGATCGACTGCCCGGGCTACCTGCTGCAATGCGAGTTCACGGAGAGCGATCAAGTTTGTTGACCGGAAGAAACTTCCCAAGGCTTGTTCGGCGCGATCCAAGGGATAGATGTCACCACGACGCATGCGGGTCTGGAGCGCCTCCGGAGTCAGGTCGGCGAGAACGATCTCAGTCACCCTCTGCATCACCCAATCAGGTACTGTTTCACGGACCTGAACACCGGTAACACTCTTCACCATGGGCAGCAAGCTTTCAATGTGCTGCACATTCATTGTCGAGAGTACATCGATGCGCGCATCCAGCAAGTCCATTACGTCTTCGTAGCGCTTGGCATGCTTGGTACCCTCAATATTCGTATGAGCCAATTCATCTACGAGGACCACTTGGGGTTTGCGTACCAGGATTGCTTCGACGTCCATCTCTTCGAAAGCGGCACCTTTGTACTCCATGTTGCGTCTTGGTACGGTTTCGAGATTGGAAGACAGCTCAATGACTCCTTTGCGGCCGTGAGTCTCGACGAAACCGAGCACTACATCTTCGCCGCGATTTTTTCGCCGCACGCCTTCACTCAGCATGTTGAATGTTTTGCCCACGCCGGGGGCGTAGCCCAGGAAGAGTTTGAAAATGCCCTTCTTCTTCTGGGGGGTGGCTTCTTCGAGCCACTGCTCGGGTGTTTTTGGCATCATCCGTATTCTCTTCGGCGACGACAGAAATGTCGAATAGACTAGAATCACCTCGTGAAGAGACGAACCGACAACCAGATCTTACGCTTCGCGCTGGCCAGCGTCGTTGTCTTGGGCATCATTTTTGTCTACTTTAATTGGCTACATGTCAATCCGACGACCGTTGGTTTTACGTTTTTGCTCGCGATCTTGTTGATCTCGGCGCTGTGGGGACTGCGCTACGCGATTTTCATGGCGATTCTCGCCGCACTAGGCTACAACTATTTCTTTCTTCCCCCGCTGTTCCGGTTCACGATTGCTGATCCCCAAAACTGGGTCGCCCTTTTCGCATTTCTTTTCACGGCGGTGGTGGCCAGCGAACTCTCCGAGCGGGCCAGACGAGAGGCTTTGCAGTCAAACCTGCGCCGTCACGAAGTCGAAAGGCTGTACGAGTTCACTCAGCGCTTACTGGTGAGCGACAATATCTTCGAACTACTAAACGCAATCCCAAACTACATCGTCGAGTCTTTCGCTGTGGCCTCGGCGGCGATGTTTTTAGAGAGCAAGCAAGAAACGTATTTGTTTGACAGCTCCAGTCATTCGCTTTTGCTGACGGAACAGTTAAGAGCGATCAGCGCACGTGGAGAACCCGTGCTGGACCGGGAACGTAGCATTTGTTTCATGCCCTTACGGATGGGCGTCCGCTCCGTAGGCAGCATTGGCTTAGCGGGATGCGATCTTTCCCGTGAAACGTTGGAAGCCATCGGTAGCCTAGCGGCAATCGCTATCGAACGCGCAAACACCGCAGAAAAATTGACCAAAACAGAAGCCGCGCGGGAAAGTGACCGGCTTCGTTCTGTTCTGCTCGACTCGGTGACCCACGAATTCCGCACCCCCTTGACCGCGATCAAGGCATCGGCAGAAACGCTGTTGTCTGAGGTTGAGCTAGAAGAACCCCAACGTAAAGAGTTGCTCACAGTCATTAACGAAGAGAGCGACAGGCTGAATCGTCTGGTGGGTGAAGCGGCAGAAGTTGCACAGTTGGGTTCTGGGCAGCTCGAACTTCATTTGGAACCACACCATATCCGCGAAGCTATCGATACTGCGATTCACGAGTCACGACAGGCTCTTCAGCGCCACCCGGTGCAAGCGAACATCCCGGAGAATCTGCCTCTGGTGCGGATGGATCTTATACGACTTACAGAAGTCATCGTCCATCTGCTGGAGAATGCTGGCAAATACTCCCCGCCAGACACGTCCATACATGTCACAGCCGAACTTCGAGATTCCGAAATCGTCACAAGTGTGACAGATCACGGCCAAGGAGTGGATGACATCGAGCAAGAAATGATTTTTGAGAAGTTTTATCGAGGTCGAAATCAGCGGATGGTCGTTCAAGGCACGGGCATGGGATTGGCAATCGCAAAGGCTATTGTTGAACTGCACGGGGGAAGAATCGGGGTGACGAGCCAACCGGGCCGGGGGTCCGTGTTCTACTTCTCCCTACCAGTGAGCTAGCAGTGTCGGAAACGCCGGGTCAGTCCCATAGATAAAAGCGTGGCACAGCACCGTGGCAACTGTGGGACGTTTTGATCGCGTGCCGGTTTTGCACCCTTGACAGGTCGGGTTCTTTACGTTACTAGGTAGGTGTGCAGACGATACTCTATATCGGCATTCGCCTGTTGGAAACGCTGTTCGTCATCGGCGTCATTGGTTCCGGCTTCGTGCTTGTGTTAACAACGATCGAGGACGTCCGCGAGCTTTTTCAGAAAGAACAACGCCACGATAAGACTGAACCGTAACGCTCGCGCGCTTGCCGCTACTCCAAGGAAGGCTGTTGGAAGCGGTTGAATGAGGGCTGCTCGTTTGGGTTTGAACACGTCGGTGCGCTTGAGACATCCGTGAAAATCGTGACACATGGTGTCGCGATTTTGACGATTCGTTCTGAGACGATTCGGCTTGAACCGCACGATTCATGCCGAGGCCGCGCGTCTGCCCCGCTCAACCGATTTCACCGCTGCGGATGCAGACGACTCCTTCGAGCGGACTTACGAAAATCTTCCCGTTTCTGCGATGCTCTCGTTCGATGATGGAAGCAGCTTTGGGAAGAAGTGCACCTGAGAAATTCTATCTCGGACGGAAGTAGCGCATGATCATCCAGGGTACTGGAATGCGATTGGCAGTCGCCAAAGCGATCGTCGAACTATACGTGGGAAGGTTGGAGTCACGAGCCAACTGGGCCGAGGATCACTCTTCTATTTCTCCCTGCCTACGACTTGACTTGGGGCCTCACCTGCCGCCTCACCGCCAGTTGCAGTCGCCAGCTTATCTAAATCGCGGCGAAACACTAACTTGAATGACAGGATGCATTGTCCTCGCCGCCAAACAATTCTTTGATCTCTTCAACTGTAGTTAGGACTAGGACTAACAAAGAACCCAGAACACCGAGATCGTCTCCACGACTCGGATCAAGAAATGGGTTAGCTGTTCACTTGGATAGCTTTAGCAGTTTCACTTCACCCGTGGTAATAGTTCTTTTCTCGTGGCGCGATCTGCTCCGGTAGTGCCCGGCTACAGGAATCAAGGGCTCTGCTTCAGGCTGTTTCGAGCAGAATGACTTGATGTCCAGCACATTGCAGTTTTCGAGCCAGGCTCTTTTCCCACGTCGGCCACCATCTCTTCCTGCTGCCAATGACAACAAGTAAGCCTGGCTTCAATACCGAGGCGAGTATTTCCAACCGGCGGCGGCACAGATACAAATGAACCGTCGTCTCTACTGGACTCTCGTGTGCGATTTCGAGGAGCTGTCTCTTGCTCAAGTCGAGTGACACGGGCGGATTCTCAAGCGGAAGAGGGTATGGAACAGTGTGAGCGACAACCAAAGATATGTGACCATTCAAACCACTCAGAAGAGCAGCGGCCCGATCAATTGCAGCAACGGTAGCCTCGGCAAAGGTGAAGATGACAGCGATCTCTAGCTTATGCTCAGATTCATTGGTGCCGGATGGGCTTGCGGGCAGCGCCGCGTCAAACAGCAACTTTTCGTTTCCCACCGAGAACTGTCGATGACTTTCCATCTCGAACCTTCCCGTTCGATGGTGGGCGAAAAGGCGTAAAGAAGTAATGGAAAAGGTATGAAGATTTTATAAAGATTCGATCGTGCCGTTGAAGCGATACCCGACCCAGGGCTCGGTCGTGATGTATTCAGGACGCTCAGGATTGCGTTCGATCTTCTTTCGCAAATTCTTGCTGAACACCCGCAAGTAGTCGACCTGATCGCCATAGTCAGGCCCCCAAACTGCTTGCAGGAGCTCCCGATGAGACAATGCCTGGTTAGAATGCTGCGTGAGATGTCGAAGAAGATCTAGCTCTTTTGGCGTTAGATGTGTGCTCATGTTTCGGTTAGCCACTGTGCGAGCGCTGAAATCGATCACAATCTCGCCCACACGAACCTTTTCAGGCGATGATTGAGGGCTCTGCACTCTTCTAAATGAGGCACGTATGCGAGCCAGAAGCTCCGGTGTACTGAAGGGTTTTGTCACAAAATCGTCGGCTCCGGCATCCAGAGCGGCAACCTTGTCCTCCTCAGAATTCCGGACCGTGAGCATGATGATCGCTGTATTCGTGTCACTTCTGATGGCCCGGCAAGCGGCCAGGCCGCCAATTCCAGGCATATTGACATCGAGCACGACGAGATCCGGACGGAACTCGCGTATTCTTTCGAGTGCCTCCTCGCCCGTCTTGGCCTCGTCTACCTCGTAGCCACTGCCCACTAAAGTCGTACGCATGAACCGCCGAATTTTGGGTTGGTCATCGACAATGAGAACACGACCTGCGCTCAAGCGATCTCCTCTTTGAGGACTGGCAAGATGATCCGAAACGTCGTCGGTCCCGGCCGGCTAGAAACGGAAAGTTCACCGTTATGGGACTGCACGATGCTATGGGCAATGCACAGACCGAGGCCGGACCCGGGTATCTGATTTTTAATGGAGGGGCTTCTGTAGAATCTTTCGAAAATCCGGGCCTGTTCCTCGATTGCGATGCCCGTAATCAGTGATCTCCACTGCCAGCATGCCATCCCTCCCATGCACTCCGATGTCGACAGCTGTTTCCGAGGGGTTTTAGGGCATTATCAAGCAGCTGGTTGATGGCGAGTTTTATCAGGCGTCTGTCAAAGGCGGTTGTGGGCAGTTGCTTGTCACAAACCACTCGGATCGGGCGCTCGTCAATTTCAGTTTGCATGGAAGCAAACACGTCTTGCAGGGTGTCGTCCAAGTTGGAAATCTCTGGATGAACATCGATATGAGCGGTGTCCAGACGCGCCATTTCAACTGCGTTGTCGATGAGTTCCTTCAAGTGCTCGGCTTCCTCGTCCGCGATCGTAAGCTGTTCTTTCCTGTTTTCCGTGGACTCGTTGGGATTAGCCAGAAGTGAGGTCGTCGCAGCTTTAATTAAGGTTAGCGGTGTTTTGAACTCGTGCGCCATGGCATCGATGAGCGTAGTTCGAAGCTGCTCACTCTGGCGGGCGGCTTCAACCTGCTGTGCCAGATCTTGCGCTCGCGCGCGCTCTAGACCGATGGCGACTAGATTCGCGATTCCTTGGAGAACGAAGTCGGGCATTTTTGCGCCATCAAGGGCCATGCTCGCGACTGGCTCTGAGCCGAGCCGCACGTCTACGATGATGGGATGTGATTGTGTGCCCGAGAAAGAGCTATCGGGCAATGCTGCGTCACGAAGCTGATTCCCGATACCTTCGAGTCTGGAAGTCCTAGCCCGATAAAACTCGCCGGTGCGACGCTCATACAGCACGACTGCATCGAGGTTAAAGATCTCCGCCAGTTTTTCGATGAGTTGCCCGGGGAATGGGGCGCTCCTGTCGATCAGGAGGATCGCGCGGCTGAAACTATACAAACGTTCTACATCCTGCTGCCGTTCGATAGCTTCAAGAGCTCGCGCTTTGGCCTGTGCTGATAGGCGGCTTGCAATCAAGGACGTTGCAAGAAAACTAAACAAAGCAATCCAATTCTGCGGGTCTGCAATTGTGAAGGTGCCCACTGGTGGCAAGAAAAAGAAGTTAAAGACAAGTGTCGCAAGAACCGACGACAAAGTAGCCTCAAGAAATCCCCAAGTACTTGCAATGATCAGGACGAGCATCAGATATGCGAATCCCACGGTCGTCGCGTTGACGGGAATCACGCTGTGCGCCACGAACGTGACCACTGCAACGCCGCCTAAGGACACTAACAACCGGAATGGACGCTGAGCCAACGGTCCCGTTTTCCCCCGGGTGGATATTGTAGGTCAGCCATAGGGCAACTGCGGCCTCTCCTGAGGAAAGTCCTGTGTTGACACGGTCCATTCTGTTCTGCCGAATCTTTATAAACTTTTTATGAAATCTTTATTACATTTTCATATGTCTGCCTATTACAACATCCGTTTCGTATGAGTAACGTTCAAGCGCAGCCAATCGACGGAGAATATCGCAAACCTCGGTGCGCTGTAATCAGTGACTCTACAGTCTCCGCAATACTGTACGTCTTTCAGGATTGCTAGCTGTGAAATCTAAAGGAAATCGACAAGTCTGATCGCGGAGTGGAGTTCCGCAAATGGAAAATTATCCTGGTGAGCACGCTGCAGTGATGACCGGCGCACGAAGAGTGCTGGTCGCCACAACCGCAATGCTCGCGTTTATCTCTTTTTGGCGGGCCGCGGCCGTTGTGCTTAACGACATGGGCTCGTCCGCCTTCTACGCGGGCGCCATCGCGGAACACTTCGTCGGGAAGACTGCTCCCTGGTTCGTACTTGCCATCATGCTGCTGTCTTATGCCGTCCGATCGGTTTATATCGAGAGCTGCAGTATGTTTGTGCGCGGCGGCGTATACCGCGTGGTGAAAGAGGCCATGGGCGGAACGCTGGCAAAGTTTTCGGTTTCGGCTCTGATGTTCGACTACATTCTGACTGGGCCGATCAGCGGCGTATCAGCCGGCCTCTATCTCGCAGGTTTATTGAACGAGTTCCTGCACCATGCGCATTCCAGTTTCACCTTGCGCACGAACTGGACCGCTGCTCTTTTTGCCGCTCTCGTCACCATCTACTTCTGGTGGCAGAACATCAAAGGCATCCCCGAATCGAGCGAAAAAGCCTTGCGCATTATGTATGTAACCACTGTGATGGTGGTTTTCATGATCGTCTGGTGCAGCTACACGCTGTGGGCTCGTGGCGCTCACCTTCCCCCCTGGCCGCGCCTTTCGAATCTCGTTTACTCGAACGATGCCTTGGGCTGGTTGCGCCATACATCACTGCCTTACACGGTCGGATTGATCGGTATTTTGGTCGGTCTCGGCCATTCCGTTCTGGCGATGAGCGGCGAAGAGACCATGGCTCAGGTGTACCGCGAGATCGAGCACCCGAAGCTGAAAAATCTGGAAAAAGCGGGCTTCGTCATCTTTGCTTACAGCCTCATTTTCACCGCTGGCGTGGCGTTCTTCGCGGTGATGATCATCCCCGATTCGGTGCGTAACAATTTCTTCGATAACCCAATCGGCGGTCTGGCGATGTACCTCGTTGGCCCTCTATCACTCCGGCTCGCGTTCCGGGCTTTCGTGGTTGTGGTCGGTGTTTTGATGCTGGCCGGAGCAGTCAATACAGCCATCGTCGGTTCGAATGGAGTCTTGAATAGAGTCTCTGAGGACGGAATTCTTCCTCACTGGTTCCGACATCCGCACCGTCGTTTCGGGACATCCCATCGCATCCTGAATCTTGTTGTCGGTCTTCAGCTGCTCACGATCTTGTTAAGCCGCGGAAACATCTTTGTTCTGGGCGAGGCTTACGCCTTCGGAGTCATGTGGAGCTTCGCCCTAAAGGGGTTGGCGGTGCTCGTGCTTCGCTATAAGCAACCCGGCGAGCGAGAATTTCGTGTTCCTCTGAACCTGAAGTTTGGGAAGCTGGAGATTCCCCTGGGCCTTGGCTTGATAACAGTAATTCTGTTTGCCCTGTGCATTATCAATCTCTTCACTAAGCAAGTCGCCACGCTTTCAGGAGGCGCCTTCACAATTATCTTTTTCGCTGTGTTTACCGCTTCTGAAAGGGTGACCAGAAAACGCGCAACGGAACACGCTGAGCTTGATCAGTTCAATTTGGAACCCGGTGAGGACCTCACTCCCGAAACACTCGGCGTTAGGCCAGGAAACATCCTGGTGATGGTCCGAAACTACAACACCCTTTACAACCTGGGGGCAGTTCTCGATCAGGTGGATGCTCGCAACAAGGATGTCGTGGTACTTCACCTTCGTTTTCTTGGACGTGCCGAATCGGGGGAGTACGAATTGGAGCCGGAGCAGCTCTTTAGTCTCGAAGAGCAGAAGCTCTTCACACGCTCCCTAGAACTCGCAGAGAAAAAAGGGAAGACCATTCATCTGGCTGTGGCTGCGGCCACGGAAAAATGGGATGCCATCTTGCGCGCTGCCCAAAGCTTACAATCGTCGACGGTAGTCCTGGGGCCGTCTCCCACTAAACCGGTTACTGAAGAGGCTCGTACCGCAGGTCTCGCCTGGGAACGTCTGCCTGACCCCAAACCTCAGTTGACGCTGAAAATCCTCTTCCCGAGTGGCCAGGAACATGTTTTTTATCTAGGCCCCCACGCCCCGCGTCTCACGGCCAAGGAGATTGATCTCCTGCACCGGATTTGGCTCGAACTCAGTAATAACGTTGCGCCTGAGGAAATTCATCACCATGATGTCGTGCATTTCGCCCTCGGTGAACTTCAGCACGTGCTCAGCAATACACAGAGGGAGGAAGTCCTCACCAGGCTGCGACGACACCTTGAGGAAATCAGGGACCGCCGCGGGCCGCATGTCTAGAGCTCATCTTGTAAACACTCCCGGCCGGATTCACGGAGCTGGGCTGTGCGTGGCGATTGTTTCCGGAGTAGGCCTCATTCGGGCTCGTCGCAAAGAGGACGCGCCAGGCCTCCGGTCCTGTGGGATAAGCCAAAACGGGCAACCGTTAACGGGGCGTTGATGCAGCAAACGCGCAAACGACCCACCCTCGCATCGTTTCTATTCGTTTCGTGTGTTTGCCGTACGGCCCTTTTTTGATGCCCAGAAAACCGCTCCCCTTGACCTGCTTCCCTTGAGCAAGACACCGCGAGGATGAGTCAGACACCGTTCGGCCCTTGCACTTGCCGCATTTCCTTTCAGTTGTATCTGTACAAACCAATGCCGGACTCTCAAACTCGTTGTTCTTCGTCACAAATAGCAGAGATGTTTCTGACCAGTCCCTTATGACTTTCTTATGACTTTCTTACGACTAGATCACTCGTAATAATAATGAGAGCCGAAGGGTACAAACTGAAACAAAGGATTGCTAATACATCCCAGAAAAAGTATCTATTGGACTCGCCCGGGCAAACTAAATACCTTGCACAGCTGTGCAGATCGCAGCGTACGCAGCTGTGTGCTTGTTTGCAAAGGAGAAGGCAGATGGCCGACAACCCGACCCTCCACTGGAAATGAAATCAACGCTAGGTTTGACCGGTTTTCAACAGAAGGAAGTCAGGAGCAGGATTTCTTGCGTGAGAAGCCATTGATGCAAGAGAGCACTCAGGGCGACCCGCGACCATGATAGGCCGGCATCGTCAAGGAGCCCGCGATGAAAAGGATCGATGCCATCATTCGGCAACAGAATTTGGACAATGTAAGGGACTGCCTCACCAGCATCGGTGTAGAGGGGCTGACGGTAATGGATGTTCTTGGCTTCGGTCGACAAATGGGCCGCACCGAAGTTTACCGGGGGTGTGAATACAGGGTGGACTTTCATCCCAAGCTGCTTCTTACAGTTTTGGCCCGGGAAGATCAGGTAGATGAGATCGTGGACGCCATCATCAAAGGCGCTCGAACCGGAAAAATAGGCGACGGCAAGATTGTTGTCACATCGATTGACGAGGTTGTCCGCATCCGAACCGGGGAAATCGGAAAGGCGGCTGTCTAAATGCTGCACCGCCAACAATACTTCATTACCAATCGACTCTTGCAGCACTTCGAGTTTGGGCTGGTCTTAGGGGAACTACTCTAAGGAGGGAGAGATGGAAGACGGGAAAAAGGGCAACACGATGCAAACTGTCGTGAGCCGGTTACGAGGGTCGCTGCTTTTGCGCGGAGCGCCGATGCTTCTTGCCATGGCAATGCTGGGTGGTATGTTAAGTCCCTGCTTCGCAGACCAGGGACCTACGCCAGATCCGTCTGGGACAGCCACCGGAGACAGAACCACAACAACGGATGCTGCGGGCAATGCCTTTGTTGTTCCCGGGCCGCCTGATCCAACCGCGCCGGACTACGCCCAGAAAAAGAAAGACTACGATGAATATCAAGCCCAGTTGGCCAAAGAACCACTTGCCGCAAAACTAGCCGACCATGTGGGCCACGTCCGGGTCGCCACCAACTTCTCCTGGACGCTCCTGACAGGGTATCTCGTGCTGTTCATGCAGGCCGGATTTGCCCTCCTCACTTGTGGACTGGTGCGCAAGAAAAATGCCGCCCACCTGATGATGCTGAATTTCGCCGCCTACGTGTTTGCTTTCCTCGCCTACTACGCCGTGGGTTATGCATTTCAGTTCGGCGCGGTCGCCATCAACGCGGCCCCGCTCAACCTTGGCGGCGTCCCAACGCTTAATCACTTTCTGCTGGGCAGCGGCCAATGGGGATTCTTGGGCGGCAAGGGATTTTTCCTCTCCGGTCCTGCCTATGACGCGGGCAGTCTCTGCTTGACCCTCTTTGAAGTGGTTTTCATGGAGACAGCCGGTTACATCATCGTGGGCGCCATCTGTGAGCGGATCACCTTTTGGTCGTTTCTGCTCTGCGAAATCTTTATGGGGGCGATTCTCTATCCCGTCTTCGGCTGCTGGGTATGGGGTGGCGGATGGTTGTCGCAGATCGGCTCGACCCTGAATCTCGGCCATGGCTATGTGGACTTCGCCGGCTCCACCGTGGTTCATGGCGTGGGAGGGTTTGCTGCCATGGCGCTAGCTGTGATCCTAGGTCCGCGTCTGGGCAAGTATGGGCCAGACGGAAAAGTGAAGGTCTTTCCGCCGCACAACCTTGCGTTTGTGGTTACAGGAACGTTCATTCTGCTGTTTGGATGGATGGGTTTTAATCCTGGTTCCACGCTTGGCGCCACTGATCTTCGCATCTCGGTCATCGCGGTGAACACGAACTTGGCTGCCGTTGCCGGTTCAGCCGTAGCGATGTTTCTCTGGTACTTCATGTTCGGCAAGCCCGACATCACCATGGCCTGCAATGGGATGCTTGCCGGGCTGGTTGCCATCACGGCTCCATGCGCCTTTGTCTCACCAAACTCCGCTGTGGTCATCGGCAGTCTCGCCGGGATCGTGGTTTGTCTGGGTGTCCTGTTCAATGATCGAGTGGTCAAGATCGACGATCCTTGCGGTGCCATCTCGGTGCATGGCTACTGCGGCTGGTTGGGCTCTGTCTGCGTCGGCATCTTTGCCGATGGCAAGTATGGCGCTGGCTGGAATGGCATTGGCGCGTCCTCATACCTGGGGCATGCAGGCCAGGGAGTTACTGGTTTGTTTCATGGGGACACACGCCAGTTTCTTTGCCAGTTGATGGGTGCAACCCTGTGCGCAGTCTGGGCGTTTGGTGCGACCTATGCGGTGTTCTCGGTAGTGAACAAGGTCAAGGGCATGCGGGTCGCCCCTGAGGTCGAACTGGAAGGGCTCGACATTCCTGAGTTTGGCCTGAAGGGCTATCCCGAGGATGCGACGGTTACGATGGAGGCGTGATCGACTCTTTCCTCTGGTGCGGGTCCTTTAGGCATCAGGTGCCAAATATAAGCGATATTCAAGCCGAGGGGACTTGCATCCACCGGTGGTGCGTGAAGTGGCTGGAGACTTAACCACATTGTTGTGGCAAGGTCATAGCATCGAATTCCGACACGGAGGACAGCACAATGACCAAAGTGGAAGCCATTATTCAGCCCGGCAGACTTGATTCGGTTAAGGGCATGCTTCTTGAAGTTGGCGTGGAAGGAATGACCATCTCCGATGTGCGCGGACACGGACGTCAGAAGGGTCACACAGAACATTATCGTGGCCGGGAGTACACCGTGGACTTGCTGCCCAAGGTAAAGCTAGAAATCGTGCTTCCCGACGATCGCGTGGACGCCGCCGTTAACGCGATCCTGAAAGGTGCGGCCACCGGCAAGATTGGAGACGGTAAGATATTTTTATCCAAAGTAGATGAGGCCGTTCGCATCCGCAACCAAGAGCGTGGCGCTGCGGCGCTCTAGTCAAAATAGCTCTCTCGTTCAGGGTTTTATCGTAGTCAACGCACGAGCGACAACTCACCCCACGCTTACTCCTTTGTTGCTGTTCCACACCTCCCGGTCTCTCGTTTATGAATTCTTTATGAAATTTATACAAAGTTTTTACGCATGAGAGTGTGGAATGAAGCAGAAGAACTCGGCCGTTTCCACCCTTACCGCGGAGGACTGCCAATGTGGCGGCTCATCGAAGCCGGTGATTTTCGTGTCGACGCAGAGGGGTTTCGGGTCTCAGTCCGAAATCGTAGAGTCCACCTCACTCCCAAAGAGTTCAAACTTCTACTTTATCTGGCCAAGCACGCGACTCGCGTTGTTACTCATCAAAAATTGATTTTGGCTATCTGGGGAATCAATACGGTCGGTGAAAGGGAACGTCTACGGGTATTGGTGCAGCAGGTCCGGAAGAAAATCGAGATACTTGGCGCTCCACAGTACATTGTCACCGAGCCCTGGATTGGCTATCGCTTCGAGCCGGCCGGCGAAGCCTCATCCCGCCAAATGCAGCAAGATGAGCTTCAGGCGTGAACCTGCATGCGTGGGCCTCCGCCAGCAGGGGAGACTGCTGTGAGTGATTTCATAGCCTCGGGCGTTACAGTGGGGAGAAAATGTGTGACAGCAATATAAAACACCACATGTAAGCCACCTTTTGACGATACGGAACTCACGTGCTGGCCTCGTTCCAAAAAGGGCGGATTCACTTCTGCGGGCTGAAGACTTTCCAAGATGCACGGGCGCCCACCTGGGCTGGGCGGCTCTGTCGGCGACAGGTTCAAGCGGGATCCCGTCCGCGTGTGTCAGGTCGACAGTTTGCGGATTGCGAAGCTGGATCCGGCTGCGAAGAAGATGGAATTGTGGTCGGCGAAATGGCTAAACCGAATGCTCACGAACCGCGAAGTAGTTACTCTTCTTCAGGCACTGTACAATACCGTCTCTTGGGAACTCTGATAATGGAAATGCTGGCAAAAACGGGATGGAGCAATGCTCGAGTCCATTGACTGGCCGCGGACGTATCCGCCACGGCGTCGCCGCAGCTTCCTTCTCATTCTCGCCGTCCTTGCCGGCATCGTATTCGGCGGTCGGACCGCGTTGTCGTATTACGTGGACGCGCTCTGGTTCGGGTCGCTCGGGTACGGGGACGTGTTCTGGAAAACACTGAGCCTTCAGTGGGGAATCTTCACGGCTTTTGCAGCGGCCACATTCCTCATTCTGTACGGATCGTTCCTGGCCCTGAAGCGAGCGCATCTCCCCGATTTGCCGAGCGGTCAAACGATTTTCATCGGCGGCCAGCCGCTGAAGTTGCCGATTGAGCCTGTCCTCCGCGTCATCGCGCTCGTCGTTTCGCTCGCCATTGCCGCTGCAACCGGCGCCGGCATGATGGTGGAGTGGCCAACGCTCGCACTCTTTTGGTACGCACCCCGCACCACTGGTGGCGTCGTGGACCCGATTTTTGGCAAGCCGCTGAACTTCTTTCTGTTCACCCTGCCCGCGTGGCAGCTCATCGCCGGCTGGCTGCTTACGCTAGCCGTGATTACCTGTGTACTCGCCATTTTCTTCATTCTCATCACGGGCGGAACCCGTGTGCTCGCTGGGCGTCGCAGCAGCTACGTCACATTGCCCTGGCGCGGGCTCTCCATCACGTTTGCGTTCCTGTTGCTGATCCTCGCGATGCATGCCTATGTCGGTCGGTTCGAGCGATTGTTCGATGATCATACGATCTTCGGGGGTGTGACCTACACTGACGCGCACGTCACGCTTACAGGGATGCTCGTCGTCTGCGCGGCGCTCGTTCTCGGCGCGGTGATCACAGCTGTCAACGCCGTGTCGGCGCCACGCGGGCGCTGGCTTGTCGCGGCGATCCTTCCGGCCGTGGTTTGTTATGTCGCCCTCCAAGTAGTCGCCTGGTACGTCAGCAGCTTTATCGTCAAACCGAACGAACTGGTTCGCGAGCAGCCCTATATTTCCCACAATATCGACCTGACGCGGCAGGCCTACGGATTGAACCGAGTCTCGCTGCACGATTTTCCCGCTGAGACGACCGTCGAGGCGGCCGACCCGGCGAACAATCAGGCTACGCTTCAGAACATCCGCCTGTGGGACTGGCGCGCACTCCAGGACACACTGCGTCAGATTCAGGAAATCCGCACCTACTACGACTTCCCCGACATCGACA
>Ga0209526_10000574_pt1 | contig 24060 bp, 27 predicted proteins | sample JacPinW_OM2H0_M1_FD_188566 | JGI IMG/M metagenome (GOLD analysis project Ga0209526, IMG submission 188566) | Forest soil microbial communities from Algoma, Ontario, Canada - Jack Pine, Ontario site 1_JW_OM2H0_M1 (SPAdes) (version 2) | ecosystem: Environmental > Terrestrial > Soil > Boreal... | reverse complement strand
CTGTCCGTAACAATCGTCTTCTAGCTTGCGGCCATCGCCACACAAGCACCCCAACATCTTGCTGAATGCGCGACCTAACCCACCACCAATAAGGAGACCAAATGCTAGCCAGAAAGTTCGTTTTTATCGCGGTCACGGCCAGTTTTCTACTCGGGACGATGTCGATCTTGCACGCCCAGGATGCGGGCGCGCTGCTCGATTTGCTCGTTCGCAAAAAAATGATTACCGACCAGGAAGCGGAAGAGGTCCGCGCCGAGCTGACCAAGGAAGTTTCCGCTACGCCGGGCGGCAAATGGAAGCTTTCCACCCCGATCACCGAGCTCGAGCTCTACGGCGATATCCGTCTTCGTTATCAATACAATGGAGGCGAAACGAAAGGTAGCGGTCCGGTGGCGGCGCCGGGAGCGGGCGTGGCGGGGACACACGATTGGCAGGAGCGCTCACGAGAGCGTTATCGGCTTCGTCTCGGACTCCGCGGCACTCTGGCGGACGATTGGTTCTTCGGGATTCGTTTGGAAACAAACGCAAATTCGCGCTCAACCAATGTGACTTTCGGCGACGACACGTCGAGCAGCTCGATCGGCGGCGGCGGACCGTTTGCCAAAGGCAGCGACTTCATCAACGTCGGGCAGGCGTATTTGGGCTACAAAGGTTTTAAAGACATCACATTGACTGGGGGCAAAATGCCGAACCCGCTCGTCACGACCCTGATGCTTTGGGATCCCGACATCAATCCGGAAGGTCTGGCCGAACAATGGAAACACACTTTCAATTTCGAATTTGGAGGAGGAGGATCGGCCGAATCGGCGCAAAGTTACAGCAAGGAAGGCGGCAAAAACGTCGTCGCGCCACAACCAGTGGGCGAGCCGTTCAAACTTAAGATCGAGGTTTTCGCGAACTTCGCGCAGTTCGTTTACGACGATTCGAATCCGGAAAACCCGCTCGGTCGACGGTCGACGACGGGCGCAAATGGCGGAAGTCAACTCGTCCCCACCATGGACGCGTTCCTCCTTGCCTGGCAGGTGGGCACGAGATTCACGTTTCCCAAAAACATCTTCGCGCAAATTGCCCCGACGCTCTACAACTACACCGGCAATGGCGACACGTTTAACGTCCACTATCGTGGCGGCGATCCGACCCTGACCAACGCCGCGTCGCTCGCGCAAAACCAGACCGGGATCAACAGCCTGCTCGTGTTCGATCTGCCGTGGGAAATTGGCTGGAAGCTCGGCGAAATCCCGATGCATCTCTTCGGCGACTTCGCCGTCAATCTTGAAGGCGACGATCGCGCGCTCGCCGCGGGGCATCCCAGCAAAGGCGACCAACGTTATGCCTATCAATTTGGCGCCGGCATCGGTCAGCTAAAGGTAAAGAAGGATTGGCAGATCGACGTTTGGTATCAACACGCCGAGCAGTATTCGCTCGATCCGAACCTGGTCGATGACGATATTTTCGACGGCCGTCAGAATATGCACGGCATCGCGGTAAGGGCAGGATACGCGCTGAGCGATGCTGTGATCTTCAGCATCACCTACGCCCACGGCTGGCGGTTCGACGATGCTCTTGGCACCGGCGGGACTCCCATCGCTATCGGAATCAATCCACTCGATGAGTACAACTTCTTCGTGGCCGACATGAACATTAAATTCTAGTTCGACCCGCCTTCGCCGGGCTACGGCGTGGCAAGCATTTTCAAAGACCCACAATCACCAATCAACACACACTATGAAAATAAAACTCCTCACACTTGGATTGTTAGCGGCGGCGATCGTGCCCAGCGCGAACGCAGATCGTCTCGTCATCAAAGGCTCGGACACGCTCGGCGCGAAGCTCGTTCCGCAACTCGCGGAGCAGTTCAAAGCGCAACATTCCGGCACGACCTTCGACATCGCCGCGGAAGGCTCGACCACCGGCATCGCCGCGATCATCGACGGCACCGCGCAAATCGGCATGTCGAGCCGGCGCGCGAAACCGGCGGAAGTTGGCGCCGCTTCCGGCAAAGGCGTGAACATGAAACCGACCATTGTCGCCTACGACGGCATCGCTGTGATCGTAAATTCAGGGAACCCGGTCAAAGGCCTGACCAAAAAACAGGTCGAACAAATCTTTACCGGCGAAGTAACGGACTGGAGCGCAGTCGGCGGGTCGGGCGGCAAGATTTCCGTTTACACGCGCAACACATCGTCGGGGACCTACTCGGACTTCAAGGAACTGGCGATGAAGAAACGTGATTACGCGCCGAGCTCGCAGAAGATGGCCGGCAATGAGCAGATCGCCTCGGAAGTGGGCAAGAATCCAAACGGCGCTGGATATGTCGGACTCGCTTACACCAAAGCCGGCGGCATCAAGGTAATGCCGATCGACGGTGTTTCGCCGTCAACGCAAACTGTGCACGCAAAAACGTATCCCTACGCGCGTCCGACGTTTTATTACACGAATGGCGAACCGTCTGGTCTGGCCAAGGAGTTTCTCGATTTCACGATAGGGCCGACCGGCCAGAAGATCGTCGCCCAGGTTGGGTTTGTTCCAATCAAGTAGCGCTTCGCTTCGTTTCGTTACGAAAGACTTATGAAAAAACTATTCCTGATCGTCGTCGCCTGGGGAGCGACCGCACTTTTTGCGCGCGCGGACGCTCTCATCATCAAAGGCTCGGATACTTTGGGCGCCAAGCTCGTGCCGCAGTTGGCGGAAGAGTTCAAAGCACAACATCCCGGAACCACTTTTGATATCGCGGCCGAAGGATCGACAACCGGTCTTGCCGCCATCATCGACGGCACCGCGCAGATCGGCATGTCGAGCCGGCCGGCAAAGCCGGAGGAGATCGCCACCGCCAAATCGAAAGGCGTGGAGTTAAAGCCGACCACGGTCGCCTACGATGGCATTGCCGTGATCGTGAATTCGGGCAATCCGATTAAAGGCCTGACGAAAAAACAAGTGGAACAAATTTTCACCGGCGATATCGCGGACTGGAGCGCGGTCGGCGGCCCACCGGGCAAGATTTCCATCTACACGCGCAACACCTCTTCCGGGACCTATTCGGAGTTCAGGGAACTGGCGATGAAAAAACGCGATTACGCCCCGAGCTCGCAGAAGATGGCCGGCAACGAGCAAATCGCGCAGGAAGTGGGGAAAAATCCAAATGGTGTGGGTTACGTCGGACTCGCCTACACGAAAGAGAGCGCCATCAAGGTGGTGCCGATCGATGGCGCCACACCTTCCAAAGAAAGCGTGCTCGAGAAAAAGTATCCGTATGCGCGGCCGACATTTTATTACACGAACGGCGCCCCGAGCGGCTTGGCGAAAGAGTTTGTCGATTTTACCGTGAGCGACGGCGGCCAGAAAATCGTAGCGCAAGTGGGCTTTGTTCCGATCAAGTAGCGACCCAGTTAGGTTAATGACGAAAGCCCGTCGGTTGCAGGGACCGGCGGGCTTTTGCTTTCAATAAAAAATCGTCACTTTTCCCGAACGATCTTCCCCATGGTGTAACCGGAATAGGTCACTACTTCCTTAATCTTCTCGTCGCTGAGCGTCTTGCCAGGCTTCGTTGTAATGCTGACGAGTTTTGTTTGGAGATCCACTTTGACGGTCGCGACCTCAGGCTGCTTGCGGAATGTCTTCTCGATTCCTGTAGCGCAAAAAGCACAGACCATCCCGTTGACGGTGGTGTGAATTGTTTCGGCGAAGGCCGAGCCCGAAAGCCCGGCCAGAATGACAAGTGTTAATAGTTTATGACGCATGTTTATTCCTCCTTCAGAATTGCACGGTCCAGTTGACCATGATGTGGTTGTCGCTGCCGTATCCGACTTCGAGCAGATACGTCTTGTAGAAAAAACGGATAAGCGGCGTCGCCACGAAGTGATCGTGCTTCGCCGGATGATGATCGATCTGAAACATCAGCCAGGTGTTCAGATCGTTGTAGTTGGCAAGGTATGGAGCGATCCCCACCCGTGCCCGCTGCCAAACCGACTTTTCGATGTCGCCGTCCCAGACAAAGCGCGGCTCGTAGGAAATGAAATAGCGGCGCGATTCGTAGTCGGCGAGAAACGCCGTCCAAAGACATGGCTGATTGTTGTCGTGGTACCGGGCCAGGCCGGCGCCGCTCATGTTAAAGATGTTTCCTTGTCCGTCCGGCAAGTTCCATCGCTTCAGGAGCGTGTTGATCTGCGGCGTGAGCATCAGGATATCTCTGCCGTTTCGCTCTTGCTTAACGTAGACGCCGAAGGCTTCCGTCGGCGTGAAGGTGTAATCCAATGAGAGCGTGTGGCCGGTCTCATCGTTTTCCTGCATCGCCATCGTGCCACCGACGTACGACAGCGGTTTCGCGTTAGCGTGAAGCGCGAGAATGGTTGCGAATGTTAGTGATAAAAGAGTTGTTGTTTTCATTGATCCAAAAGCTGAGTTGAAGTCCAGGCATGCCTGTGCCAGTCCGGCTCGGACAATGGGCACACCTCCGGCCTTAAACGCTTTGGATCAGATGAGGCGGATGCAGATCAGCGCGAGTGGCGCCGGCGAATGCGCGGCGAAAAGCTCGCTTGAAACGACAAACAACTCTTTCGTGGCGTCGCGCGAGATGATTGGCGCGACAATCGCGGGAAGGCTGGCGATGTTCTGTGGAGTCGAACTCGTTTTTGCCAGCGGTAATACCGGTGGACCGGTGCGTTTATCCGATGTGTCGCAGCAAGACTTGTATTTGCAGCATCCCATCGTGCACGCCTTTTCCGCAGGCGCATTTGTCAGAATGCACGGCGCAGCCGGCAGCCGCACTGTCCCTAGAAAAAGGGCGCTCGCGAGCACCGCCGACATGCCGATCTTGCCGAGCATCACGCTATTTCAATAGCACCGGTCGGGCCGAACGTCGACCGGGGAAAACTGTCCCGCCAAGCCCGGTTACTACAGAAATCTTTCCTCAATCGATGCGGCTCACAATGGCCTTTATTGACCCGGAATTATTCCAGTACATGAAACGTAAATCATTGGCGAAGCAGTAAAGACGTCCCGGAATCGCAGCGGTAAAGTGGAGAAGTCTGCTTCCGATGATGAATGGGCAATCCATCGATTTTCCGATCGTGCCAATAAGGATGAACCAGTTGGCGGCTGGCATGCGGCGAAGATTTTCCCAAATCCGTTGTCCCGGCCGTGAGCGGTAGCCGTCGGCACTCGAGACAATCGAAAAATCGTTCCACGTTTGAGGACCTTCGACGACGAAGTTGTAGGTCGCGCCGGCAACGAGATCGACACGCGAATCGTTCCACGGAATCTGGGCGTGAACCCAGAACTCAATCGATTCGCCGACTTCTAGTGCTCTGGGCTCAACTAACGGGGGGCGCATGTCGTTCGATCAAGCGGGCATCGCTCGTTCCCGTGCAGAGGATTGCGCCCTCATTGATCGCCGAGCGCGGGTGCTCCTATCCCCTGCTCTTGTGGCGTTTTCGTCGCTTAATCCCAGCTGCAACAATTTGGCGATAGAGAGCAACTTTTCTTGTTCGCCAATTGCCGACGGCCAGATTGCGTTCAAGCATGGAAAATCAATAGCTGGGAGGACAGCGGGCGGGGCGAACATTTTATCTGGGGGTTTCTTAAGAATCGCATTGGGCGCGCGCAACGGTTGGCATCGCGATGATTTTCTTCCTGGCGGGGAGAATTGCATGTCCGGGGAGTTTCGTAAGCGAGCGCTAGAATGATCGATCAGCGAAAAAAGGTCAAAGGAAATTGACCCCTATGAAGTGCAACGAAAAGAGCGCTTGGTGGCTAGCATCCAGCGTTGATGCCGTCGCCAACCTTAAAAAATGTCGTGGGGCCAGTCATTCGTAGATTGCGAAATGAGCGAGATTGGAGTCAGGAAGATCTCGCGGCCAAGCTTCAGCTCAAAGGTTGGGATTGCACCCGCAGCTGGCTCGCCAAAATCGAGGCGCAGCAAGTTTACGTGAAGGATTTCCAGCTCCTGTATTTTTGCGCTGTTCTCGGCGCCGAGTTGAAGGAGCTTTACAGCACACTTTCAATCTCAAAGCTGAGCCGCCTTCTCGATCGCAAGAGTAAGTAGGTCGGTCGGCGATCTCGTCACAGAAACGCAACGAATCTCCTTTTGCCGCCATTTGTTATCTGCCGTTACGGAGGCCCGGCAAAATGTACAAGATCGAGATCCGCGCCTTAGGCGGCGCCGCGACCCGGCTACTCCGATTGGAGCGATCCCACTTCCCACCGAGCGATGTAGAAACCGCAATCTGTTCATACGGTGGTAAGCAACGGGCGGGCGAAATGCCCGCCCGTTTTGCATATTGAATTGCGGCGCGCGACGTTCTAGCAATGGTCACGACGTTCCGACCGGGATCACTCGCAAATAGTCTCCTTTTTTCGACGGCAAGGATTGTTACAAAGAGTGGAAACGCGACCGCGTCGGGCACTGCTTTTTTATACAGTCACACGCTGCCAAACGAGCCGATAAAGGGTCGCGGGGTACCATTTCTCGTAACGAACCGGCACGTAGTCGCGACCGCGGAGGAGGGACGCGTAGTCTTTCTTAGAGCCGCTGATAAGCAGCGGCTAACCGGGATAAGCTCTAGTCCTTATCCGTTGACAATCGGCGACTTCTCAAAGGGATGGATTTATCACCCGGATCCGACCGTCGACCTCGCAATGATGGACCTTTCGGTATTTTTCCAGATGATTTATGAAGCGCACGGAGTGAATCTTTTTATACGTGCTTCAACCGCGCAAGATATCCCAACGGGTGAGGCACTGCAGAATATCGACGCCATAGAAGATGTATTTATGATCGGCTATCCCAATTCCATTATGGACGAGGTGAATCATCTACCGATTGTTCGACGCGGCATAACGGCGACACCGTTTAGTTCCAACTACCAAGGGCGCGAAGAATTCCTAATCGACGCTTCAGTTTTCCCGGGTTCCAGCGGAAGCCCAGTGTTTTTGCTGGACCATCAAAAGCCGGACGCCGACCGATCAAAGCGTCTCTATTTGCTAGGCATCTTAAGTGGTGGCTTCTTTCGTGTTCACCAATCGCGAGAAATGGTGCGAGGGGATATTCCGACTTCTCTCTCGGTCGACGAGCACAGGGAAATGCTCGATTTGGGTGTAGTTGTGAAGTCCAACAGAATCCACCAATTAATTGCACTCTGGGAACAAAAGATCGCGGCCTCGTCGTACACTCCCGGACAAGATAACGAAGAGCAGGCGCGAATAACCGACCAAAACGTAAGCCTTCTAATACTCGAGCTTCAGAAAGAGCTTCGAATACGCTCTTGGGAAGAACTTCATGATGTTTTACGGTCAACATTTGCCTGGCACCTTTTAACCAAATTTAAGACCTCTGGTCTGGACCCGGGCGAACGCTTATGCCTCTACAGGTTACTGCGCTCGCACCGCAAATGCGCAGAGCTAGAGCGTTAATGAATCAGCTATACTACGGCGACAATTTGCAGGTGCTGAGAGAGCACATCGCGGATGAATCGGTTGACCTGATTTATCTCGATCCACCGTTTAATTCGAAGCGCGATTACAACCTGCTCTTCAAGTCACCGAAAGGATTGGCGAGCGAGGCGCAGATCGAAGCGTTCGAGGACACGTGGCATTGGAACGAGCAGGCGGAGCGCGAGTTCGATGAGCTGTTGCATCAGTCGAACACGAGCGTGGCCGACATGATGCGCGCGCTGCGCGGCTTTCTCGGCGAGAACGACATGATGGCCTACCTAACGATGATGGCCAATCGTCTGCTGGAACTGCATCGCGTGCTCAAGCCCAGCGGCGCACTTCATCTGCACTGCGACCCCGTCGCCTCTCATTATCTGAAAGTCGTGCTAGATGGAGTCTTTGGGAAGGAGTTGTTCCGCAGCGAAATAATCTGGAAGCGTACTAGCGCTCATGGAAACGCGAGCCGCAACCTGGGCTTCGTCACCGACAGTATTTTCTTTTACTCCAAGACTGACGACTACTGCTTCAACAAACCCTTCACCACACACGACCCGGCCTATCTCGCAGACAAATATCGACACTATGACAAAGACGGGCGCCGTTACAGGTTATCCGATCTTCGTAATCCCAGCATCAGACCGAACCTGATGTACGAATACAAAGGCTACAAGCCTCACCCAAATGGCTGGGCGGTATCATTCGAACGAATGCAGCAATTCGACGCCGAAGGTCGGCTAGAGTTTCCTAAGAAGCCCGATGGCAGAATCCAGCTCCGACGTTATTTAGATGAGCTCGAAGGTATGCCGGTGCCAAATCTTTGGGATGACATCGCGCCGATTAATTCGATGGCTGAAGAGCGCCTTGGATATCCGACTCAAAAGCCGCTGGCGCTATTAGAGCGCATTATTCGAATGAGCAGTAATGAAGGCGACGCTGTGCTCGATCCGTTTTGTGGTTGCGGCACAGCGGTCCACGCCGCCCAAAATCTGAAACGCAAATGGATCGGGATCGACATTACGCACTTGGCGATCTCGTTGATTGAGAAGCGACTCAAGACAGCTTTTTTAGGCCGCGCAAAGTTTGAAGTGATCGGCACGCCGAAAGATTTGGATGCGGCGCGGGATTTGGCCCGGCGGGACAAGTATCAATTCCAATGGTGGGCGGTGTCGTTAGTCGATGCGCAACCGTTTCAAGGGAAGAAGAAAGGCGCGGATACCGGCATCGACGGCGTGAAATTCTTTCGCGATGTCGACCAGAAGGAGGCGCGCAAGATTGTGGTGAGCGTGAAGGGGGGCGGGATCAAGCCGGATGATGTGCGCGCGCTCAATCACGTGCGCGAACGCGAGAAAGCCGAGATCGCACTCTTTATTTCGCTTGAGCAACCGACGCCGGCAATGGTGAAGGACGCGGCCTCGGTCGGCTTCTACGAAAGCGCGACCAGAAAGAAATTTCCGCGCGTGCAGTTGCTCACGATCGGCAGTCTACTCGATGGCAAGCAACGCGCCGAGCATCCTGATTACGAACCCGACCTGAACTTCAAGAAGGCTAAGGCGGAGAAAGATGCGGAGCAGCAGTCGCTGATCTAAGAGAGACTTTCGATCCTCAAAATGTCGAGGCGAGGTCTGGTTGCCACACAAACGTAACAATACTTCGTTTGAGGCTGCTGCTTGCCTGCCGTTACGCTTGGGCGTAACGAGAAATGCAGGCCGAACTTGTTCCGCGATTTTCGTTTCCCTCAGTAGATCGAGATCCTCTCCGGGCTGAATCCAGGACCGGTCAGAGCGTTCGGACGGCGTGGATTTCCGATGTGCATCTCGGAACACGCGCGAGCAACGCGGGCGCGTTGCTGGAGTTCCTGCGCGATTACGATTGCGATAAACTTTTTGTCGTCGGCGATTTGATCGATATCTGGCAGCTGCGGCGCAATCGCTTCTGGCCGCAACAGCACAACGACGTCATCCAAAAAATTCTGCGCAAAGCGCGCAAAGGCGTGCCGGTCGTTTACATCCCGGGCAATCACGATGAGTTCGTGAGCACGTTTGGCGGGAGCTACGGAAACATCTCGATCCAAAAGCACGCCATTCACAAAACCGCCGACGGACGGCGCATGTTGATCATCCACGGCCACGAGCTCGACACCGTCGTGCAAAACGTGAAGTGGCTCGCTTACGTCGGCGACGTTGGTTACCAGTTTTTGCTGTCGCTTAACCCCGCGATCAATTTTTTCCGGCGCCGTTTCGGTTTGGGTTACTGGTCGCTCAGCGCTTATGCCAAGAAACGCGTCAAAGACGCGGTCAACTTCATCGGCGAATTCGAAAAGGCGATCGTGCGCTACGCCGAGCGCTTCGCCGTCGACGCCGTGTTGTGCGGGCACATTCACAGCGTAGCGATCCATCAATTCGGCAATGTCACTTACTATAACTGCGGCGACTGGGTCGAGAGCTGCACCGCCATGATCGAGCGCTATGACGGCACGATCGAGCTCGTGAGTTATCCCGCTTTCGCGGTTCCCGGGCGATCAAGCGTCCGCGACCTGTCGCTTGCTGACGGGATTTGATTGATCCGAGGATGTTTGCTCGTTTCGGCGCTTGTCACCGGATTGTCACCTCGATCTTAACCAATCGTAACCTGACGCGGGGCGGTTCGCAGTTTATCGAACCATTAGTATGAACGCGACCACAAGCAAAGAGGCGACCGACAAGCAAACCGCGAAGACAAGATCGACAATGCTCCGCTCATTCCGCAGCTTAACGCGCAATTATTTCGCTTACGAAACGCGGTGGCAGCTCGCGATTGAAGTCTTGCTATTTGCCATCATGGCGGCGCTCTCGGCCTGGCCCATCCTCGCGGCCGCCAATGCGCTCAATGAATTTCTCAATCGCACGGTGAGCTGAATTAGCGGATGCCGCTTTGCTGGGTCCCGGCGCCATGTCTGTTACGGTATTGTAACAGTTAAACTTTTGACCTAGAAACGGATGCCGAGACAGATTGTCGATCTTGCCGGACTTATGATCATGAAAAAGAAAGTTCTCTTTATTTGCGTGCACAACAGCGCCCGCAGTCAGATGGCCGCGGCTCTGCTGAAGAAAATTTGCGGCGAATATTTCGAACCTCAAAGCGCCGGCCTCGAGCCGGGCACGCTCAATGCGCTCGCGGTCGAAGCGCTGCGCGAGACCGGGATCGATATTTCGCAAAACAAAACGCAGGCCGTCTTCGATGTTTTCAAGTCGGGACAATTATTTGCCTATGTGATCACGGTTTGCAGCGAAGCGGAAGCGCAAGGCTGCCCGATTTTTCCAGGCGTGACGACGCGACTGCACTGGGCGTTCGAGGATCCATCGAAGCTGGGGGGCAGACACGAAGAAAGACTGGCCGGCACGCGCGAAATCCTCAAAGAGATCGAGCACAAAGTGCGCGAATTTTGCGACCAACATTGCGCCGTCGAGCTGCGCTCGTGAAGGGTCGCGAGATCGAGCGGAAGTTTCTGATCAAGGGGTTGCCGGTAGAAATACTGCGCTCGCGGCATTATCCGATCGCGCAAGGATATCTCGCGACGGAGCCCGGCGGGCGACACGTTCGGCTCCGCAAAAAAGGAAAATCTGCCACCACTCTCACGTTCAAGGTCGGCCGCGGCACGTCGCGCGAGGAACGCGAGATCAAACTAAGCGCGAAACAATTCGCCGAACTTTGGCCGGCGACGCGCGGACGACGGTTGCGCAAAGTCCGCTACTACATTCCCTGGAAAAATCTCGTCATCGAGATCGACATCTACCGCGGCGAGCATGAGGGTTTGATCGTGGCCGAAGTAGAGTTTCCCTCGCGAGCAAGTTGCCGAAAATTCAAACCGCCGGCCTGGTTCGGCGCCGAGGTCACTGGGGTCAAGCGTTACAGCAACGTCAGACTCGCCACGGAGTAGCGACCCGCTCCGGAATGAGCTACCGATTAAAATCGGGAGAGGGACTTGCCGATGGGCTGCACAGAATTTTTCGCGAAGAGATTAAGGCGGCGCTGAAGGAAACCCGGCGCTCGCCGCGGAATCGTGGAGTGGCCGTGCACGAGTTTCGCAAGCACCTCAAGAAACTGCGTGCGGCGCTTTGGCTGGTGGCCGACGAGGTTGGGAAAGATCGACATCTCCTCGAAGACCGTTCCATCCGCCAGATCGCAAAAGTTGTTTCCGGTGTCCGCGATGCGCACGTCCGACTCCAAACCGTTATTCAGATTCGCAAGCAACTTGGCGACGATGCCTTTGGGAAAGTCTTGCAACGCATTGAAGACCTGCTCGCGCTCGAAGCGGAAAGCTTTGCCGCGGCCGCCGCCGGTTGGGAAAAACAAGTCGTCCCGCGCCTCAAGGCAATTGCGAAACGCATCTCGCGTTGGAACCTGAAACATTTGCGTTGGAAACAAATTGGCAACGCGGTCGCCGCATCTTATCGGCGTGGCCAGTCCGCGCTGGCGCGGGCCTTGAAAAAACCGACTCCGAAGAATTTTCACGCCTGGCGCAAAGAGGTGAAAGAACTTTGGTACCAGTTGCGCATTTTCGCGCCGCTCAATCGCGTCGTCCTCGAACAAATCGCGAACGATGCGAGGAAGCTGGGCGAATTGCTTGGTCAGCATCACGACTTCGTTTTTCTGCAGGAACGCCTGGACTGCGAACAGGGCGACCCATCGTTAGAGAACGAGCGCGCGAAATTGCAGAAGTTGATTCGGAAGCGGAACAAAAAGTTACAGCGCGACGCGACCGAACTTGGCCGCCGTTTTTATGCCGAGCCCCGAAAGGCGTTTGCCAAACGCATCTCGATCTTTACGCAGGATTGGAAATAGCTGCCTGTCTTATCGACGAGGCGAAAGCGAACGTATGGTCCATTCCCGCGATCCCATTGAGCGCTCGAACCAAGACATCAATGTTGTCTCTACTGAATTTTTGCGAAAATTCGGCATTGTCGATGTAGTCCCTAAGCCGATTGAGCCCCATACAGTGCACATGTCCGGTATCTCCAAATTTTGCGGCAACATGTGCATTCGGAAAGACCATCGCGGAGCGAACGTACAGCCCACTCGACTGCGTCAGACTTACGAGCTGATCACGCAGCATCATCGTTCGTCGCAGAAATTTTCCGACGTGACCGCTGGATACAGCCTTGCCGTTTCTTTTGAGCTCACCGGTTGCGTCAGCTTCGATTAAACCGTTCCAATTTTTCGTCTCGATTGCGAACAGACCGGTCGGACCAACAACTACATGATCGAAATTACCCTTCTTTGTGTTTACATCATGAAAGATAAAAAATTCGTTTGAGAGTCGTTCCAACTCGGCTCCAACTTCATATTCGCCCAACGCGCCCTTTCGCCAGTTCAACCTTTTTGTCTCGTGCTTCTCGACACGCCGGTTTGCGTAGTGCGCAATCCGCCAGAGCAAGACGGCAGTCACAGCCGGTAAGAACAACCAGCCGAGACTGCGATGGGTTGTCAGGAAGAAGGTCATCATTACACCCATGCAAAAGGCGACTACAATTCCAAGAATGAGCAGGGTGGAGAACATTTGTTTGAACGCCGCAACCGATTGTTTACCCGCGTGTTGACCCGCAGCTCCAAAAACTTTCGCCATTTGGCACAAGATGCTGCTAAAACCATGCCACTCTTGCGTTCGATCTTGAGGCTTCTAACCACGATCGCCGTGCCGACCCCAAACGAAGCGATGCGTCAGTTCGCCTTAGATCGACAGAGTTCCGGCGTAAGGAGCCAATGCAAACGGCCTCTCATCTTTTTTCGATCAAGGCTGAGCCGGGCGACGCCGGATTTGCGCAACTTGATGTCGCCACCGGTTAGCTTCTCGATCACCCAACTGAAGTCTGGTTCGTGTCCGACCAGCATGATGCTGTCGGAGTCTGCCGCTTCGACCAGATCCTTCAGTTTGCGAACGCTGAAACCTTTGGCCAAACATTTCGCTATCTCGATTGGCGCTTTGATATATTCGGCCGCGATATCGGCGGTCTGCGATGCGCGCGGGAGCGGGCTCGTTAGGATTTTCTGCGGAGCAAGTCCAACCTCAGCCAGGAACGCTGCCACTCGATGGGTTTCTTTTTTCCCCTCCTCGTTGAGCGGACGATCGTCGTCCGATCCTTTCCAATGAGGCCAGTCAGCCAGACCGTGCCGGAAAAAAATCAGGTCAATCTTCGAGCCAGCCATACTAAAAATTCAGATGATCCTCCAGGTCGCGCGACGCGTGCGCGCGTCATTCTGCCAAAGCCGGCAGCCGCCCGTGAAAGCGTTGCGGTTATGCCCAAGCTCGACATCCTTGGGCAGCTTGTCGATGTACTTGGCGTTTCCGCCGCCCAGCACAACGTAATCGGCAATGAACGCTTTTTTCAATCGCGGCAGAGTGCGTTGCACTTCGTCCTCCCATTCTTTGGCCCCCAGACCTTCAAGGCCGGCGTCGCCGAGGTAATCTTCCAGCGAGTAATTGTCGATGTAAGGAAGATCGCCCAGCTCGAGCGAGAGGACCGTTTTATTCCACAGCAACGCCGATCCAAGCCCCGTCCCCAAACCGAGAAAGAGCATGCGGCCGCCCCGATAACTTCCAAGGGCTTGCATGGCCGCGTCGTTGATGAGGCGGACCGGTTTGCCGAAAGCTTTTCGAAAATCAAATCTGACCCAGCCTTTTCCGAGATTTTTCGGCTCGTCTGCAATTTTGCCGTTCTTAATCGGCGCTGGAAAACCGATCGCGATGGCGCGGAACTTCCAGTCCTTGACCAGCTTTTTTGTTTCGGCGACGAACCGGCGCGGGGTCAGTTCCGGTCCGGATTCAAACTTCCTTCGTTTGACGCGATGCGAAATCATCAGCTTCACATTCGACCCGCCGATATCGATGACTAAAATGTCTTTGGTCACGGCTGCTTCACGGTCGCGACGGTAATCGGAACCAGTTTTGGCGCAGACTCGGGTTTCGGACGGGCCTTCTTCACCCGCTCCCGGGAGCGCTCGCGAAAGTGCCATTGTGCCTGGGCCCGCGGTTCCTTCCCTTCCGGCTTCAAGCGCCGGTAGCTCCCATCCGGCTGCAGCTCACGCGACTTGACGCGATCATGCAAAAAATTCGGCAGCACTTCGTTAATGATTCGATCGCGCAAAGCCGGATCCGCCAATGGAAAGGCAATCTCAATACGCCGTAGAAAATTCCGCGGCATCCAATCGGCGCTGGCGAGAAACACTTCCGGCTGATCGCCATTCGCGAAGTAATAGATGCGGCTGTGCTCGAGGAATCGGCCAACGATGCTGAAGACGCGGATGTTTTCGCTCAAGCCGGGAATTTTGGGCCGCAAACAACAAATCCCACGCACAATCAAATCAATCTCCACTTCGGCCTGGGAAGCTTCGTAGAGTTTTTCGATCACCTCCTGATCGACGAGCGAGTTCAGCTTCGCGATGATGCGGCCCGGGCGGCCGGCCAAAGCGTGGTCGCGCTCGCGTTCGATCAACTTGAGCAAGCGTTGTTTCAAATCGAACGGCGCAACCATTAATTTCTTCAACCCGGGATAACCGGAAAGGCCGGTGAGCGTGTTGAAAACTATCGCCACTTCGTCGGTCAATTCCGGCTCGCAAGTGAGGAAACTGAAATCGGTGTAGGTGCGAGCGGTGCGCGGATGATAATTGCCGGTGCCGAGATGGACGTAGTGACGCAAACGGTCGGTGTCGCGCCGCACGATCAAGAGAGCTTTGCAATGCGTCTTCAAACCGACCACGCCGTAAATGACGTGCGCGCCGGCTTCTTCCAGACGACGCGCCCATTGGATATTGACCGCTTCGTCAAAGCGGGCGCGCAACTCGACGATGGCGGTGACTTGTTTTCCGGCGGTCGCGGCGTCGATGAGCGCTTCCACGATGGGCGAATCGCCGCTCGTGCGGTAAAGCGTGATTTTGATGGCGAGCACCTGTGGATCTTGCGCCGCTTCTTCAATCAATTCGACGATCGGGTCGAAACCATCGTAGGGGTGATGCAACAAAACGTCCTGTCGCCGCATTACTTCGAAAACATCGGCGTGCGGCGGGAGCGCCGGGTCGCGCGCAGGCTGGAACGGTCGATCTCTTAGTTTGGCAAAAGCGTCATTCGTAATCAGAGGCGCGAGATGCGCCATCGACAGAGGCCCGTCCAGCTTATAAACGTCGGCATCGGTCAGCTCGAAAAATTCGAGCAGCAGATCGCGAAAATCTTTCGGACAGTCTGCTTCGACTTCCAGGCGGACGGCATTGCCACGACTCGAGCGCCGCAATTCCTGTTCGATGGTGCGGAGCAAATTCTCCGCTTCTTCGTCGTCGATATAAAGGTCGCTGTTACGGGTAACGCGAAACGCATGAACGCCTTCGAGAATAAGGCCGGCGAACAATTCGGCGATGTGGTGCTTGATCAGATCGGCAAGATAAATGTAAGTCCACGGCTCATCTTTCCCACGCGGCAGAGCAATCAGACGTGGAATCACGCGCGGGACCTGGACGATGGCATGCAGCGGTTCGCCACCACGCTGCGTTTTCGCCCGCACGAGCAAGTTGTGGCTCTTATTCAAGAGTTGCGGAAAAGGATGACTGGCATCGACCGCGAGCGGCGTCAGCATGGGGAAGACTTCCTGCTGGAAGTAACGCTGCGCCCAGACTGCGCGCTTCGCGTTGAGCTGTGCCACTTCCTGGACCCGAATCCCGTTCTTGGCCAGCTCGGGCAATATCTCCTCTTTCCAAAGTTTGTATTGCGTCGCGACCAGCTCCCGCGCGACTCGTTGAATATTGTTAAACGTCTCTGTCGGACTCAATCCATCCGGCCCGACCCCGCTCGTCTCGCTCGCAATCTGTTGTTTGATGCCGGCGACGCGAATCTCAAAGAATTCGTCCAGGTTCGAACTGAAAATGGTGAGAAACTTGACCCGCTCGATCAACGGCTGGGTCGGGTCCTGCGCTTCTTCCAAAACGCGCCGATTAAATTCAAGCCAGCTCAGTTCGCGATTGATGAAATTCGCGGGGTCGGAACGCTCTCGCACGGGTGTCTCGATCGCCGGAGACACGACCGGTGTCTCCGCTCCATCCGTGCTGACTTTGAGATTGGTTTGCGGCATTTAGGGCAAGATCGACAATCGACCTTCGCGCACCCGAGTCCAACGATTCATACCAGCAGCGCGCCCTTTTCAGGCCCGTGCCGGCATGGATTGATGTCGAATGTCTTCCGCTGCCGCCGCGTAGACGGCATCCTCCGCAATGTTGGTGGCGTGGTCGCCGACCCGCTCGAGGCAGCGTGAAACGAAGATCAAATTGAGGTATCCGCGAAGCTGGTCCGGGTCTTGCGCCATGCGCTCGATCAGGGCGCGGTTAGCCGACCTGTTCATTTCATCGAGAACGTCGTCGCGTGGAATGATCGACCGGCCCAGCTCCACATCTTCGCGGACGAACGCGTCGATACTGTCCTTGAACATCGAGATGGCGTGCGCGTAGATCGGTTTGATCAACGCCGTTTCGGGCAAGGGCGGATGCCGATTCAACTTTCGCGCGCGGCGGGCGATGTTCGTCGCCTGATCTCCCACGCGCTCGATGTTTGGCGAAAGTTTCATCGCCGAAACAACCCGGCGCAGATCGGATGCGACCGGTTGAAATCGCAGCAGCACGTCGACACCGTCCTTGTCGATCTGCTTTTCGAGCTGATCGATCTCTTCATCATCGGCGATCGCGTTTGCGCAAAGGTCGTCGTCGCGTTGCTCCAGGCCTTTGATCGCGCGGTCGAGGCTGCGCTCGGCCAGCCCAGCCATCATTAGCACGTTGTTGCGCAACGAGGCGAGCGCTTCGTCGAATGTGCCAAGGATATGTTTTTGAGCGATCATCTCTCAATTAGCCGAACCGGCCGGTAATATAATCTTCTGTCCGGCGCTCACTCGGATTGGTAAAGATTTTCGTGGTCGGTCCAAACTCAATCAAGCGGCCGAGATAAAAGAACGCGGTGTGATCGGAGACGCGGCCGGCCTGTTGCATGTTATGTGTCACGATCACGATGGTATATTGCGTCCTCAACTGATAGATGAGCTCTTCGATTTTGGCCGTCGCGATCGGATCGAGCGCGGAACATGGTTCGTCCATCAGGACGATCTCAGGCTCGACGGCGAGAGCGCGCGCGATGCAAAGGCGCTGTTGTTGTCCGCCGGACAATCCGAACGCGTTCGTCTCGAGCCGGTCTTTCACTTCGTCCCAAAGCGCGGACGCACGCAAACTTTTTTCGACGGCCTCATCGATGCGCGAACGCTTGGTCACTCCGGCAATGCGCAAACCATAGGCGATATTGTCGTAGATCGATTTCGGGAAGGGATTCGATTTTTGGAAAACCATTCCGACGCGGCGACGCAAATCGACCACGTCGACGCTGGGCGCATTGATGTCGATGTTGTCGATCAAGATCGTGCCCTGAGTAATACGGGCGCCATCGATCAAATCGTTCATACGATTGATGCAGCGAAGCAGCGTCGTCTTGCCGCAACCGGACGGCCCGATGAATGCAGTGATCGCGCGCGCTGGGATGGTAAGATCGACTTCGAACAACACCTGATTATCGCCGTAGGCAAAATCGACATCGCGCATCTCAATCATGGCCGTGTCGTTCGCTTCCTCGGGCGCGGCGTTGGTGCTTTGGCGGGGCGTGCGTTGTAACAAGGTCTCGGGCATCTTTAATAAGCTTACCATGATAAGCGGCTCCTGGTTCGTTCTCGCAAGATAATAGAAGTTAGCGCGATCAGCAGCACCACCACCAGAAACACGAAGGCGGCGCCGTATTGCACGCGCTCGGTGTATTCATTTTGCGGAATTTTCGAGCTGACCACATAAATGTGATAAGGCAAAGCCATGACGCCCTGAAAAAAGAAATCGGTCCAACGACTGACGTGCCACGGCATTTCATCGCGCATGGCGTAGGCGGCAGTGAACATGATCGGCGCAGTTTCGCCTGCCACGCGCGCGATCCCGAGAATAGAGGATGTCAAGATTCCGGGCAGCGCATAAGGCAAAACATTTTTACGAATGGTCTGCCATTTGGTCGCGCCGAGCGCGAGCGAGCCTTCGCGCAAACCTTGGGGCACGGCCCGGAGCGACTCTTCGCTCGCCGTGATGATAGATGGAAGGACCATCAGTCCGAGAGTAAACCAACCGGCCAGCAACGAAACGTTCCAGCCAAAGAAAATGACGAAGAGCCCGAATCCGAAAAGTCCGAACACGATCGATGGCACACCGGCCAGGTTCAGAATCGCGACACGAACCAGCCGGATGAAAGGCCCATTGCGGCTGTACTCGCTTAAATAGATTGCGCTGCTGATGCCGATGAAGAGCGCGAGGGTCATCGAGCCGACAACGAGCAGGGCTGTGCCGACGATGCAGGGCCAGATGCCGCCGGCCGAGTACGAGATAGTCGTTACATCGACATCCTCATTATGCGTTGTTTTCCATGCGCGGAACTCGCGGTCGCTCAGTTCCATTTTTTTTCCGTCATAATCGAACACGTAAAGCGTTTGCGGCCCTGTCGTCAGGAACTTCAAGTTGATGAATGGGGCCGTTCTCATGAACACGGTCCGGCCGCCTTTGATCCCGATGTCGAGGAAAACATAGGTGGCGCAAGCGAGGATGAAGTATGTCGCGAGCCGAAAACTCCAGAAAACGATGCGCTCGATTGCGCGAACGCGTTTTTGATTTTGAGCGTCGGCGTTCATTTCAACCAATGCTCATCCGGTAGCGACTGACAATTCTTTGCGCGAGATAGTTGATGCCAAGGGTGAGGACGAAGAGAACAAGGCCAACCATGAAAAGCGCGCGGTAATGAATGCTGCCGCGCACGACCTCGCCCATTTCCTGCGCAACAATTCCAGTCATGGTGTGGACCGGTTGAAAAAACGCGCCCAGACCCTGGGTGAAATCGGGAATGGCGATCCGATTCCCCGCGCAAAGCAACACCACCATCGTCTCGCCAATGACGCGGCCCAAACCAAGCAAAACCGCCGAGATGATTCCAGAAAGCGATGCCGGCACCAGCACGCGCACGATCGTTTGCAGGCGGTTCGCACCCAGCGCGTAGGACGCTTCCTTGAATCCTCGCGGGACATTGCGCAAAGCGTCTTCGGCGAGGGTGAAAATAGTCGGCACCGCCATGAGCGCGAGCAAAGATCCCGCGGTGAAAACATTGAGCCGTTCGCTGATTGGAAAAAATGGCACCCAGCTGAAGATCGACAATCGTGACAGCGCGCGCACCGCTTCGCCGACAACAGCGATTCCGAAAAAACCAAGCACCACCGATGGAATGGCCGAAATAAATTCGATGTAGGGTTTGATCAGGCGCGTTTCGCTGCGATGCGCCACTTCGCTAACATAGATCGCCGATGCCACACCGAGCGGCACCGCGATCACCAGTGCGACGACGGCGACCATGATCGATCCAACGAGCAATGGAATAATGCCATACCAATCCTGCCAGAAGCTCGCCGTGACCCAGTTAGGGCCGAAAAGAAATGAAGTAGCAGCGCGGTAAGCAGGGACCGGTTTCTGCGGATCCCATTCGCGAAGTTGCCGCGCGGCCGCGGGAACCTGCGCAAGATATTCGCGCGTCTTGCCTTTCCAGTTTTCAAATGATTGACGCGCCTTCGTGCTGGTTAACGGCGGCGGCGCGAGCAGGAGATTGTCGATCTTTGCTTTCAGCGCCGACGCAATCTGTTCGAATTTGTTGGCAGCCGACCGGAGCGCGACCATCCCTTGCGTCTGATCGACTGCCGCGACCGGCGCCGGAGGATTATTCGCATCCACTTCCGATTCGGTGTGCGTTCCCGTTAGCGAATCACGCAGGGCGAGCGCCTGATCGTTCGTATCCGAAACGAGACCGTTGAGTTCTTCGCCTGCGTCGCTGAAGGCGGTGGCGAATTGATCGAACGCCGCCAGAGAGTTTTCATCCGCTTGCGCGCGGACTTCCTGCAAGCGGATATCGCTCAACTTTCGAGAGAGCGCGGCGTGTTGCTCGGTCTGGGCACGAATAATATCGACGAACTCAAGCCCGGCCCGACGATAGAGGCGAAGGTTCTTTAGATTTTGGCCAAAGAAACCGAATCCTTCGCGGAACAAAAAAATCGTGATCAGGGCCAGGACGACGATCGCGACAAGCGCGTTGCTGGCGAAGAAACCTTTGATCACCCGCTCGGATGTGACTCGCGCCCGTCGGGTCGCTTCTGTTCCGATTTCGGCCGGCGATCGCGCCGCGAGAGACTCCATAAACTCGACGATGCGAAGGGCGCTTCGCGCGGGCAAACCAATTAATGTTACGATTCTGTGACGGCGTCCTTTTTCGTCGGAATCTCGACCGGCAAGAGCACGCGGATGGTTGTGCCGTGGCCCGGTTCGCTTTCCGCCTCCACGCTGCCGCCATGCAACTGCGCGATGTGTTTTACGATGGAAAGACCGAGGCCGGTGCCACCGAGCTCGCTGCTGCGCGCCTTGTCCACGCGATAAAATCTCTCGAAGATCCGCGGTAAATCATCCGGGCCGATGCCGACGCCGGTGTCGCTCACGGTCAGGGCGACCTGCCCGTCGCGCCGCTGCGCGTGCAGCCGGATCTCGGCGCCGGGCGAGGAATATTTCACGGCATTGTCGAGCAGGTTATAGAGAATTTCCTGCAGACGAGTCGGATCGGCCGAGATCACGCGCACGTCCGGTGCAAGATCGACAACGACGTGCAGGTTTTTTTCCGCCAACTTTTTTTCCCAATCCCGCGCCAGGGTAAAGAAGAGATCGTCCACGCGCACCTTCGACACTTGCAGATCGGATTTGCCCGATTCCAGTTGCGCGAGTGCGAGCAGATCGTCCACTAAGAGATTGAGGCGCCGCGAATGTCTCTCCATCACTTCAAGAATGCGCCGCATCTCGTCGCGCGATGTGTGTGGATCGTCGCGCAAGGTCTCGATGTAACCACGCAAGATCGACAACGGCGTGCGCAGTTCGTGCGAAACGTTGGCCACGAATTCACGCCGGATTTCGTCCGCCTGCTTCAGTTCCGTGATGTCATGGAAGAGGACAACGACGCCGGGAGTGTGATTGTTATCGTCTTTCATCGGCACGGCGCTGAGTTGCATTTGGCGCGGTAACTTTTTCTGCGGATCGGCGACGGTCATTTCGCTGTCGCGTCCGACGCCAGTGTGCAACGCTTCCGCGATCAAGCGGTCCAACTCCGGCTTGCGGATGACATCCAACACCGGCGCGCCGACGGGGATTTGATCGAGGCCGAACAATTCCCGGAAGGTGCGATTGACGAGAAGGACGTGACGGTTGGCGTCGACCACGAGCAAGCCGTCCTGCATCGCACCCAAAATCGTCTCGGCTTCGGCGACGCGGCCGACCAATTGTTGCGCGAGTTGCCGATGCCGATTGAAAAGCTCCTCCAGGGCAAGTCCGGCCCGTCGCGATTTCACGCCTCCACCGACAAGAAAAGTGGAAGGCTTTTCGCCCTGCACGATTTGCTCGATCAATTCTTGAAATTTGCGCCAGGGCGCGATCCATTTTCGCCACACGATCAGAGCGAATAGGATTACGATGGCCGATCCCGCGATCGCCCCGATCAAAACCCGGTTCATTTCGAACATTCGGAATTATCCCTCGCGAAAACGATAACCGAAACCGCGCACCGTTTCGATAGCGTCGCCGGCCGCGCCAAGTTTTTCCCGCAGCCGTCGCACATGCGTATCGACCGTGCGGGTATCGATGATGCTTTCGTAGCCCCACACGTCGTTGAGCAAACGGTCGCGCGTTTGCATGCGGCCGCGCCGCTGGAGCAACGTGCGTAATAGTTTGAACTCGATGCTGGTGAGATGGACGCGTTTGCCCGCGATGGAAACGTGGTGCCGCGCCGGATCGATCGTGATGGCGCCCGCGCTGACGGGCTCTTCGCCCATTTGATCTTTCGCCCGGCGCAGGATCGCCTGGATCCGTAGCACAACTTCGCGCGGACTGAACGGCTTGGTCACATAATCATCCGCTCCAAATTCCAAACCGGCGATGCGATCGACTTCATGCGCCTTCGCCGTCAACATCATGATTGGGATGTCGCGCGTGGCCGCGTCGCTTTTCAATATCTTGCAAACTTCCAGGCCGGACATTTTCGGCAACATAAGATCGAGAATAATGAACGCCGGTTTTTCGGTGCGCGCTTTGTGCAAACCGGCCGCGCCGTCGGTCGCAACCGAAACAGTGAATCCGCGCGCTTTGCGCAGGTTCAGCAGGAGAAGATCGACCACGTCGCGCTCGTCTTCGACGATGAGAATCGATTTGGCGGAATCGGCCATGTGAGTTGCTGATTACACCCGTGGTCATCGGCGTGGCAATTTGTTTCAGCAAATCGGCAATCTTTTCTGCTCGCCTATTCAATGCCGGCGCGAGAGGATGCGCCTATGAAGAACTACACGAAAATCCTCTTCTCGATCCTGGTCGCTGCCATGTGCACCGTCTCCTTTGCCGCGGACAAACCGAACTGCAAAAAGACCGGCAAGAAGTGCCCCATGAACGACAACAAGGAATGCAAGTGCGGGAAGGAATGCGGCTGCTAGGTCACTTTTCCCGCACGATCTTCCCCATGGTGTAGCCGGAATAGGTAACGACTTCTTTTATCTTTTCGTCGCCGAGCGTCTTGCCCGGCTTTGTCGTAATGGTGACGAGTTTCGTGTGCAGATCGACTTTGACAGTCGCGACCTCGGGTTGCTTGCGGAATGTTTTCTCGATTCCAGTCGCGCAAAAAGCGCAAACCATCCCGTTGACGGTTGTGTGGATTGTTTCGGCGAAGACCGAGCCCGACAGCCCGGCCAGAATGACAAGTGTTAATAGTTTATGACGCATATTTATTTCCTCCTTCAGAATTGCACGATCCAGTTGACCATGACGTGGTTGTCGCTGCTGTATCCGACTTCGAGCAGATACGTTTTGTAGAAAAAGCGGATAAGCGGCGTCGCTACGAAGTGATCGTGCTTCGCCGGATGATGATCGACCTGGAACATGAGCCAGGTATTTAGATCGTTGTAATTGGCAAGGTAGGGAGCAATTCCAACCCGCGCTCGCTGCCAAACCGACTTTTCGATGTCGCCGTCCCAGACAAATCGTGGCTCGTAGGAAACAAAGTAGCGGCGCGTTTCGAAGTCGGCGAGAAACGCCGTCCAAAGACAGGGCTGATTGTTGTCGTGGTACCGCGCAAGGCCGGCGCCACTCATGTTAAAGATGTTTCCTTGTCCGTCCGGCAAGTTCCATCGCTTCAGGAGCGTGTTGATCTGCGGCGTGAGCATCAGGATATCTCTGCCGTTTCGTTCTTGCTTAACGTAGATGCCGAAGGCTTCTGTCGGCGTGAAGGTGTAATCCAATGAGAGCGTGTGGCCGGTCTCATCATTTTCCTGCATCGCCATCGTGCCACCGACGTACGACAGCGGTTTCGCGCTAGCGTGGAGCGCGAGAATTGTTGCGAATGTTAGTGATAAAAGAGTTGTTGTTTTCATTGATCCAAGAGCTGCGTTGAAGTCCAGGCGTGCCTGTGCCAGTCCGGCTCGGACAATGGGCACACCTCCGGCCTGAGGCTCTTTAGATCAGATGAGGCGAATACAGATCAGCGCGAGT
>Ga0209526_10000573_pt1 | contig 24087 bp, 29 predicted proteins | sample JacPinW_OM2H0_M1_FD_188566 | JGI IMG/M metagenome (GOLD analysis project Ga0209526, IMG submission 188566) | Forest soil microbial communities from Algoma, Ontario, Canada - Jack Pine, Ontario site 1_JW_OM2H0_M1 (SPAdes) (version 2) | ecosystem: Environmental > Terrestrial > Soil > Boreal... | reverse complement strand
ATAAGCCCGAAGATGGGCCGCCTGGGGGCCAAGGCGCCGACGGGGCCGAAGGCCCGTAACCCTTTTTCATCGACCTGTTAAGGGTTGTCCAGCTCCGGCTCGGGGGTCCAGCCACCCCCGGGCTCCAGGTAGCCGGCCGGATGCTCGGTCTCATGGCCGAGGACCAGGAGCCAGCGATGGCTGGACGCCTCTTCCAGCAGCTTCGCCTTCTCCTCCAGCGAACGCCGCACGTCGAGGTCGGCGGCAGGGATCCAGGGCAGCCGCAGGTGGGGGCGCTGCGCCACCAGATCGCCGGTGACGGCACAGGAGAGCTCGTCGGAGTGCCTGAAGATGATCAGCTGGTGCCCTGGCGTGTGGCCCCCCGTCTTGCGGACCACGAGCCCCGGGACGACCTCGGCCTCCCCTTCGACGAGTTCGAGCAGCCCGGCGTCCGCCACGGGGAGCAGATCCTCCTCGAAGTAGGCGGCCCGGGAGCGTGGATCGGGAGCAAGCGCGAAGTCCCATTCCTCACGCTGAACGACATGCCTGGCGCGGGGGAAGGTCAGCTCGTGACCGCCGTCCGCACGCCGCCGGGTCAGCCCGCCGGCGTGGTCCCAGTGCAGATGGGTTGTGACCACCACGTCGACCTCCTGGGGGCGGATCCCGAGACTGCCGAGCGACGAGAGCAGCCCGTCCGGCTCCCATACCCGGTAGCGGCGCGCCAGCTTCTCGTCCAGCTTGGTCCCGATCCCGGTCTCGCAGACGATCACCCGGCCGCGATGCCTGACGACTACGGCCACGCAGGCGCACCGGATCAGGTTGTCCTCGTCCGGGGGTCTCTCCTTCTGCCAGAGGACTTTTGGCACGACGCCGAAGAAGCTGCCCCCGTCGGCGCGCCAGCCCCCGGCGGTCATCACGTACAGCTCGAAGTCGCCCAGTCGCACCTGGAGAAGGTAGCGCCTGATGCTTACCGAAAGTAGCTGAACCCCTCTTCTTCACGTAAGATCATCTGCGATGCCCCGATCGATGTGGAGAGGCGTCATCAGCTTCGGCATGGTGAACATCCCCGTACGCCTCTATGTGGCCACCGAGTCCCACTCTGTCTCCTTTCGCCAGCTCTGCGGGGAGCACATGTCCCCGATCAGGTACAAGCGCTGGTGCCAGGCCGGCGACCACGAGGTTTCCTTCCCCGAGATCGTGAAGGGCTACGAGGTCAGCACCGACAACTACGTCGTGATGGAGGACTCGGACCTGGACAACCTGCCGCTGCCGACCACCCGGTCGATAGAGATCTCCGAGTTCGTGCCCGAAGGGGGCATCGAGGGCGGTCTCTACTTCAAGTCGGCGTACTACATGGAGCCTGAGGAGACGGGCCGCAAGGCTTATCACCTGCTCCGGCAGGCGCTGGCCGACACCGGGATGGTGGCCATCGCCAAGATCGCCTTTCGGGACCGGGAGCACCTCTCCGCACTTCAGCCCGCCGACGGCCTGCTGCTCATGAACACACTGCACTGGCCGGACGAGATCCGCTCCACCGAGGGCATGAAGGGCCTGGACGGCGAGGTGCAGGCGAGCCCCAAAGAGCTGCAGATGGCCAAGAGCCTGGTCCAGAGCCTGGCCGAGGACACCTTCGACGCCTCTCGCTACCAGGACGAGTACCACGACGCTCTGATGAAGGTCGTCAACGCCAAGGTCGAGGGGCAGCAGGTGGTCGCTGCGCCGGAGGTCGGACCTGAGCCTCGGGTGATGGACTTGATGGAAGCGCTCCGGGCGTCGGTCGACGCCGCCAAGGAGAAGCGGGCGACCCGAGAGCCCGCGCGGGCCAGAAAGGCAGCCTCGCGCAGCAGAGCTTCGTAGTCCCCGCTACCCTGCTCTAGCGGTGGTTGACCAGCTCGCCATAGAGCTGGACGCGTTTCCAAGCGCTGTCCGGCCAATGCAGGCGGTATCGGCGGAGGCGCCCTTCAGCTCCGACGAGTATCTCTTCGAGGTCAAATGGGACGGGCTGCGCTGCCTTCTCTTCGTCGAGCCGGACGGGCGGCTCCGCCTCCAGGACCGCGCCCTCGGGGACATCACGTCCCGGCTCCCCGAGCTGCGCGACATCGCCCGTCAGGTAGCTCCCGGCACCGTACTCGACGGCGAGCTGGTAGCCACCGACCAGGAGGGCAGACCTGACTATCCGGCACTGCGCCGGCGGCTGACCAAGGGGGACCACGAGGCCTCCTCGGCCGCCCTCGCCTACCTCGCCTTCGACGCGCTCTATGTCTCGGGCCGATCGGTCCTCCGCCAGCCCCTGATGCGCCGCAAGGCCCGGCTGCAGCGGGCCGTCACCGGAGGCGGCCATCTCTTCGTCCCCCAGCACATCGAGCGCGAGGGAGTCGAGCTCTTCGAGGCCTGCCTGGAGCGCGGGCTGGAGGGAGTCATGGCCAAGCATCGCGACTCGACCTACGTGCCCGGTCAGCGCAGCCCCTTCTGGCTCAAGGTCAAGGCGATCAAGGGCGACGACTTCGTCGTCCTGGGCTCCACCTACGGGACCGGCGGGGAGCCCTTCGGAGCTCTTCTGGTCGGCTACTACGAAGGTGGACGCCTGCTGCCCTGCGGCTCCGTGGGCGGCGGCTTCGACGAGGAGTCTCTCGGCACGCTGACCCGGGAGCTGGACCGCCTGGCCACCGAAACCTGCCCCTTGACACCTGTCCCCGTGCTGACCGCGCCTGTGCGGTGGTGCCTCCCTCAGGTGGTCGTGAGCGTGCGCTACTCGGAGTGGGCGCCCGACGGCACCTTGCGCTTCCCGATCTTCAACGGGCTGCGCCCCGAGGTCCACCCCGCCGAGTCCGTCCGCCACCGCCCCCGCGTCGTGCTCGGCGGCCGTACGCCCCCCGGCTCTCCGGCCTACTACCTGACCCGGTTCCCCTTCTAGGACGCTAGAAAGGGTCTTCGATCAGCTCGGGCTGGCCGTCGCCGTCGATCGTCACTACCGCGAAGTCGATCGGTCCCCGCCAGCCGGCAAGCGCCCTGTATTCCACCGCCGCCGCGTTCAGGGCCCGGCGCTTCCGAACGCCAACCGATTCCGAGGGCGTTCCGAAGGCGCCGGAGCTCCTGGTCTTCACCTCGACCAGGACCAGGCGGTCGCCGTGCCGGCAGACCAGGTCGATCTCGCCGCGGCGAGCCAGAAAACCGGTTCCCAGCACCCTGTAGCCGCGACGCCTAAGGTAGTCGGCGGCCAGCCGCTCGCCCCGCCGGCCTAGTTCACGAGCACCGCGCGGATCGGGGCCCATGACATGCGGTGGATCGGGCTGGGACCAAGCTGCCGCAGGGCCCGCCGATGCCCCGCGGTCGCGTAGCCCTTGTGCTCGGCGAAGCCGTAGCCGGGAAACTCCCGGTCGAAGGCGACCATCAGCCGGTCGCGGTAAACCTTCGCCACGATGCTGGCGGCCATGATGGAGGCGCAGGTTGCGTCGCCTTTGATCACGCACATCTGGGGCAGGGGCAGGTCGGGGACATCCCAGGCGTCGACCAGCAGGTACTCGGCCGGGACCGAAAGGCAGGCCACGGCGCCCGACATGGCGGTCTGCCGGGCTCTGGTGAGGCCGAAGTCGTCGATCTGGCGAGCGCTCACCTCGCCGATGCCGAAGGCCACCGCCTGGCGCCGGATCTGGCGGTCGAGCCGCTCTCGCTGCTCCGCAGTGAGCTTCTTGGAATCGTCCAGGCCAGGGAGCCTGGCACCGATCGGGAGCACCACCGCGGCGGCCACGGCCGGCCCGGCAAGAGGCCCCAGGCCCACCTCGTCGATCCCGGCGACGAAGCGATAGCCCATCTCCTCGGCCACCCGTTCCGAGGCCCAGAGGCGAGGGCGGCGAGTCCGAGCACGGGTAGTCACGGCGTCAGGCTAGGCGCCGGGCAGGAGCCGGACAAGAGTGCCTGTAAAGACCGGCCTTATTCGTCTCTGGTCGCCGCTCGCGTCCGGCCTCGGCTGCGAGCGGTGTCCGCCTTGCCGCCGGGACCCGTCGCCTCGCGCCGCTCTTTGATCCGGGCGTCCTTGCCGACCTTGCCCCGGAGGTAGTAGAGCCGCGCCTGGCGGACCTGGCCGTGCCGCAGCACCTCGATGCGGTCGACGCGGGGCGAATGGACCAGGAATGTCCTCTCCACGCCGACGCCGTGCGTCACCCGGCGCACCGTGAAGTTCTGGCGCAGGCCGCCTCCGGTGACCCGGATCACCAGACCCTCGAACACCTGGATGCGCTCCCGGGTCCCTTCCACGACCTTCGCGTGGACCCGCACGGTATCGCCCGGGCGCAGCTCGGGCACCGATTCCTTCTGCTGCTCTTTCTCGAGCTGGTCGATCACGTTCATCACAACTTCTCCGTCAGTCTGGGTTCTCTCGCACGTCTCGTTCTCGACTGGCCCTGGCGCCACCGCTCGATCGCGGCGTGGTCGCCGGAAAGCAGCACCTCCGGCACGCGCAGGCCTCGCCACTCGGCGGGGCGGGTGAACTGAGGGTATCCGGTTGCCGCGGACGAGGCGAAGGCGTCCTGCGCCAGGGATGCCTCGTCGCCCACCACGCCCGGCACCAGCCGGGCCACGGCATCGACCAGGACCATGGCGGGGATCTCGCCCCCGCTCAGCACGTAGTCCCCGATCGAGATCTCGCGGTCCGCCAGGCTCTGACGCACCCGGTCGTCGATCCCCTCATAGCGTCCGCAGACGATCACCAGCCCGGGCTCCTTTGCGAGCTCACGCGCAAGGGCCTGGTTGAGGGGCTCCCCCCAGGGCTCCATGAGCACCACAGGGCCGGGGTTCTGGTTACGGACCGCCTCCACGGCCGCGAAGATCGGCTCGGGCTTCATCACCATTCCGGGGCCGCCCCCAAACGGCGCGTCGTCCACCTGGCGCGGGTCGCCGGCGTAAGCGCGCAGGTCGTGCGCGTAGAGGGAGAGCAGCCGGGACCGGATGCCCCTGCCGACCACACCCGAGCGAAACACCGGCTCGAAGACCTCCGGAAAAATGCTGATCAGGTCGAAGCGCAAAGCGGGCATCGGTCACCCCTGGTCCGCTCTCAGCAGCCAATCGGCCACGATCACCCGGCCGGCCTCCAGGTCGACGTCCACCACGGCGTCGTGGGTCGCCGGGATCAGGTACTCCACGCCGTCTCGGTGAGCCACCCAGACGTCGTTGGCGGGCCGCTCCAGCACGGCGCTGAGCACACCCAGGTCCTCGCCGCCTTCGGTGGCCACCGCCAGCCCGACCAGCTGGTGGTGATACCAGCGGCCGGCCGGCAGAGGACGGATGTCCCCCTCCTGCACCTCCAGGTACTGACCTCTGTACATCTCCGCGATGGTGCGGTTGTCGAGCTCGGAGAGCTTGACCACGAAGCCGGCCGGCCGTCTCCGGCTCCACTCGACCCGCCGAGTGGCTCCGGCCAGCAGCAGTTGGGAGCCGGGGGCGAAGCGATCTTCGAAGTCCGTCAAGGGGGTCACCTTGACGGCCCCAGCGAGCCCAAAGGCGCCGGTCACCTGGCCGACCCGGATCATCCCGAGCCCTATCGGCCCGTGGCCAGGTCCACGAAGACGCGCCGCCGCTCTCGCAGCGAGGCCACCCGCACCAGGGTGCGCAGAGCTTCGATGTTGCGCCCGGCCTTTCCGATCAGGCGGCCGAGGTCGTCGTCGGCCATCTTGACTTTGATGGCCAGCGTGCCCCGGCCTCGGTCGACCGCGTGCACCTCGACCTGCTCCGGCTTCTCGGCGACCGACTTGGCGATGAACTCCACCAGTCCCCGATAGTCGATGCCGGGACCGGCGGGGCCGGCGGGGCCGCCGTAGCTCCTACGGAAACCACCACCGTCGGAGCCGCGTCCACCACCGCGAAAGCCGCCGCCTCCGCCTCCGTGCGGCGGCCCGCTACGCCTGAACGGGGGCCGATCCTGGTTTTCGCGACGCTGCATGGCGCTCAAGTATTCCCTCCCTCTTCAGGAGTATTCGGGCGGCATCCGAGGGCTGGGCGCCCTGGGTGAGCCATCTAAGGACCTTTTCTTCGTCGATTTTCACAGTGGCGGGCTCGGTGAGCGGATCGTAGTAGCCGACCTGCTCGATGAACCTCCCGTCTCGTGGGGAGCGGGCGTCCGCCACCACCAGGCGGTAGAACGGGCGCCTCTTGGCACCCATCCGCCTCAGCCTGATCTTGACCAAACCGTCACCAACCTCCTTACGTAGAGCTATCCGAAAAGACGGCCCAGGCCGGCCATGGAGGGACGTCCACGTCGCCCCTTCCGGCCCCCGCCGAGACCGAACTGCTTGACGAGCTGCTGCATCTGCTCCCGGGACTTGAGCAGACGGTTCACATCAGTGACCTTGGTGCCGCTCCCGGCCGCGATCCGGCGCCTCCGGGAGCCATCGATTATGTCGGGTCTGGCTCGCTCCCGCTTCGTCATGGAAAGGATGATCGCCTCCATCCTCCCCACCTCGGTTTCCGCGTCAGCCTCCTCGACCTGTCCCTTCAGCTGCGCGCCGCCCGGCAGCATCTCGAGAACGCTGCCCACCGAACCCATGCTGCGCAGCTGCCGGATCTGGACCAGGAAATCGTCGAAGGTCAGGTGTCCCGAGCGAAGGTTCTTCTCGACCTTCTGGGCCTCTTCACGATCTACGCTGCGCTCGGCCCTCTCGATCAGAGAAAGCATGTCGCCCATACCCAGGATCCGCGAGGCCATCCGGTCGGCGTGAAAGACCTCCAGGTCCGCCGGCTTCTCCCCGACGCCGGCGAACCTGACGGTCTGTTCGGTGGCGAACTTGAGCGAGAGGGCGGCGCCGCCCCGAGCGTCGCCGTCCAGCTTGGTCAGGATGACTCCGCCGACCTGTACCGCGTCATGGAAGGCGCGGCCCACGTTCACCGCCTCCTGGCCGGTCATCGCGTCGGCGACCAGCAGCACCTCGCTGACCGGGATCGCCGCCCGCAGCCGGCGGAGCTCCTCCATGAGCTCCTCGTCGACCGTTTGCCGGCCCGCCGTGTCCAGGATCACCACGTCCTCGCCACCGCGGGCCGCCACCGCCAGCGCCTCTCGCGCGATGTCCTCCACCGCGCCCTGACCGGAGTTGAATCGGACCTGTTCGCGTTCGGCCATGACCCGCAGCTGCTCGACCGCCGCCGGGCGCCGGAGGTCGAGGCCCACGACCATGGGGCGATGACCCTCGCGCCGGGCCAGAAGGGCGAGCTTGACCGCAGTGGTCGTCTTGCCCGAGCCCTGCAGCCCGACCAGCATCAGTACGGTCGGCGGCCGATCGGCGTAGCGCAGACCCTCGGCGTTGCCGCCGAGCAGCTCCACCAGCTCGTCGTGCACAACCTTCACGACCTGCTGGGAGGGCGTGAGGCTCTCGCTCACCTCGGTTCCGACCATGCGAGAGCGGATGCGCTCGCCGAACTCGCGGACCACCTTGTAGTTGACGTCCGCCTCGAGGAGCGCCATGCGCACCTCTTTGAGCGCCGCCTCCACGTCCTCCGGGCGCAGCACGCCGCGGCCCGTGAGCTTCTTCAGCGCTGCGCTGAGTCGATCGCTAAGGCTCTCGAACATCAGGTCCTCCCCACTTCCTGCTCCAGCCTGGTGAGACGGCGCCGGATGCCGGCCAGCTCGGCCGCGATCGCGGCCCTCTCCGAGCGCCTGCGCTCCTCCGCGGCCAGCAGTCCGAGCCGGTTCTCGTAGTCTTCGAGACCGTTGCAGGAGCGGCGTATCAGGTCGTGAACGGCCGCCCTCGACGTCTCCTGGCTGCGAGCGATCTCGGACAGCGACCAGTCACTGCGCAGATAGAGCTCGAGAACCGCGCGCTGGTGCTCCGTCAGAAGAACACCGTACCGCTCGAAGAGCTCAACGTACCTCTGCCGCGACTGAAGGCTGTCAAGGACCACCACTTGACAATCATAGCGTGAAAGGGGAAAGTCTCCCTCCTCTGGCGGGGAGGGAGTGTCTGTCCTGTCCTCCTGCGTCCTGGGACAATTGGCTTAGTGCGTTGACTATTTGTCCTGGTTGGTGGCATTTTTGTCGGGCATGGTCTGGCGGGCGGCGATGGCTGCCGGTTTGGGGGCGGCTCTAGCGGTGGTGCTCGGGGCGAGCACCGCCTCCGCTTACTCCGTTGAACGCGGGGACACCCTCTCGGGGATCGCAATTCGGAACGGGGTCTCGGTGGCCAGCCTGAAGCAGGCCAACGGCCTCGGCAGCTCCGACCGCATCTACGCCGGCCAGCAGCTCCGGATCGGCCGGCCAGCCCGGGCGCCCGTCACGCGAGCCGCGGCGCTGGCGTCGTACACGGTCCGTCCAGGCGACACGGTGTGGACCATATCGAGAGCCACGGGCGTCCCCGTGGACACGATCGTCAGGGCCAACCAGCTCGCCGACCCCAACCGCATCCGCGCCGGGCAGACGCTGGATCTCTCGAGACCCACCGGCCCCGTGGCAATCGCGCAACCGGCAGCGGCGGCACCGGTGGCCGGGCCTGTGAGGGGCGAGGCGGCGAAACGCCTGCTGGTGGCCGCAGCCCGCGAGCAGGGCCTCAACCCCAGCTTCGTTCTGGCGGTCTCGCTGTGGGAGAGCGGCTACAACCAGGGCCGCGTCTCCAGCGCCGGCGCGGTGGGCCTGATGCAGGTCCTACCGAAGACCGCCGAGTGGGCCGGTCCAGGACTTCTGGGCCGGCGAGCCGACATCAACGACCCGGCCGAAAACGCCCGCCTCGGCGCGGCCCTGCTGCGCCACTACCTGGACCAGTTCCAGGATCCCAAGCTGGCGCTGGCTGCCTACTACCAGGGACCCGCCGCCACCCGCGCCAAGGGCATCTTTCCCAGCAGCCGTCAGTACGTCGACGGCATCTGGTCGCTCCGCAACTCCTTGCAGGCGAGCACATAGAAGCTGGGACTGGACTCCAGGTCCGCCGCATCCTCGGCGCCCTTCATGAGCTGCAGCTCCAGTCCGGCGCCCTCCAGGAAGGACTCCACATCTTCGGGCCAGATCAGATTGGTCCGGGCCTGCTGCGTCCAGCCGCCCGCGTAGTCGACCTCGATCTCAGCCTCCATCCGATCCAGCCGCCGAACGCGAACGCCGCGGCCGGCACCGGCCGCCAGCCAGTGAGGGTTGATCAGCTCCAGAGCCACCCAGCGCCCGGCGTGACGGGCCGCCGCCCGCAGCCGCAGCCCGTCGTTGAGCACGTTGGAGGGGGCGATGACGAGATCGAAGCTGCGCCCCAGCTCCAGGTGCTCGATCAGGGCCTGCACGGGCTGGATGCCCTCGGTGCGGCGTTCCAGCGCTGCCAGCATCCCCGGATGGGCGTCCACGCCCACCAGTTCAACGCCCGCCCGGGCCAGCGGGACGGCCAGCCGCCCTGCACCGACGCCGAGGTAGAGGACCGGGGGCACCGCCCGCCGGCACCAGCTCAGCCAGGGCTCGAGGTCGACCGCATCTGGCAGAGATCCGTAGAGCTCGGCATATCCCGGGTCAGGTCGCTCCGGGTCGTCCCTGACCACCCGGCCTCGAGGCGGACCGGCCACAGCGCCATTCTGCTCGAACCCGGATGCCGCAGCAGTTAGACTCGGCACCGTGCTGACTGCGGTCATCCTGGTGAAGGCGGACCGTGCCGCCCTGGGAACGCTCGGACCCCGGCTGGCGGACATCGACGGCGTGGCAGAGGTCTACACCGTGACTGGCGAGTGGGACTTCCTGGCCATCATCAGGGTTCGCGAGCAGGATGAGCTCGCCACGGTGGTCACCGGCGAGCTGGCACAGCTGGAGGGGATTGAGGGGACAAACACCATGGTCGCCTTCCAGCAGTTCTCGAGGCACGACCTGGAGGCTATGTTCGGCCTCGGAATGGAGGCCTAGCAGCGCTCGCCGCAGCCCTCGCCGCGGCTCGGGCCGGCGCCCGGGTGCTCCAAGAGGGAGGCCTGGCCCGGCGTCACGGTGAGAGCAAGGCAGCCGGCGACTACGTGACCCAGACCGACCTCAGCAGCGAGGCCGCGATCCTTGAGGTGCTGGCACGGGAGGCGCCGGGCGTGGCGGTCCTCGCCGAAGAGGCCGGAGGCAGCCGGGCCGACACCATGTGGGCGGTCGATCCCCTGGACGGCACTACCAACTTCATGCGCGGGTTTCCGGTGGTGGGTATCTCGGTGGCCCTGGTCAGGAGCGGAACGCCGGAGGTCGGCGTGGTCATCGCGCCCTGGTTGGGTCTCGAGTTCGCGGTCCAGAGAGGCCGCGGGGCCACCCTCAACGGCGAGCGTCTCCCTGCGCTCTCGCCGGTGGATCCGGCCCGGGCCGTGGTTTCGACCGGCCTGCCCTTCAGGCGCAAGCACCGTCTCCGCGAGTACAACTCGGTGTTCCAGCCCGCGTTCCAGAGATTCGAGGACCTGCGCCGCCCGGGCGCCGCCTGCCTGGACCTCGCCTGGACCTCGACGGGAACCTTCGACGGCTACTTCGAGCTCGGCATGGGTACCTGGGACATAGCCGGCGGCGCCGCCCTGGTGCTCGAGGTCGGAGGGCGCGTCACGGACTGGTCCGGCGGTCCCGACTGGATCGAGTCGGGTGACGTCCTGGCCGCCGCGCCAGCCGTCCACGAGGTCCTACTCGAGCTGGCCCGTGAGGCGCCGGAAGGGTAGCTGAGCCAGGCTTCGCCACTGCTGGCGAAGGCGCAGGCCGGCCGGCACGGTGGGCCGCCGGCCGCGAAGAGGCCGGGTGCGGCGCTCCAGGACGGCGGAGCGGAAGTCCTGGACGGTCCGGCCCGGGAATTCCGTGACTGCGACCCCCAGGTCGTACCGGCCGAAGTGGCAGTCGCTGGCGCCCAGGGCAGCGCCGAGCCGGTCCTGGTTCGCTTCGTAGAAAGCCTGCAGGGCCCGGCGCCGGGAAGCGCTGATCGGCGCCGTATGCATCACTTCGAGACCGTCCACGGGCCGCTCGGCGATGAGCCGGGCGAGCGCCGCCGGCTGGCAGGAGGCGAAGTAGGTCGGCATGAAGGGGTGCGGGATCACCGCCAGGCCTCCCTGGTCCTGGATCGCGGCCACGGTCTCCGCCAGCGACATGCCGCTCTTCACCGGCCGCTCCAGGAACCAGCCCAGGACGTGGGTCTGGGCCGGCCAGCGCGTCGTGACCTCCTGGCCCCGGACCACGGCCAGCCCGGCTGCCTCGCCACGGGAAGCCACCTCTTCCGCATTCGCCATCGTGTCGTGGTCGGTGATGGCGATCAGGTCGAGCCCCATGGCGATGGCGTCCGCCACCAGTCCAGCCGGGTCCACCATTCCGTCCGAGGCGGTGGTATGGCAGTGCGGATCCGCCCGCCCCACAGCGGTCAGCCGGTGGTGGAGGCGGCGAGGGGAGGGAACAGGGAGGCGGCGAAGCGGGTCACGTCGAAGGGGGCCAGTTCGTCGATGCCCTCCCCCACTCCGATCAGCTTGGTGGGCACGCCGAGGTCCTTCTCGACGGCGACCACCGCCCCGCCTCGAGCCGTGCCGTCCATCTTGGTCAGGACCAGCCCGCTGATCTCGAGAGCCTCGTTGAAACCCCGCGCCTGACCGAGGTTGGACTGGCCAAGGTTGCCGTCCAGCACCAGCAGGGATTCGTGGGGCGCGCCGGGCACCGCCTTGGCCGCCACCCGCCCCACCTTGGCCAGCTCGTTGAGCAGGTTCTTCTGCGTCTGCAGCCGGCCGGCGGTGTCCACCAGGACCACGCCGTGCCCCCTGCTCGCGGCCATCTGGAGACCGTCGAAGACCACCGCGGCGGGGTCGCCGCCCGGGCGCCCGGCGAAACACGGCACCCCCGCCCGTTCGGCCCAGACCTGGGCCTGCTCGATCCCGGCCGCACGGTAGGTGTCGGCAGCCACCAGGAGCGGGTTGAAGCCGTCCCGCCGAAGCAGGAAGGCGAGCTTGCCGGCAGTCGTCGTCTTGCCCGAACCGTTGATGCCGTAGAGCAGCACGCAGGAGGGACGGGCCTCGATGAACAGGCCCCTCGGCTTTGTCGACATGGCGGCCGTCAGCTCGGCGACCAGGGCGTCCCGCGCGGTCTCCATGGTCCTCGGGTGCCGTGCGCGCACGGCCGCAGCCACCTGCGCGGCCAGCCCCGGACCGAGGTCGCCCGCCACCAGGAGCTCCTCGAGCTCCTCGTAGAACCCGGGGTTGAGCGGAGTTCCCGCCGCGCGCAGTCCCTCGGTGAAGAGCGTCCGCGTACGGCTGGCAACGCGATCCCAGAGGCCGGGCCTGCTTTCGGACATCTGTCCCAGCGTATCGGGGTTTCTAGGCGGTCTGGGCGGCGTGGCCGGCCGGCGCCGCGGCGGCCGGCTGCATGTCCTGGAGCCGGACCGACACCAGGTGAGAGGAACCGCTCTCGTCGAGATGCACCCCGTAGAGGGCGGAGGCGCTCGCCATGGTTAGGTGGTTGTGGGTGATCACCATCAGCTGGCGCTCCCGGCCCAACCTCTGCACGGCCTCGCCGAAGCGTCCCACGTTGGCGTCGTCCAGCGCCGCGTCGACCTCGTCAAGGATCGTGAAGGGCGCCGGGTTGATCTCCTGGAGCGCGAGCACCAGCGCCAGCGCCGTCAGCGCCCGCTCCCCGGAGCTGAGCAGGGTGACGTTCTGCATCCGCTTCCGCGGCGGCTGGACCAGGATCTCCACACCTGTCCGCGGGCCCTCGTCGCCGGCGGTGTGGCGGAGCGTGGCGCGGCCACCGGCGGTGAGCTCCCGGAAGTATTCGAGGAAGTTCGCGGCCACCGCCCCGAAGACCGCCTCGTATCTGCCCTCCTCCTCCTCTCGAAGGCGGCGCACGAGCTCCTCGAGGTCGGTCCGGGCGGCGGTGATGTCGTCCAGCTGGGAGGCCATATTGCTGTAGCGCTGCTCCAGCTCGGCGCATTCCGCCTCGGCCAGCGCGTTGGTGGGGCCGATCTCCTCCAACCGCCGCTCCAGCTGGCGCATCTCACGCTCCCGGGCCTTGCCGCCTGGCACTTCCTCGGGAGCCAGCCCGGCCGGCATCCGAGACCTCAGCTCCTCCATGCGGGCGGAGGCCAGCTCGGCGTCGCGCCGAATCAGGCCCAGGCTGCCCTCCAGGGTCGAGACCTTCAAGCGCGCGTCCACCCGGGCTTCCTCGGCATTGACCAGCTCACGGGCGGCCCCGGCCAGCTCGGCCTCTTCCTCGGGCGACTCCCGCTCGGCTTCCTGGAGCCGGACGCGAACGGACTCGACTTCCTCTCGAAGCCCTGGAAGCGCGGCCGTCACCGCGTCTGCCTGCTCCGCCGCCTCGGCCGCCCGCCGGGCGCGCTGGGCACGGCTCCGGGCGATCCCCTCCAGCTCGGCCTCCACCGCCAGCAGCTGGCGCTGCAGGTCCCGGCAGCGCTCGCTCCAGCGGGCGCGCTCGAGCTCGAATCGGCGAACCTCGGCGCGGTGCTCCGCACGGCGCTGCTCGTGCTGCTCCACCGCCTGCCTGAGCTGGACCGCGTCGGCGTCAGCCTCGGCAGCCGCCCGCTCCACCGTGGGAAGACGTTCCTGGGCCTCCACCTCTGCTCTTCGGGCCGCCTCTAGCTGCCGGGAGACGTCGACCAGCTGGGGCCGCTGAGAGGCCGCCGTGCGCAGCTCGCCCAGACGGGCCTCCGCGCGCCGCCGCCGCTCCTCCTCCACGGCCACAGTGCCGGCGCGCGGCTCCAGCCTGGCGGCCTCGTCCAGCAGCCGGCGCCGCCTTGCGGCGAGGCGCACTCGGGGATCGCTGCCGGCTCGGACCAGCCCCGGCTCGCTGAAGACGCCCTCCAGGCTCACGTCCCGCCCGATCACGACTCGGCCCAGAAGCCGTGCGGCAAGCGCCTCGTAGCCCGGCTCCACGTCCACCTGCTCGATCAGCGAGCCGGCTTGCACGTCGGCGCCACTGGTCGGATAGAGCACTGTCGCCTGCTCGGCGCCGGCTGCCGCGGCCTGCTCGGCCGCGGGCGCATCCGGCGCGGTCCAGGCGTCCACCAGCGCCCCGAGGACAGAGGACAGGGCCGCTTCGTAGCCGGGGCGGGCGATGACGACGTCACCGAGCCGTCTCAAGCCTCCGCGGGGCGCCGGCCGGAGCGCGTCCAGACCCTCTATCTCGGCACGCATTCCTGAGACCCGGGCGGCGGCGGCGGCGGCCTCACGAGCGGCCTCCGCGGCGGCGCCGGATTCCGCCTCTGCCCCGGGAAGCTCGGCTTCAGCCGGGACGACCCGCGCCTCCAGGCGCGCCAGCGAATCCTCCAGGAATTGACGCCTGGTCCGGGTCGAAGCGACGGCGGCTTCCATCGCCGCCACCTCCCGCCGGGCACGGTCTGCAGCGCTGCGGGCCGCGCGGGCGCCCTGCGGGTCCCCGGGCGGCGGCTCCGCGGGCGGGCGCGGGACTGCCTCCAGCTCTCGCTCCGCGCCGCCCAGCTCGGTCTGCAGCTGCCGGCGAAGGCCCTCCGCTGCTTCCGACCGAGAGGCCAGCTCGGCGTCCTCGCCCTGGGCGGCCTCGGCCAGCGCGGCCTGGTTCCGGCGGCGCTCCTCGGCGAGCGCCAGCTCGTGCTCGGCCTTCGACAGGTCCAGCCGGTGGGCGCCGATCAAGCGCTGGCGGTGGAGGCGGCGATCCTGCGCGGCCTGCAGATGGTGACGCCGCTTCCGGTACTCCTCCTCAGCGGCGGCAGCGGCCTCGGACGCCTCCACCGTTCGCTTCTCCAGCGACTGCACCTGGCTGCTGGCGCGGCGGTGCGTGTCTCGCGCCTCTCGCCACTCCTCCCAGGCGAGGCTGCCGCGGAGGACCTCGAGGCGGCGCCGGGCCTCATCGGCCTCCCGAGCCGCCGCAGCCTGCGTCCGCACCGCCTCCAGGCGAGGCACGATCTCGCCCCGGAGGTCCTCCAGGCGGAGAAGGTTGCGAGCCAGTTCCTCGAGCTGAGTCGCGGCCTCCCGGCGCTTGGCCTTGACACCCCGGACCTGGGCCGCCTCCTCGATGAGCAGTCGCCGCTGCTCCGGAGTGCAGCTGATGATGGCTTCGATGTCGCGCTGGTCGACCATGGCGTAGGAGTCGGTCGTCAGACCGGTGGAGGCGAGCACCTCCATGAGGTCGCGGCGGCGCACCCGGCTGCCGTTCAGGTAGTAGTCACTGCCGCCGCTGCGATCGACCCGGCGGCGGATCGCGACCTCCTCGTAGTCCACGGGCAGGCGGCGATCGGAGTTGTCGATGAGGATGGTGACGTCCGCGGTCGCTGCCCGTGCCCGGCGCTCACCGCCGGCGTAGATGACCTCCTCCATCCGCTTCCCGCGGAGATCGCGGGCGTGGGTCTCGCCCAGCACCCACTTGAAGGAGTCGACTATGTTGCTCTTGCCCGAACCATTCGGTCCGACGATCGCCGTCACACCGGGGTCGAAGTGGATCTCGGTCTGGCGAGCGAAGGTCTTGAAGCCCGCGAGCGTTATGGAGCGGAGCTGCACCTGCGGGGCCAGGTTAACAGATGTAGTGGTCGGGCACCAACCTGGCCACTAAATAGCGCTGGTGGGTGACCCGGCCGCATCCGACCCGGGCGGGGGCTGCGAGGACGGCCGGCGGCGCCGTGAGCTGCGCCTGGGAACCGGCGCGGCCGTGGCGTCCGGGGCCCCTCCGCCGCCTTCGTCGCCGCTGGCCTGCTCGCGCTCCGGTGCCTCGACCGGCGTCCGCCGGCGCCTGCTGCGCCGCGGCTTCACCGCGGGCGGCGCGCCTGAGGCTTCGACCTCGGGCGCTGGAGACGGCTCGCCGGACGCCGGCTGGAGGGGCGTCTCGGCTCGCTCGACGCCGGCCGGCTCAGGCTGAACGCCGGCGGAAACCGCGGACGGGGCGGCCTCCGCGGGCGTCCCATCCGGGCGCCGCCTGCGGCCGGTCTTGCCCTGGGCCTCTTTCCTGGTGATCTCGCTCAGGGCGTTGCGCGCGGCGTCCTGTTCCGCCGCCTGTTTGGTTATGCCGTGGCCGGTGCCGAGCGGCTCCGAGCCGGCGTAGACCACCGCCGTGTACTCGCGCTGCCTGCCTCCGCGGGCGCTGGCGCTGTCGTAGTACGGGGTCTGGCCGAAGCGCTCCTGGACGACCTGCTGAAGGCGGCCCTTGTGGTTCTCGTCCTGCACCGGCTCCGGAAGCGCCCGGAAGCGGTCCAGGAAGTAGTGATACGCGGCGTCGTAGCCGCCGTCGAGGAAGATCGCGCCGAGCACCGCCTCGAACGCGTTGGCCAGCAGCGACTTGAGGCTGCGGCCACCGCCGCGCGCGATCCCCTTGCCCAGGTAGAGGTAGCCGCCCAGGCCAAGCTCCTCGGCCAGGGCTGCAAGCGTGTTGGTGTTCACCATGGCCGAGCGGATCTGCGTCATCTCCCCCTCCTTGGCACCCGGGCGCAGCTTGAAGAGGTACTCCGCGGTGATCAGCTGGAGGACTGCGTCTCCCAGATACTCGAGACGCTCGTTGTCCCGAGGCGAGACGTGCGGGCTCTCGTTGGCGAAGGAACTGTGGGTGAGCGCCTCCCGGAGCAGGCTGGGATCGCGAAAGGCAATCCCGATCCTCTGCTGAAGATCATCGAGACTGCCGGCCGGCACCTGTGGCTCCAGGACCGCTCGGCGGCTACGCCCGCCGGAAGAGGCTCGCGCTATGAGCCGGACTTCTCCTGTATGTACTCCCAAGCCTGCCCCACGGTGGTGATCTTCTCGGCGTCCTCGTCGGGGATCTCGAGGCCGGTGTTCTCCTCGAAGGCATAGATCAACTCGACCAGGTCGAGCGAGTCCGCGTTCAGATCCTCCTGGAACGAGGCGTCCATGGTCACCTGTTCAGGCTCGCACCCGAGGCGCTCGACGATGATGTTCTTGAAGTCTTCGAAGCTGATCTTCTGACTGTCCAAATTTCGCCCTCCCGAGGCAGGCAGCGGTATTGCGGCGACTAATGTATCAGCAGGGGTCGGCGCGGCGTGGGACCGGAGCTTCAGGGAAGCGGAACCTGTTCGGCCGCGCTCGGGGTGGCCACCGCCAGCGCCGTGGCGTCCGGGGCCAGCTCCCGCATCATCCCGGTGAGCGCCCGCTTCGGCCCCAACTCCACGAAGGTGTCGCAGCCGAGCTCTCGCAGCCGCGCGACGCAGGCCGCCCAGCGGACCGGCGAGCTGAGCTGGCGCTCCAGGATGACCGGGATGGTCGAAGCCTCGCCGTAGGGCTCGGCGCTAACGTTCGCCACCACCGGAACCCGCGGCTCCTCCCACTGCAGCATGTCCAGCAGGCTTCGCAGAGCGGTGCCGGCGGGCTCCATCAAGGGGGTATGGAAGGCGGCGGCGACGTTCAGGCCGACCACCCTCCGCGCGCCTGCCTCCTTCAACCTCTCGCCCCCCCGCTCCAGGCCGAGCATGGTGCCCGCGATCACCGTCTGCGTAGGGGTGTTGTAGTTGGCCGGCCAGACGTCCGGGACTCCGATCAGCGCGGCCTCCACAGCCTCGGCGTCCAGACCCAGTACGGCCGCCATCGAGCTCGTCCCGGGCGGTGCGGCATCCGCCATCGCCCGGCCCCGTTCCACGACCGCCTTTACCGCGGCCTCCGGGGACAGAGCCTGGGCGGCGCACAGCGCCGTGTACTCACCGACGGAGTGGCCGGCCGCAGCGTCGGGCCGGATCCCCCGCCGGGCGAGGAGCCGGGCCAGCGCCACGCCCACGAAGAGCAGGGCGGGCTGGGCATTGGTGGTGAGCCTCAGCTCATCGTCGTCGGCACTCGTCAGCAGGTGCCTCAGGTCGATCCCAGCCGCCTCCCCGCACACCCCCGCCAGCTCCGCAACCTCAGCATCCTCCAGCAACTCCCCCCCCATCCCAACCTGCTGAGACCCCTGCCCCGGAAAAACGAACGCGACCTTCCCCAAATTAATAAGCTCCTACGTCACGTATTAGGGGCGGCTTTGCTGCCCCGAGTGAGTCCCTCTTCCAAACGACTCCGGGCGCTAGGTCGACTCCTCGGAAGGGGCCCGTGGGGGAACCGCCTGGGTTCCCCCGCGATCGTCGGTCCGTGGGGAAACCATCTGGGTTTCCCCGCGATCTTCATCCCCCCGCAACGCCTCGACCCCTCTCCTCACCGTGGCCAGCGTCCGGCTCAGGTGTGCCTCCAGGTGCTGGAGCTGCTCCAGGGCGTAGGCCTCCGCTTCCCGGATCGTCTGGTCGGCCCGGGATTGGGCTTCGCGCACGGTCTGCTGGGCCAGGCGGTCCGCCCGGCGCAGCACCTCGTGGTCCTGCACCGCCGACTCCGCCCGCTCGTTGGCCTTGCCCAGGATGCGGCTCGCCTCGGCGTGCGCTTCGGAGATCAGCCGCTGCTGCTCCTGGACGGTCCAGTTGGCCTGCTTGATCTCCTCGGGCAGGTTGAATCGAAGCTGGTCGATCATCTCCATCAGCTCCTCCTCGTCGACCATCACCTGGTTGGAGAAGGGGACGTGACGGGCGTGGTGGATCACGAACTCCAGGCGGTCAAGGATCTCGTCGACCTTCAGCTGAATCTCTCCTCGAGGCGCTTGGCGACAGCCGGGGGAACGAAGTCGCTCACGTCGCGGCCGTGGCTCGCGATGTCTTTGAGAATAGATGACGACACAAAGATGTGAGCGAAGCTGGACATCAGGAAGACCGTGTGAACGTCCGGCGCCAGCTTCCGGTTCATGAGTGCCTGCTGAAGCTCCGCATCGAAGTCGGAGTATGCCCTCAGTCCCTTGACCAGCGTCTTGATCCCCTGACTCCGCGCGAAGTCGACGGTGAGCCCCGTGTAGGTCGTGACCTCGACGGTGGAACGCCCGCCCAGCGAGTCGCGGATCAGCGCCACGCGCTCATCGGCCGTGAACAGCGGAGTTCGCTTGTCCGGGTTGGCGGCGACCGCGATCATGAGCTCGTCGAATATCTTGAGCGCCCTCTCCACGACGTCGAGGTGGCCGTTGGTGAACGGATCGAAGCTGCCCGGGTACATGGCTCGCCGCGTCATTGGTCGGGAGGCGCCTCGAGCAGCGTCACGGCGGTATCGCCGTAGCGCCGTTGTCGGGCCGCACTGAGCCGTGACAGCGAGGGCAGCGCCCGCCGCGCCGAGTGTTCCACGACCACCACCACGCCCGCGGAAGTGATCTCGTCGAGCAGCCGCAGAGCGATGTCCAAGACGGCGTCATTGTAGGGAGGGTCGACGAGCACCACCCCGGCCGACGCGACCTCGGCCACGTGGGCTCGGAGCCAGCGACCGACCTCGGCGCGTACGACCAGGCTTCGATCTCGGTAACCCAGCGCGTCCAGGTTGCGGCGTATCACCGCGGCCGCACGGTCGTCTCGCTCGACGAAGATCACGTGGCCGGCGCTCCTGGACAGGGCCTCGATGCCCAGGGCTCCGGAGCCGGCGAAGAGGTCGATGACGCGCTCACCCTCGAGGCTGCCGAGCATGTTGAAGACTGCCTCTTTGACCACCCCCTGGCTGGGGCGGACGCCGCGCGGGCTCTCCAGCCGCCGCCCACGGTCCGCCCCCCCGTGGACCCGAAGCCCGCTAGGCAAGGTGCTCGGCAGGCTTCCTGCCGGACCAGGGCCGATCCTTCTCCAGGTGGCCGGCAAGCGAGAGGATCAGCCCCTCGCCCCGCGGCGGCCCGACCAGCTGGACCCCAAGCGGCAGGCCTTCCGAGCTGACTCCGAGCGGCAGGCTGATCGCCGGCTGACCGGTGCAGTTGTACGGGTAGGTGAAGGCGAGCCAGTCGAATCCCTCCCTCATCGCGCGCCCGGGGTCCCCGGCGAACCGTCCCACCTCGACGGGAGGCTGGGTCAGGGTTGGAGTGAGGAGGACGTCATGCTCATCCCAGAAGGCCACCACCAAGCGGCTATGCGTGCGGACCGTGTTCACAGCGCGCACATAGTCGGCGGCGGTCAGCTTCAAGGACTCCTCGACCAGCCAGGCGTTGAGCGGGTCGAGCACGCTCGGGTCTGCTATGTCATAGCTGGCCGTGCCCGCGGCCACGATGGTCTCCTGAGCCTTTCTGAAGCGGCGGGTGTCCGGCCCCCCCTCCTCCACCCGGTGGCCGAGAGTCTCGAGCCGGCCAGCGGTCTCGCCGACCAGGTCGACGAGCTCGGGATGAACCGGCGTGTCCGCCGAGACCTGGACGCCGATCCGGAGAGGCCTCGGTTCTCGCCGGGCCGCTTCCAGGAAGGAGCCGTCGGAATCGGCCCAGTAGGGGTCGCCGGGCAGGTGGCCCGCGATCGCGTCGAGCGCCGCGCCGGCGTCCTCCGCGGTGCGGGTGAGGACGCCCTGAGTCGACAGACCAGCCCAACCCTCGCCCACCAGGGGGCCCAGCGAGACGCGACCTCGGGAGGGTTTCAGGCCGACGACACCGCAGCAGGAGGCCGGGATGCGGACCGAGCCTCCGCCGTCGGTGCCGTGGCTCCAGGCACAGAGCCCGGCGGCCAGCGCCGCGGCCGCACCGCCGCTCGAGCCGCCGCTGGTGTGGGAAAGGCTCCAGGGATTCCTGGTCACGCCATGAAGGCCGAACTCGGTCACCGGGCGCGATCCCAGCTCAGGCGTGGTCGTCCGGCCCAGGATCGGACAGCCGGCGGCCTTGATCCTGGAGACGGCGAAGCTGTCACTCTGAGCGACCTGGGCGTCGAACGCCCTCGAGCCGAAGGTGAGCGGGAAGCCTGCCATGGCGGCCAGATCCTTGATCGAGGTGCAGGCACCGGCCAGAGGACCATCCGGCAGCTGCCGGGCCTGCGAGCGGGCCAGCTCCGGCGTGGTGAGCCAGAAGGCGTTGAGCGCTGGACCGAGCCGAGCGATGCGCTCCAGATACATGTCGACCAGCTCCCCGGCGCTGACCTCCCGGCGGCGCACGGCCGCCGCCTGCTCAAGCGCGGAGACGAATGTGTCCATCACTGACCACACCTATCCGGGCCGCCGGGTAGGGCGAACCGGCCATGGCCGCCTCGAAGTCCGCCGCCCGCGCGGGCCCGATCGCGACCAGGAGTCCGCCGCTGGTCTGCGCGTCGCACATCAGGAGCCGCTCCGGCTCAGTCAGGGTTCCCCAGTCCACCTGGCCCTGCAGGGCCTCGTAGTTGCGCCTCGTGCCATCGGGAAAGAGGCCATCAGTCGCCAGCTGCCGAACGCCGGGCAGCACGGGGACCGAGGCCGCATCGATCTCGGCGCCGGTACGCAGGTTGGCGAGGTGGCCGAGCAGTCCGAAGCCGGTCACGTCGGTGGCCGCCGAGGCCCCGGCGGCGAGCATCGCGGCCGAAGCCTGCCGGTTCAGGTGGCTCATCACCGCGATCGCCTCCCGCTCGAGCTCGGGCGGGCAGAGGCCGCGCTTGATGGCGGTCGTGACCAGGCCGCTGCAGAGAGGCTTGGTCAGGTAGAGGAGATCGCCCGGCTGGGCGCCCGCACTTGAGATGACGTGGTCGGGATGGACCTCGCCGGTCACCGCGTAGCCGATCTTCGGCTCGGCGTCGTCGATGCTGTGGCCGCCCACCACCGGAACGCCGGCCTCCGCAAGCTTGGCAGCGCCGCCGGCAACGATCTGTTCGAGCAGGCCGCTCCCCAGCAGCTGGCGCGGGAACCCGATCAGGGAGAGGGCGAAGAGCGGCGTCGCGCCCATCGCGTACACGTCGCTCAGGCTGTTGGCGGCGGCGATGGCGCCGAAGGCTGCAGGGTCGTCCACGATCGGCGTGAAGAAATCGACAGTCGCCACCAGCGCACGGTCGGGCGTGAGCAAGTAGACGGCGGCGTCGTCAGCCGCCGTGGCTCCCACCAGGACGCGTGGATCAGACGCGGCCGGGAGGGCCCTCAGAACCTGCCCAAGCTCCACCGGGCTGAGCTTGCAGGCTCAACCGGCCCCGTGGCTGTACTCGGTCAGGCGCAGGTGCGGAAGGGGGTCCATCGCAGGCCCCAGGCTAGCCGTTTCCACCGGCAGAATGGCCGCCCGGGGTGGCATGCTCCTCGGCGTGCAGACATCTTCGCTGGCAGACCATGTGGCTCTGGTCACGGGCGCCAACCACGGCATCGGCGCGGCCACCGCGCGGGCCCTGGCCGATCGCGGCGCCGGCGTCCTGGTCACCTACCTGCGTGTGGAGGATCCCCCAGACGGCGGGACTCCGGAGGCCTATCGGAAGAACCGTGAGCAGGACGGCGAGGCGATCGTGGCCGCGATCCGGGCGGCGGGAGGCCGCGCCGAGGCGATCCAGGCCGACCTGCTCGAGGCGGACGCCCCGCGGCGGCTCTTCGACCACGCCGAGGCGGCGCTGGGGCCGGTGGACATCCTGGTCAACAACGCGACCGGCTGGCTGCCGGACACCTTCAAGCCCGCAGGCACCGACCGGCTGGGTCGCCGTCTCCAAACGGTCAGCGCCTCGACCATCGATCGGGTGCTCGGCGTCGACGCCAAGGCCGGGGCACTGCTCATAGCGGAGTTCGCCCGCCGCCTGGCCGCGCGGGGCGGAAGCTGGGGTCGGATCGTCGGGCTCACATCCGGCGGCCCACAGGGCTTCCCGGAGGAGGTCTCCTACGGCGCCGCCAAGGCGGCCCTGGAGAACTACACGATGTCGGCGGCCTTCGAGCTGGCCTCGATGGGCGTAACCGCGAACATCGTCCACCCGCCCGTCACGGACACCGGCTGGGTCACCGACGCAGTTCGCCAGGCGGTCCTCGACGATCCGCAGCTCCTACACGTTGCACAGCCCGAAGAGGTGGCGGAGGTGATCGCCTACCTCGCCTCCGACGCGGCGAGACTGATCACGGCCAACCTCATCCGGTTGCGCTGAGGAAGCGGCCGGCAGCGACCGTCGGGCACCTCTAGCAGGTCGATGAAGGCGGCGGCTCCTGCGGACGTAACGACTGCAGCCAGGCGGCCTCGGCAAGCTGGTACTGCGCAGCCATCAGCTTTTCCTGCTCGCGCAGACTGGCGGCGGCGGGGTAATCCCGACGGGCGATCGCGCTGGCCTTCTGCCGCCGCACCCCGCGCAAGGCCGCGCCGAGCCTTTCGACCTCCTCCGGGGGCTTCCAGCCGACGCCGAGCCCGTCGAGCAGCCGGGTCAGCGCCTGGAAGCCTGCTTCGTCCGTCAGGGCGCGAAGCAGGTGCTCGAGGTCGACGACCGGAGCACCTCGGGCTGCGGCTTCCTCGTGGGCCTGCCGGATGAGCTCCGCCAGCCGCGGCGAGAGCAGTCCTCCTTCAGGAGCCGATTCCCGCGCGCCGGCCGTCGCGCCGGTCGGGGCGGGCGACGTCTCCTCCTCCCCCACCTCGCCAAGCAGCCGCTCCACCTCGGGGCGAACCTTGTCCAGGGTCACCCCGAGGTCGTTGAGCACGTGGGCGGCGATACCCTCTCCCTCGATCAGGAGGCCAAGGAGCAGGTGCTCGGTGCCGACAAATCCATGGCCCATCTCTCGCGCGGTCTCGAAGGCGATCTCGATCACTTTCTTCACCCGCGAGGTCGGGATGATCTGCTGAACCACGATCTTCACGTCCGTGGCCAGGACCGACTCGATCGCCTGCCGCACCGGAGCGATCTCGACCCCGAAACTCTTCAGCACCTGCGCCGCCAAGCCATCGCCTTCCCTCATCAGCCCGAGCAGAAGATGCTCGGTCCCGATGTAGCTGTGATGAGCCCTCTCCGCCTCTTCCTGGGCGAGCGTCAGGACCTTCTTCGCCCGCTCCGTGAACCTTTCGAAGGGATACATGCCCCTGCCTCCAGTTGAGATGGGAGGAGACGGTGGCGAGGGCTGCCGTGGACGGAAGCCCTGCGTCAGCCGGGCCCGCGCCGCCATGTAGGACTCACCGGTCCTGCGCATCCGAGCGCGAACGACTCGCTTGAAGTCGCTGTCCCGGGTCAACGCGCCGTCACCTCCTCGAACCGCCGGCGTCCGTCCCCCAGCAACGGCCGCGCGGCCGAAGAGACGACCTCCAGAGGTCCGAGAGTCTGCCTCCCTTTGCCTCGGCGCGGACCCGGCTGGGGCAGGGTCTCGAGGTCGGCGCGGACCAGCGCCGACTTACAGTCTGCGGCAGCCCCGAATACCCGTCAACCGGGTCTGGGCCGCTTCAGCCGCGGTAGCGCTGGAGGACCTGCCAGAGGGCATCTGTGCCGAAGTCGAGCGCGGCCGCCGGCACCCGCTCGTCAGCCGCGTGCACCGTCTCCTGGCCGAAGCCGGGAGGCAGCCGGAGCG
>Ga0209526_10000572_pt1 | contig 24122 bp, 18 predicted proteins | sample JacPinW_OM2H0_M1_FD_188566 | JGI IMG/M metagenome (GOLD analysis project Ga0209526, IMG submission 188566) | Forest soil microbial communities from Algoma, Ontario, Canada - Jack Pine, Ontario site 1_JW_OM2H0_M1 (SPAdes) (version 2) | ecosystem: Environmental > Terrestrial > Soil > Boreal... | reverse complement strand
GCTGGCCGAAGGTCGGGGGCTGCCCGTGGAGACGACGGAGGACCTGGCCGAAGGCGCCGAGCTGGCGCGGGTGCTCCGGCTCTTCAAAGAATTGAGTGGTACGCCGAGCGCCCTCTGCACCCACGGGGACGTGATGGCGGAGCTCGGCGACTTCTTGATCGAGCGCGGACTGGTTCAGCCAGGCGGCTTCCGCAACGAGAAGGCTGGCGCCTGGCTGCTGCAGGAGAAGAACGGGGAGCTGACGGGTGCCCGCTACCTGACGCCACGCGAGGCTTGAACACGCTCCTTTGTGTTGTCGCTCCGTAAACAGCGACAATATTCATCCCAGATGGCTGAGCTTATTGCGGGAATAGACCTGGGCGGCACGAAGATCCAGACCGTGATCCTGAGGGAGAGCGAGATCGTGGGCCGCTCCCGGGTGGCGACGCCGCAGACTGGAGCCGACGCGGTTCTCGCGGCGATGGCCGAATCGGTGAAGAGCGCCATGCATTTCGGAAACGAACCGCTGGATGGTCTGGCAAGCATCGGCGTGGGCTCACCGGGTGTCATCCAGGGCACCACCGTGGCCAGCTCGCCGAACGTGCCGGGCTTCGAAGTCGGTCCGATTGCACTCGGGGACAAGCTCTCCAAGTCCCTCGGTGGCGTGCCGGTGAAGCTCGACAACGACGTCCGCGTGGCAGTCCTGGGCGAGTGGAGGCAGGGAGCAGGCCGGCCTTACAAGGACTTTCTGGGAGTGTTCGTCGGCACCGGGGTGGGCGGCGGCCTGGTCCTCGACGGCGAACTACGTGAGGGCCTCGGCGCCGCCGGCGAGATCGGCCACACGCTCGTCAGGGACGGGGGGCGCAGGTGTGGCTGCGGCCAGCTCGGCCACCTCGAGGCATACGCCGGCCGCCGGTCGATGGAGGGAACTGCCCGCCGCTGGAAGGCCAAGGGCCGGCGGACCAAGCTCTTCGACGTCATGAAGGAGAGGGGGGCGGACCGCGCCACCAGCGGCGTCATCGCCAAGGCCCTGGCCAAGCACGACCCCGTGGTCGTGCAGCTCGTCGACGAGGCGGTCTGGGCGCTAGGAATCGCCCTCGCCAACGCTCAGAACCTGCTCGATCTCGAGGCCATCGTCATCGGTGGCGGATTGGGTGACCGGCTCGGCCGGCCTTTCGTTGACCGCGTCGCGGAAGCCATGAATCCCCGACTCCATGTACCGGACCGGCCGCCGAAGCTTCTTACCACGGAGCTCGGCGACCTGGGCGGCGCGGTCGGCGCCGCCGTCCTGGGGGGCGCTTAGGCCCGGCCGGTCTCCGTCCGGCGCCGGCCGCGCCCGCTGGAGGAGGACCTGGAGCTGCCGGAGGTGGACCGCGAGGTGCTCGCAGCTGTGGTCCGGGTTGCCCCGCGCCGGCGCGAGCTGCCGTCGCCGCTCGAAGACCTGGCTCGGCCGTTGCCCTGAGAGGATTCGTCGGAAGCGGGTGAGCTCACCGCGGCCGCGGTTGCAGTCGTGTGCTCGGCGGCCGCTCGCAGCTCGCCGATCTCCTCTGTCAGCTCCGCTACCTTCTTCTGCTGCTTCTCCAGCTGTGAGACCCTCTTTGCCAGTTTCGCCATGATTTTTGTCTGTTTCTTAACCTTCGGTGCCATGGTTCGGCAGCTTACCATGCGCCGGGTGGACGCCGGAGGGTCCCGACTGGCCGAAGGAATAGACGAATCCGATCACACCTAAGAGCGGCGTGAAGATTAAGACACGCGAATCGAAATCGAATTGACGCAGGCGGTCCCCTGGCGAGTTGCCGGTCAACAGACGTTCGAGACCGCGATAGAGACCAGACTGAGGAGAGTCCGCCGGCAGCGCCGGCCACTGAAGTAGGAGTCCGGCGAGCCAGCTGATCCCGGCCGGGATGAGAAACCAGAGGGCGGCGAGGGCTGTCAGACACACGCCGAAGGCGACCGCCTTGAGTAGTCGTTCCTTCTCACTTGCGCGACTGACCGCTACCGGCGTGACCGCGACAACCGGTTCCGCGCTCAGCGTCAGCGCTGCGCCTTCGCCAACCCCCTGCGGACGGCGCCTCACCAGCGCCCCCCCACGTGATAGATCAGGTAGGCGGTCAACAATCCACAGCAGAGCCCGAGCAGGAAGAACAGCGTTCCGTGGAGACCTCTGGAAGGCTTTCCGGGATCTCGGTCCGGCTCATCTGGAAGACGTGGGGGTCCGCCGTCCCCTGTGAAGAGCCGCTCGAAACCCGCGGGCACCTCAGTGACCTCCTCGCTGAGGCCCCGTGCATCCGCGGGCCAGCCGAAGAAGATAGGGCCGCTTCCCATGCTGAGCTCAAGGGTTGGCTGCGAGGGCCGGGCGCCCGAAATCCGGGCTGTTAAGAATCGCGACCTTTCGTCGACGGAGCGGCGACATGCACTCCTGCACGATCTTTAACTGGCGAAGCCCCCGACCTTAACCACCCGCGCTTACCGTCAGGGACAGTGGCGGATCGCCCCGAACTCTCCCCAACTCCGCTAAGGGCGGCGGGCGGCGTGGTTCTCCGGGCCGCCGGTGGAAAGAGCCACCAGATCGCGGTCATTCACAGGCCGTCCCCGGACGACTGGACGCTCCCCAAGGGAAAACTTGACGCCGGCGAGACGGCAGAGGCGGCGGCCCTCCGCGAGGTAGAAGAGGAGACGGGTCTCCGCTGCCAGCTGCTTCGACCACTCGGCTGTGCCTTCTACCTCGATCGCAGGGGCCGTGGCAAGATCACCTGCTTCTGGCTGATGCGGCCGATCAGCGGACGTTTCCGGCGCAGTCGCGAGGTGGACCGGCTTCGCTGGGTGACTTCCGAAAAGGCACTCAACGTGCTTAGCTACGACAGGGATCGGGCCATGGTCAGGAGGGCGGAGGTCGCGGCCGGCCTGTCGCCCGAGCAAGACCGCTCGGCTCTCTGGCACGAATCCACCTTCCCCATTGCGGGAAGGGTGGGGTGGGAGTCTTAGCGAACTGCGCCTCCCTCCCACAAGGGAAAGAGAGCTAGTGCTCTTGCTCTGGTAGGTGCCAGCGGTAGGGTGCGATCAGCTGGTGTATCGCGGCGGGACCCCAGGAGCCGGGAGCATAGGGACGTACGGGTGGCGGCTGTTGGAGGAGCGGCATCGAGATCTCCCAGAGCCGCTCGATACCGTCGGCCCGGGTAAACAGGGTGTGGTCGCCGATCATCGCGTCGTGGAGCAGTCGCTGATAAGCCTCGAGTCCCACCGCTGAACAGAATGACTCGCCGTACTTGAAGGTCATATGGGCAGGGCCCAGCTCCATCGTAGGCCCCGGGACTTTGGCCAGAAAATGCGCGGTGATAGAGCCGGGATCGGCGAAGTCGATGACCAGCTCGTTGCGGTCGAAGCTCTCGCCCTCTTCCAGCCGGAACATAAGCCGCGGTGGCTCCTTGAAGCCGATGGTGATCACCTGCCTGGACTCGGCCAGGCTCTTTCCGGTCCGGAGGTAGAAAGGGACACCCGACCAGCGCCAGGTGTCGATTCCGACCTCGAGGGCCACGAAGGTCTCGACGTCCGAATCGGGCGCCACCCCGGCCTCTGAGCGGTAGCCCTCGTACTGGCCGCGCACGACCCGGGCAGGGTCCACGGGCTTCATGGCTTCGAAGACCTTCACCTTCTCGTCTGTCAGCGCCCTGGCGGTCAGTGAGGTCGGCGGTTCCATGGCGACGAACCCGAGCACCTGGAAAAGGTGGGTGACCACCATGTCCCGGAAGGCTCCGGTCTGCTCGTAAAAAGCACCGCGGCTGCCGATCGACAGCGTCTCAGGCACGTCGACCTGCACGTAGTCGATGTGCGCGCGGTTCCAGACCGGCTCGAACAAGCCGTTGGCGAAACGCAGCGCCAGGATGTTGTCAACCGACTCCTTGCCCAGGAAGTGGTCGATTCGGAAGACTTCGTCCTCTTTGAACGCAGAGTGAACGACGCGGTTCAGCTTCCGAGCCGACTCGAGGTCGTGCCCGAACGGCTTCTCGATGATCACCCTGGCGTTCTTGGCCAGGCCGGTGGCTCCCAGCATGCCGATCATCGAGGTGAAGGCGGACGGCGGGATGGCAAGGTGATACAGGCGACGGACCTCACCGCCGATCTCTGTCTCCGCCCGCTGTACCGCCTGTACCAGAGGGTCGGGGCGGTCCGGGTCGGCGGGCGCGAAGCTGAGGCGTTCAGCGAAGGCGCGCCACTTCTCCTCGTCAATGGTGGCTCCGCTGAACTCCTGGGTCGCTTTGCGCGCCAGCTTCCGGAAATCGTCGTCGCTTAACGCGAACTGCGCGGGCGCGGAGCCGATGATCCGGTAGCCGTCGGGGAGCAGGCCGACGTGAGCCAGCTGGTAGAGGCCCGGCAGCAGCTTGCGATGGGCCAGGTCGCCCGTCGCGCCGAAGAGGACGATCACATGGTTTGGCGGCTTGGGGGCAGTGCGTCGGGCTGCGGCAGACTGGGTTGGCCCCGTCACCGTCGTCTTCATCTCAGCTCGTTCCCGGCCCAAGCTCGATGTGGCCGCCGAACTCCTTGCGCATGGCGGACAGTAGCCGGTCGGCGAAGATCGCCTCTCCACGAGAGCTGAACCGCTCGAAGAGGGCCGCACTGAGAACGAGCGCCGGAACACCCTCGTCGACGGCCGCCCCCACCGTCCAGCGACCCTCGCCGGAGTCGGAGACACGGCCCTGGAAGTCACTGAGGTCCGGGGATAGGAACAGCGCGTGCGCGGTCAGGTCCAGAAGCCAGGAGGCGACGACACTGCCACGGCGCCATACCTCAGCGACCTCGGGGACGTTGATGTCGTACATGTAGTACTGCGGCTCCCGCAGGGGCGTGATCTCGGCGCTGATCTCGCCCTGCTTCTTGCCGACGTTGGCCTTGTTGAGGATGTTGAGGCCCTCGGCGTAGGAGGCCATGATCCCGTACTCGATGCCGTTGTGGACCATCTTCACGAAGTGGCCGGCCCCGTTGGGGCCGCAGTGCAGGTAGCCGTTCTCGGCGGGGCTCGGAGGCCCGGTCCTGTCCGGCGTGCGGGGGGCCGACTCGACCCCCGGAGCGATCGTCTTGAAGAGGGGGTCCAGGTGCTCGACCACGTCCTTCTCGCCGCCGATCATCAAGCAGAATCCCCGCTCGAAGCCGAAGACGCCTCCGCTGGTCCCCACGTCGACGAAGTGGAGGCCCTTCTCCTTGAGCTCGGCGGCCCGGTCCACGTCGTCGCGGTAGTAGCTGTTGCCGCCGTCGATGATGATGTCGCCAGGCTCCATCTGCTCGGCCAGCTCGTCGATCACCCGCCCGGTCAGGGCGGCAGGCACCATGACCCAGCCCGCACGGGGCTTCGAGAGCTTGGACGCAAAGTCCGCCAGGGAGTTCGACCCTGTCGCACCTTCGCTCTCCAGCTGGCGGACGGACTCGGGGTTGACGTCGAAGACGACGCAGTCGTGGCCGTCGCGCATCAGGCGGCGCACCAGGTTGGCGCCCATGCGCCCGAGACCGACCATTCCTAGCTGCATCTCTCAGATCCTCCGTTCAGGTCTACCCGCCGGACTGCAGTGGTGCGTAGGTGACGGTAACGCTGAACGCCCGGCACCAGAGGACTACGGAGCCCACCTTCCCCAGATCGGCCTGCGCCGGTATCTCCTGGTTGAAGGACCCCTTGGTCGCCTTGACCGGACCCAGGTCCACGTAGTTGCCGGGTGCACCGTCCCGCCGGTCTGAAAGATAAACGTAGAGGTTGGGGGCCGCGGAGATGTTCACATCTTGAAACCGAACATAGCGCGCTCCGTCCGCCTCCACCACCAGCACCTGGCCGCTTCCATAGTGGACGGTGTCGATGCGCTGCAGCGCGCCTGCGGCCAGCTGCTGGGGCCCCCGGGGTGCCGGTGTCGCCGCCACGGTGGCGCCCGGTGAAGCCGCCGCACTCGCGCTCGGACTTGCCGCTGCGCGGGGGGCCGGCTCGTTGAGCGTCGACTGGGCGAATATCGGGATGATCACGAAGGCGGTCACCGGAATCGCGGCGAGCACCAGCGCGGCCCCTAGCCCAACCAGCAGCCAGCGCCGCCTGCCCGTACCTAGCATGTCGTTTGAATAGTGTCTGGGCCGGCTGGATCCGTTACGGGCCGACTATTCTCGGCCGGCCGCCGCCGCGCTGAGGCGCGCTCCGCCCCCCGGCACCACCAGACTGTCGAGCAGCCGGCGCGAAGATGCTGCGATCTCCTCGATGGCCTCCTCGAAGGCGGCCTCGTTGGCCCGAGAGGGCCGCTGGAAGCCGCTCACCTTGCGCACGAACTGGCGGGCGGCCGCTTCGATCTCTTCCTCACTCGCTGGCTCCTCGCGGCGGCGCAGCGTCTTGATACTTCGGCACACGACAGCAGCGTACCGCGGGCGCGGGCGGCCCCGAGAGCCGCGGCAGATCCTGCAGCGGCCGCATCGCGCGGGGCTGCGTTCGGCGCCCTGGCCGGCCGTTCGCGTTCGGGCTGGTAGACTTCCCGGCTGGTAGTCCTTTAAGTCCGGTCCTGAGAGGCCGGGAAGGAGGTTTTTTCATGGCGATCGCGACCCGCCTGCTCCACGTGCTGGAGTCGCAGCAGTTCTCGCGAGAGCTCCTGGACGAGATCTTCGAGCGTGCCGACGCCATGCGCGCTGAGCCGCATCGCGCCAGCGGCCGTCTGCAGGGCAGGATCATGGCGGCGCTCTTCTACGAACCCTCCACCCGCACCCGGCTGTCCTTCGAGTCCGCCATGCTCCGTCTGGGTGGCCGGACCATGGGGACGGACAACGCCCGCGAGTTCTCCAGCGCGGCAAAGGGCGAGACGCTCGAGGACACCGTCAGGATCGTGGGCGGCTATGCCGACGTGATAGTGCTCCGCCACCCGGACGAGGGCGCCGCCGCCCGGGCCGCCGCGGTGAGCGACGTGCCGGTGATAAACGGCGGCGACGGCAAGGGCCAGCATCCCACCCAGGCGCTGCTCGACCTCTACACCGTCAAGGACGAGCTCGGCCGCGTGGACGGTGTGCGGGTCGCCATCGTGGGGGACCTGGCCAACGGGCGTACGGCGCGCTCCCTCGCCTACCTGCTGAGCAAATACCGCGACGTCGAGCTCTGGTTCGTGGCGCCGCCCGAGGTCCAGATGGGCCAGGACATAAAGGATCACCTGGATGAGCACGAGGTCTCCTGGCACGAGACCCGCGACCTCGACGAGGTGCTGCCCAAGGTCGACGTCGTCTACCAGACGCGCATCCAGAAAGAGCGCTTCCCCGACGAGGCGGCCTACCGGGCCGTGCACGGGGTCTATGTGGTGGACGCCGACACCATGGCGCGCCTCAGCCCCTACACCATAGTCATGCATCCGCTGCCCAGGGTCGACGAGATCGACCCGGCGGTTGACGACGATCCCCGCGCCGCCTACTTCCGGCAGGCGCGCAACGGCGTGCAGATCCGGATGGCGCTCCTCGACATGGTCCTCTCTTAGGTCTCCCGGTCCCGACGCGCATGCTGAGCAGCGGTCTCCTCAAGGCCACGGTGATGGACTCGGACGCCATCCGCCGCTCCCTCTCGCGCATCGCCCACGAGATCGTGGAGCGCAATCACGGCGTCGAGGGCCTGGTGGTGGTGGGCGTGATCTCGCACGGCGACGTCCTGGCGCGCCGCATCGCCGCCAAGGTCTCCGGGCTGGAAGGCGTTGAGGTGCCTGTGGGAATGGTCGACCCCTCCGGTCACCGCGACGACGGGCGGACCCCGGAGCCCGGCCGGCCAGCCTCCCGCGTCCCCGACGTGGCGGACCGGACGGTGGTGCTGGTCGACGACGTGATCTACCACGGGCGCACCGCCCGCGCCGCCATGGAGGCCCTCATCGAGTTCGGGCGGCCCAGGGCGATCCAGCTGGCGGTCCTCATCGACCGGGGTCACAGGCAGCTCCCCATCCGCCCGGACTACGTGGGCAAGAACGTGCCCACCTCGGAGGACGAGCGCATAGAGGTCTGCCTGGAAGAGGTGGAGGGCCTCGACGCGGCCCTGATCGTGCAGCCCCAGGAGGGCGCCGTTGACGGCTGACCCAGAGGGCAAGCTCGCCGCCCTGGTCCTGGAGGACGGCCGCTCCTTCATCGGGAGGGCGCTGGGCGCCGACGTCCTGGGACAGGGGGAGGTCGTCTTCAACACGGCAATGACCGGCTACCAGGAGGTGCTCACCGATCCCTCCTACGCCGGCCAGATGCTGTGCATGACCTACCCGCTGCAGGGCAACTACGGCGTGCGCGAGGCGGACGCCGAGTCGGCGAGGCCCTGGGCACGCGCCTTCATAGTGCGCTGGGCGTGCGAACGGCCCTCGCACCATTCCTCGGTCGCCTCGCTCCACACCTACCTGGAGCAGAACGGGGTGCCCGGGATCGCGGGGATCGACACCAGAGCGCTGACCCGCCACCTGCGCTCGCGGGGCACCCTGCGGGCCGTGCTCTCGCATGAGCCGGAGGCGCCGTCCGCGGCGAGGCTGGAAGAGCTGCACGAGCTGGCGCGGGGCGTCACCCCGCTGTCCGAGCAGGACCTGGTGGCGGAGGTCTCGCGGCGGACGACCGAGGAATGGCTGGAGCCGCTGCCGCCGGAGCTACGCTCGCCGCGCTACTCGGGGGGCAGCGGCCTCACCATCGCCGTCGTCGACTACGGGGTCAAGGCCAACATCCTGCGCAGCCTCAGGCACCGGGGCTGCCGGGTGGTGGTGCTGCCCCACACCGCCACCTGGGACGACGTCCAGGCGATGGAGGCCGACGGCCTGCTGCTTCCCAACGGCCCGGGTGATCCCGCCGTGCTTCAGGGACCGGTCGAGCTCTGCCGGCAGGCGATCGGCCGGCTGCCGCTCTTCGGCATCTGCCTCGGCCACCAGATCCTGGGCCAGGCCATCGGCGGCACGACCTCGCGGCTGCCCTTCGGCCACCACGGCGCCAACCACCCGGTCAAGGACCTGGAGAGCGGCGCCGTCCAGATCACGAGCCAGAACCACGAGTTCCAGGTCGACGCCGAAAGCCTCCCCGCGGGCGAGTTCTTCATCAGCCACGTCAACCTCAACGACGGCTCGGTGGAGGGCCTCGGGCACCGCTCGCTGCCAGTCTTCAGCGTGCAGTACCACCCCGAGGGCTGCCCGGGTCCCACCGACAACCACTATCTCTTCGACCGCTTCGTGGAGATGGTGCGGGCGAGACGTCCGCTGCTGAAGGCCGTCGGCGGAGCGGCGCCGGAGCCGGAGAAGCCGCGCAAGGTGCTGATCATCGGCTCCGGGCCGATCGTGATCGGCCAGGCTGCCGAGTTCGACTACGCCGGCACCCAGGCCTGCAAAGCGCTCCGGGAAGAGGGCGTGGAGACCGTGCTCGTGAACTCCAACCCGGCCACGATCATGACCGACGAGGAGATCGCCGACCGCGTCTACATCGAGCCGCTGACGCGGGAGGCGCTGGAGAAGGTGATCGAGCGGGAGCGGCCGGACGCGCTGCTGCCCACGCTGGGCGGCCAGACCGGCCTCAACCTGGCCATGGAGCTGGAGAGCTCGGGCGTCCTCCGCCGCTTCGGGGTTCGCTACCTGGGGGCCGACGCCGGGGTGATCCGCACGGCCGAGGACCGGCAGGCCTTCAAACAGCTGCTGGCCGAGCTCGGCGAGCCGGTGCCGCCCTCGCGCGTCTGCCAGTCGCTTACCGAAGCTCAGGAGTTCGCCGCGGAGGTGGGGCTGCCGCTGGTGGTGCGGCCGGCCTACACGCTGGGAGGCACCGGGGGCGGCTTCGTGACGACCGAGGCGGAGCTGGCGCGCGTGGTGCTGGGCGGCATCTCAGCCTCACCCATCGGCCAGGTGCTGGTGGAGCGCTCGCTGTGGGGCTGGAAGGAGATCGAGTACGAGGTGATGCGGGACGCCGCCGACACCTGCATCACGGTCTGCAACATGGAGAACCTGGATCCCATGGGGGTCCATACCGGGGACTCAATCGTGGTGGCCCCGGCCCAGACGCTGAGCGATCGCGATCACCAGATGCTGCGCTCGGCCGCTCTGCGCATCATCCGGGCGCTGGGCCTGGAGGGCGGCTGCAACATCCAGTTCGCGCTCGATCCCGCCAGCTCCCAATACCACGTGATCGAGGTCAACCCGCGCGTCTCCCGCTCCTCGGCCCTGGCCTCCAAAGCCACCGGCTACCCGATCGCCCGGGTCGCCGCCAAGGTGGCGGTGGGAAGGCGCTTGGACGAGATCCGCAACGAGGTCACCGGCCGCACCTACGCCGCCTTCGAGCCGGCCCTGGACTACGTGGTGGTCAAGATCCCGCGCTGGCCCTTCGACAAGTTCCCCGGGGCTGATCGACGCCTGGGCACGCAGATGAAGTCGACCGGTGAGGTGATGGCGATCGAGCGCACCTTCGAGGGAGCCCTGGCCAAGGCGCTGCGCTCCCTCGAGCAGCGGGTCCCCTCGCCCTCCGACCTGGAGGACCCCTCTCTGATCGAGGAGCCGAACGATCGCCGCCTCTTCGCGCTCATGCACGCCCTGGGCCACGGCGCGACGACCGAGGAGCTGGCCCGGCGGAGCGGCATCGACCCCTGGTTCCTGGAGCGGATCCAGGCCATGCTCGAAGAGCCGGCCGCCGAGGGGCCGCTGACCTACAAGCTGGTCGACACCTGCGCTGCCGAGTTCGAGGCAGTGACGCCCTACTACTACTCCTGCCGGGAGGAGGAGTCGGAGGCGGTGCCGGAGCCCGGCCGCTCGGCGCTGGTGGTGGGCTCCGGCCCGATCCGGATCGGCCAGGGCATCGAGTTCGACTACTGCTCGGTGCATGCCGCCTGGGCGCTGCGAGAGGCGGGGGTGCGCGCGATCATGGCGAACTCCAACCCGGAGACCGTCTCCACGGACTTCGATACCTCCGACCGCCTCTACTTCGAGCCACTGGACCTGGAGGCTGTGACGGGGATCGCTGAGACCGAGGGGACGGCCGGAGCGGTGGTGCAGTTCGGCGGCCAGACCGCCGTCAACCTGGCCGCTCCCCTGGTCGACGCCGGCGTGCCGGTGCTCGGATCATCAGTGGACGCGATCGACCTGGCCGAGGATCGCCGCCGCTTCGCCGCGGCTCTGGAGGCGATCGGCATCCCGCAGCCGGTCGGCGACTCCACGACCTCAGTCGAAGAGGCCCTCAGGATCGCGGAGCGGGTGGGCTACCCGGTGCTGGTCAGACCCTCCTACGTCCTCGGCGGGCGCGCCATGGAGATCGTCCGCGACCCCGAGGAGCTGCGCCGCTACATGAACTGGGCGACGGACGCCCTCCCTAGGGGCTCGGTGCTGGTGGACAAGTACCTGATGGGCGTCGAGGTGGAGGTCGACGCGATCTCCGACGGAGAGACGGTGGTGATCCCCGGTGTGATGCAGCACGTCGAGCGGGCCGGCGTTCACTCCGGCGACTCGTACGCCGTCTATCCGGCGCCCGGACTGGAATCCTGGGAGCAGGCCGAGGTCGTCGACTACACCATCCGCATCGCCCGCCACCTCGACCTGAAGGGCCTGGTCAACGTCCAGTACGTGGTCCACCGCGGGCGCGTCTACGTCCTGGAGGTCAATCCGCGCGCCTCGCGCACGGTTCCCATGCTCTCCAAGGTCACCGGCGTGCCAATGGTCAACCTGGCGGTCCGGGTCATGCTCGGCCAGCGGCTGGCCAACCTGGGCTGGGCCAGCGGCCTGCTCCCGGCGCGGCCCCTGGTGGCGGTCAAGGCGCCGGTCTTCTCCATGAGCAAGCTCTCCGCTGTCGACTCCTATCTGGGCCCTGAGATGAAGTCGACAGGTGAGGTGATGGGCGTGGACAGGACCCTGCCCGGTGCCCTGCACAAGGCCTTCCAGGCCGCGGGCATGACGCTCCCGCCCGGCGGCCGTGCGCTCCTCACCATCGCCGACGTCGACAAGCCGGAGATGTTCCCGATCGTCTCCCGGCTCACCCAGCTCGGCTACAAGGTGCTCGCCACCTCGGGCACGGCGGCAGCTCTCAGGCGGGCCGGCTTCTCGCCCCAGGAGGTGGGGAAGATCGGCGAGGGCGACAGCGTCGTGGACGCGATCAGCTCGGGAGGCGTCGACCTGGTGATCAATACGATGAGCGGGACGAACGGCGCCGCGGTCTCCGGGCTCCCGGTGATGAAGGACGGTTTCGAGATCCGCCGGGCCGCCGTGGAGCGGCGCATCCCCTGCCTGACCTCCCTGGACACGGCCGCGGCCCTGCTCGAGTCGGCGGTGACGGCGGCCGGCGACCTGGAGGTGAGGACGATCACCGAATGGCGGCAGGGAGCCGCCTGATGACCGGCGACCGCTGATGTACGACGTCGAGGCGCCCCTGGCCGGCCGGCGGGAGGTCGCCCGCGGCGTGTGGGTTCTAGGCTTCGAGGCGGCTCCCATCGCTCATTCGGTCCGCGCCGGTCAGTTCGTGAACCTGCTGCTCCGGCCGGGACCGCTGCTGCGGCGTCCCTTCAGCGTCTATCGCGTGGACCACGACGTCGTCGAGGTGGTCCTGAAGGCGGTCGGCGAGGGGACCAGGATGCTCCTCGAGCTGCGGCCGGGTGACCGGGTCTCCATGCTCGGTCCGCTCGGGACCGGCTTCGCGCTGGAGAGGGAGGGTGGTCCCGTGGCCCTGGTCTCGGGCGGCCTGGGCGTGGCCCCGATGCCGCTGGCCGCCCGCGAGGCGCAGGCGCTCGGCCTCACAGTGCACTGGGTGCACGGAGCGCGCACTGCCGACGAGCTCTGCCGCGAGTGGGAGGGCGACGAGGCCTGGTGGGCGACCGACGACGGCTCACTCGGCCTCACGGGCAGCGTGCTGCAGGCGGTGCCGGCGGGCGTGGGCCAGGTCCTCGGCTGCGGTCCCAACCGGATGCTGGCCGCGCTTGCGGAGCGCTGGCCGGAGGCCCAGGTCGCGCTCGAGACCTACATGGGCTGCGGCACCGGCGTCTGCCTGGGCTGCGCCGTGCCGCGCACCTCGGGGGTCTTCGACCGCGCCTGCCAGGAGGGGCCGGTCTACCGTGCCGGCTCGATCCGCTGGCGAGAGCTGCCGGCGGCCCTGCACTACGCGGTGAGCGCTTGATGGTCGAGGTCGGCGGGGTCGAGCTGCGGTCGCCGGTGATGGCCGCGTCGGGAACCTTCGGATACGGCACCGACGTGCCGCTCTGCGACCGCAAGGCGCTCGGCGGGATGGTCTCGAAGGGCATCTTCCTGAATGCGCGTCCGGGGACGCCGCCCCCCCGCATCGTGGAGACGCCGAGCGGCATGCTGAACGCGATCGGCCTCCAGGGACCCGGCGTGGAAGCAGTGATCCGGGACTACGCGCCGCTCTGGGCGGCATGGGACTTCCCGGTCCTGGTCAACATCAACGGCGAGAGCGTGGACGAGTACGGCGAGCTGGCGGCCCGCCTGGACGGCGTGCCCGGCGTCGCCGGCCTGGAGGTCAACATCTCCTGCCCCAACGTTCGCGAGGGCGGTCTCTTCTTCGGCAACAACCCGGAGTCGGCCGCGGCCGTGACCACCGCTGTGCGCCGGCGGACCAGCCTGCCGCTGTGGGTCAAGCTGACGCCGGCCGTGAGCGACATCTCGGCCATCGCCCGCGCCTGCGAGGAGGCCGGCGCCGACGCGCTGAGCGCGGTCAACACCTTCGTCGGCATGTCGTTCGACCTGGGCTCGGGCCAGCCGCGACTCGCCTTCCGGACCGGCGGCCTCTCGGGCCCCGCGATCAGGCCCCTGGCGCTCTACCTGGCCTACCAGGTGGCGCGCGCCGTCTCCATCCCGGTGGTGGGGATCGGCGGCATCGCGAGAGCCGAGGACGCCATGGAGTTCCTGCTCGCCGGCTGCCGCGCCGTCCAGGTGGGGACAGCCACTTTCGTGGACCCCAACGCCATCGGAAAGATCGCGGCGGGCATCTCCCTCCCCCTCGTGGGGAAGGATCCCCTGGCTCAGAGCTCGGATCGGCCCCTGGCGAGCAGGTAGACGGACGCCCAGACGACGAGCAGCACCCCGGGGGACCAGCCGAGCTGGGGGCCGAAGGGGTCCAGCGGGGAGAGATCGGCCAGGATGGCCAGGACGCTTATCACGATGGCGATCATGGCCCACATGACGGTCCGCCGCATCTGTCTCCGACTGCGGATTGCCCGCTCCCCCTGCCGGGAGATGGCGGGTGCCACGGGGCCGGCCATCTCGGCCTCGGTCGGGTGTCGCCGGCCCACCTTGACCCGCTCTCCAGCCGGCGGCCGGTCGATCCTCATGTGAGGGACCGGGCGCTCCGGGCGCGGTGGCTCCGCGAGCGGCTCCCAGAGAAAGAGTTTCCGGAATCGGCGGTAGACCACGAAGGTCAGTACGCCGACCACGAGCCAGCCCACATAGATGAAAGTCGAGTTGTCCACGTTCTGGAACAGCAGCTGCGTGAAGACGGAGCCGATCGCGATGGCGCCGATCACGGAGAGGACGGGTATCGACGCCCGACCGAAGGCAACGTTTAGCGGCATGCGGAAGGGCCGGTGCAGGCGGGGCTCCACGAAGCGCAGGCGCATCACTGCGAGGTGCGCGACGGCGAATGCGAAGGTCGCCGCCAGCGAGTACACGGCGGCCATCAGATCGATCTGGCCGGGCACGATGAGAAACGCCGCGGCAATCCCGAAGACGATGATCGATATGAACGGCGTCCTGAACTTCGGGTGCAGCTTGGCGAAGGCACCCGGAAAGAGATCGCTGCTGGCCAGTGAGTAGCTCAGGCGCGAGATGCCGATCAGGCCCGCGTTGGTTGCGATCACCAGGATGGTGAAGGCCAGGATGGCGACCCAGACGCCGGCCCAGTAGGCGAGCCACTGCGGGTGGAAGAAGGTGACGATGCCGGCGACGGGGTCGCCTTTCCAGACCGTGGCCAGGTCGGTGGTGTAGTAGCCATGCCCGTCCGGATGGACGGGGAAGACGCTCATGCCGATGGTGGGCAGAAAGGCGGAGACGAAGAGCACGGCGCCGATGACGCCCCAGGTCGCGCGCGGCACGGTGCGTCCCGGCGACTTGGCCTCCTCGGACATGTTGGAGATGGTTTCGATGCCGGTGTAGCTCACCATGGCGATCGAGATGCTGGCCAGGAACTTCCCCCAGGTCGGCGCCACGCCCCAGTGGATGTTGTGGATGACGGTATTGATGTTGAGCAGCAGAAAGAGCCCGAGGATGACCAGCACGAACTGAGTCCCCAGGTCGAGCAGGGCCAGAAAGAAGTTGATCGCGCTCGACTCCTGGATTCCGATCACGTTGACGATCATCAGGATGCCGGTGAGCGTGACGGCAGCCGCGGCGTGCCAGTAGGGGTCGTGCAGGATCTTGAAGAACGAGACGTATTGCCCGAAGACGCCCAGGTAGCCGATCGCGAAGTACGCCGAGATTGAGACTGTCGCTGTGTAGTTGAGGAGCTGGATCCAGCCGACCAGAAAGCCGATCGGCGCGTTGAAGGCGCGTCGCGCGAAGCTGGAGCTGCCTCCAGCATGGGGGATGGCGGCGGTGCCCTCGGCGTAGTTGAGCGCCGTGGTCACGAAGATGGCCCCGGCAAGGATCAGGGCCAGGGGTGTGAGACCCAGCGCGAACGCGGCGGTGACGCCGAGCGCGTAGTAGATGCTGGAGCCGACGTTCCCGTAGCAGGCGGCGAAGAGCGCCGGAGCGCCCAGGGTGCGGGGGAGCTTGGCCCGGCGACCGGACAGCCTGACCCGGACGTCGCCTGGGCGACGGCCGGGCCGGGGATCGGTCCTGTCGCTCATCGAGTGTGGGGAAAGGCTACGACGCCGGCCGGCCCAGCCGGTCGATGAGCTCCTTGAGGTCGTCCAGACAAAGATGAGCCCTCTCCAGCTCGGGCTCAGAAGAGCTCAGATGGCCCCATGGTCCTCGCCGCACGAACACCGCCACCAGTCCCGCCGTGAGGGCGGGGAGGATGTCGTTGTCAAGCCGGTCTCCGACGTAGGCGATCTGTTCGGGCCGGCACCGGGAGCGAGCCACGACGCGCTCGAAGAAGGCTGGAGAGGGCTTCTCCACACCCCAGCCGGCGGAGGTGCCGACCCAGTCCACCGGCAGGTCCATGCTGCGCAGCACAGCCTCCGTCCTTCGCGACTGGTTGGCCGCCACGCCGACCGTGAAGCCGCGGGCTCTCAGCGTGCCCAGGCAGGTCCGCGCGTCCGGATAGAGGTCCTCCGGACCGAAGACGGGCGGCCGGCCGGCCTCTTCGCGCTTCTGCTCTTCCGCCTCCAGGTCGAAGCCGGGGCGGAAGTGCTGAAAGACCTGGCGGTGATCCTGGCCCCGGGCGATCAGGCCGCCGAAAGTCGCGGAGAAGGTGTGCCGCGGGACTGCGATCCAGTCTGCCCACTCACCCCAGAAGCGGCTTTCGTCCACCAGCACCTCGCCGACATCGAAGACGACCGCCCGCAGGGACGTCAGTGCAACCTCACCCGGAAGGGTTGGTTGGTTCACACGCGAGCGGGCCGCGTTCCCCCCCTGGGCCCCTCAGAGCCTGGCTAGCCGCTCGTCTACGGGGGGGCCCAGGCCAGCCCCGCCGAGTGAGTCTCGGGCGGTGCCGGCAGATCGCGACAGAGCTTCCAGCGTCGGGGCCGGCGAGCTGGAAGACGCTTCTCCGGCCGCCCTCGGGGGCAGCCGGCGGATGGTCGGCGACCTATGCGCCCAGACCCTTGCTACGCGGATCAGCACGTAGGCACCACCTCGCCGGAAGTATATAGATCTTGTGTTTGCAAGTCCAGTTGTCCCCAATATGTGGAAAGAATGTGGAACCACGGCCTCGGCCTGGGGCCGTCGCCCCGGGCAGCTTCGCCGCAGCCCCGGCAGACTGCCATACCATGAGCAAGAAAGGGCACTGAGTTGGGGACGGTCACGATCGCGGCCAGCTACGGTGCGGGTGGGAGCGTGGTCGCGCCCGCGGTGGCCGAACGCCTTGGGCTCCCCTTCGTAGGTCGTGCCATTCCCGTCGAGCTGGCGCAGCAGCTGCACCATCCCCTGATGACCGCTCTCGCCGACGAGGAACGCCATGACCACAGCGTTGTACGGCACCTCTTCGACCGGGCGCTGGCGTACAGCGGGCTCTTCGTCGGCGCACCGACGCCGCTCGACCACCTGGGCGTGGATGAGCAGGTGGCGGCCGGCGAGGCGGCGATCCGGCGCCAGGCGGAGGGCGATGGCGCCGTCATCCTGGGCCGGGCCGCGGTCTTCGTCCTGAAGGGCCGCCCCGCCGTCCTACACGTGCGGCTGGGTGGAAGCGTGGAGGCTCGCCGGCGCCAGGCGATGAGCCACGAGGGCCTCGACTACGAGACCGCCTCCAGGCTCCAGCAGCAGACCGACAGCGCCCGCGCCGCCTACGTAGACCACTACCATGCGCAGGAGGGTGCCTGGGAGGACCCCAAGCACTATCACCTGATCATCGACAGCACGGCCATCTCCCTGGAGACCTGCGTCGCGCTGATCACCATGGCCGCCAAAGACCTCTTCTCCTCTCGCCCCCTGTGAAGACGGCCCCGAAGGGGTCTTAGAGGGGCGCGGCGGGGGCGGGCTCCTCGGCGTCCAACGACTCGCGGCGCCGTTCCTGGCCGCTGCGCAGTGTGACGTCCCGCAGGACCAGGGTGCAGACCAGTGCCAGGAGTCCGGCGACGATGGTGATCCAGAAGAGCTCGGCAACCGACGCCGCGAGCGCGTCTTTGATCCCCGCCTGAATCTGCGGCAGGAGCGGCCTGACCTGGGCCGGTAGCGCCTGGGCGAGGCTGCCCGAGGCGCCCCCCACCCCGGTCAGCGCCTGGCCCTGGGCGACCAGCTGATGGACGATGGTTGGCGGCAGGCCTCGCGCGGTCAGGGCGTCGGGAAGCCTGTTGGTGAAGGTGGAGGCGAAAACGGTGTCCGCGACCGCCAGCCCCACGGAGCCGCCGATCTGGCGGAAGAAGGTGAGGTTGCTGGTGGCGACCCCGAGCCGGTCGAGGGGGACCGCGTTCTGCACGGCGACCGTGAAGCCGGCCAGCGAGGGACCCACGCCCAGGCCCAGGATCAGCATCCAGAGCCAGAGCGTCCAGGTGTCCGTGCCGGCCGTCAGGTGGGTCATCAGGTAGCCGCCCAGGATCAGCGGGATCGCGGAGCCGACCAGGATCCACTTGTAGCGTCCGATCCGGCTGATCAGGATGCCCGCACCTGTGCTGCCGCCGATCAGACCGACCAGCAGCGGCCAGATCTCGTAGCCCGATTGAGTCGCGGTGTCGCCCCTCACTGCCTGGTAATAGCGCGGCAGGAAGATCACCGCGGTGAACATGCCGACGGCGAAGAGGAAGACCGCCACCTGGCTGGCGGTGTAGTCCCGGTTGCGGAAGAGGTCGAGCGGAACGATCGGCTCCCGGGCCCGCCACTCGACGAAGACGAAGACGGCCAGCACCAGGAGGCCGACCAGGATCAGCCCCCCCACCGAGGGCGCGGTCCAGTCGTAGAGCCGGCCGCTGGAGTCCGTCTGACCCTTGTTGGTCAGGCCGATGAGCAGAGGTATGACGCCGAGGCAGAAGAGTGCGATGCCAGGGTAGTCGAGGTCGAGCGCAGAGGCGTCGCGCCGGCCGAGGCTCGGCATCACATAGGTGATGACCGCCAGCGCCGCGATGCCCACGGGCAGGTTCACGTAGAAGACCCAGCGCCAGCTCACGTTGTCGGTCAGCCAGCCGCCGACGAAGGGACCGACTATGAAGCTGAGCCCGAAGACCGCGCCGAACAGCCCTTGATAGCGGCCCCGCTCCCGGGCCGAGAAGAGATCGCCGATGACCGCCAGCGCGATGGGGAAGATGGCGCCGGCGCCGAGGCCCTGGAGGGCCCTGAAGACGATCAGCTCGCCCATGTTCTGGGAGAAGCCGCAGGCCCAGGAGCCGACCAGGAAGAGGCCCACGCCGACCAGGAGCATGGGCTTGCGACCGAAGACGTCCGAGAACTTCCCGTAGACGGGCACCGTGATGGTCGAGGAGAGGAGATAGGCCGTCACCACCCAGGAGTAGAGGCTGTTGCCGCTGAGGTCGGTGACGATGCGCGGCAGGGCCGTCCCGACCACTGTCTGGTCCAAAGAGCCCATGAACATCGTGAGCAGGATCGCCGCCATCACCGCCCAGCGGGCGCGGGACGACAGCGGCGAGGGGCCGGCGCTGGGGATGGAGGTCTCTTGCTCCCGCGTCGTTGTGGACATGGCGGCGTAAACAGACGCTATCAGGGCGCGCTTCCATCGGTCGGCGCCGCCGCCTGACCGGGACTACGGAGTTCGCTCCAGGCGCCGGAAATTACGTAGTCCTCTCCGTGGTCGCCCGGATGGCGCCTCTTCCGGCCGCTCCTAGAGTCGGATCACTCGGCAGGCCACGGGGCGCCAACCCCGGACCGAATCCACCGAGGAGCAGGAGGAACCCGGGATGTTGCGGTCTCTTTTTCTAAGGGCGGCGGTGGCGCTACTGGCCCTGCCACTGCTCGCCCTCGCCTGTGGCCAGCCCGGCGCACAGCAGTCGGCGATGACGCCGGAGAACCTGTTCGTCACCTCAAAGCCCGGGACGGTCATGGTGCTGGCGGACTTCAAGGCCCACCTCACCGTGCCCGACGCCAAGCTGGATGACGCCAGGCTCGAGTACCTGAAGAACCGGGCTGTCGAGATGATCCTGGCGGGGCAGCTGCCCAGCGATCAGAACGCCATCGTCAATTGGATGATCGACCAGATCCTGGGCGACCCGATCGCCTATTTCGTCCCCACCAATCAGATGCGGCAGGCGGACGTGGAGCTGGTCGGGCAGGGCTCCGGCTTCGTCATCTCACCCGACGGCTACGTGGTCACCAACGCCCACGTGGCGGCGCCGGACGAGGGCGAGCTCAAGCAGCAGCTGGCCGCCAACGGTCTCAAGGCCTTCATCGACCAGGACGTCAAGGACTTCATCAGCTCTTCGGGCGGCTCGGCTTCTCCGCAGCTGGTGCAGAAGGTCACCCAGGCCGTCACCGTCTATGACACCCACTACCTGCAGGTCGCCAAGCTGGACAAGTCGTTCTTCGTCCAGGTCGGGGCGGCCGTCCCGGGAGTCAAGGTCGGCGCCAAGGACATCACCGCCGAGGTCAGCGCCGCCGGGCAGCAGATCCCCGGCAAGGACGTCGCCGTGCTCAAGGTCGAGCGCAAGGACCTGCCGACCGTCCCCCTCGGTGACGACAGCCAGGTCAACACGGGCGACAAGGTCTATGTCCTGGGCTACCCCGGGGCGGCCACCTTCCACCCGATCCTCTCCGAGGAGAGCCAGGTCGAGCCGACCATGACCACCGGCACGGTCAGCGCCAAGAAGACCATGCCCGGAGGCTGGTCGGTGATCCAGATCGACGCCCCGATCACCCACGGCAACAGCGGTGGCCCCGTGTTCGACGCCAACGGTCGCGTGATCGGCATCGCGACCTTCGGCAGCGTCGATCCCAACACCGGCAAGGAGATCCAGGGCTTCAACTTCGCGGTCCCTGTCTCCGTCGCCCGCGAATTCGTGGACAAGTCGGGAGCCCACCCGCAGCAGGGGATCGTGACCCAGAAGTACGACGACGCCATCGCGCTCTACAACAAGCAGTGGTACGGAGACGCGCTCACCGAGTTCCAGCAGGTGAACAGCCTCTCACCCGGCCACCCCTACGTGCAGGAGTACATCGCCAAGTCGCAGCTGGGCGTCGCTCAGGGCAAGGACCACTCCAACGACAAGTACATCCCCTACCTGATGGTCGGAATCCCGCTCGGGCTCCTCCTGATCGGCGGCGCCGTGGGTGGTGCGCTGGTTCTGAGGCGCTCTCGCCGGCGAGCCGGCGGCACCTCGCAGCAGCAGGCTCCTGGCTTCCAGCAGGCCCCCGCCGGCTACCAGGCGCCGGAAGCGAGCAGCGGAAGCGTCACCGCGTCCCAGGCCATCCCGACCGTGCCGGCCGCCGCGGCTCCCCTGGCCGCCGGGATTGCTCCCGCGGTGGCGCCGGGCCAGCCGGGCATCGGCTTCCAGCCGCCGGCCCAGGCCTCGCTCCAGGCGCGGTTCTGCTCGAGCTGCGGAAACCAGGTGGCCGGAAAGGCCTTCTGCGACCGCTGCGGGCACCCCACATACCAGTAGGCCTTCCCTCTCCCCCGCTGAGGCGCCGCCGGCCGTGCCGGCGGCGCTTCTTTCTATGCGTCTGGACGTGGATTTGTGGCGGACCAGGCGGCGATCTGCGTGCGGGAGCTGAAGCCGAGCTTGCTCATGATGTTCTCCACGTGCGTCTCCGCTGTGCGCACGGAGATCACCAGCCTCGCGGAGATCTCGCGGTTGCTCAGGCCCGCCGCCACCAGCCCGGCGATCTCCCGTTCGCGCCGGGTGAGCGTCACGGCCTGTGCGGCCTCCTGCCGCTTGGCCGGGCCAGGAGCCCCCTCACGGACCGCCAGGCTGACGACCCCGGCCACGGAGAGCCGGAGTCCGGAGGCCACTCCTGCTTCGAACCTCGGCCCGCCAAGCCGGCGCCGCGCTTCGCCGGCATACCGGTCGTGGCTGCTCTGCCAGATGGGCGGAAGCTCGGCAGGCATGGTTTGCCAGACGGCATCCGCGCCGCCCATCAGGCGGGCCCCCCGCTCCGCCTCGCCGGCGACTATCGAGGCCCAGGCCAGGGCCTCGACTCCCAGGGCGGTGCCCCAGCGATCGTCAAGCCCGGCGGCGAGCTTCACGCTCTCGCGCCCCAGGTCCAGGGCCTCGGGGCCGCGGCGAGCCCGGATTGACAGCAGGGAAAGGCCGAGCAGGGCGCTCGCTTGCAGCCAGCGCTCTCCGCGGCCGCGGCAGAAGGCGACGGTGCGCTCGAAGAGCTGGCTGGCAAGCCGGTCATCCTCCTGGAAGAACGCCACCAGCGCCCGCAGATAGATGCCCAGCCCCTCCGACATCGGCTCCACCGCCTCGTCGCGGTGGATGGCTACCGCCTGGTCCAGCAGCTGTGCCGCCTCCTCGACTTCTCCCCGCAACATGTGCAGCCAGCCCAGCAGGCCGACGGCGACACCGCCGGCCGGCAGCGACCCCGCGCGCTGGGACAGTGCCAGGCTCTCGCCCAGCAGGGGGAGGGCGGAGTCGGCGTCCCCCTGGAGCAGCGCCAGGTAGGCGGCGACCGAGAGCGTCCGGCTGCGAGCCAGGCTCGGCAGGCGACCGTCCAGGAGCGAGGAGAGCCAGCGCCGTCCCTCGCCGACGCGGCCCCGAGCGTGCCAGTAGAGCCAGAGCCTGGTCGCCAGCACCGCCCCCGGCTCAAGGTCGTCGGGATGCTGCAGGCTGTACTCCAGAGCGGCCTGGAGATTTCCATGGTCCGCCTCCAGGCGGTCGAACCAGGCGGCCTGGTCGGGTCCCCACCAGGCCACTTCCACCTCCTCGCCGATCCTGGTGAACCAGGACAGGTGGCGTTTTCTGAGCAGCGGCTCCTCTCCAGCGTCCTCCAGCCGGCGCCGTCCGTACTGCCGGATCGTCTCCAGCATCCGGTAGCGGGGGCGCCGGCTCCCGGGGTTTGCGATGACTATCGACTTCTCGACCAAGCCGGCCAGCACTTCGAAGATCTCCTCCGAGGGGAGGTCCGGGCCGCCGCAGACGAACTCCGCAGCCTCCAGCTCGAAGCCGTCGGCGAAGATCGCCAGCCGGCGCCAGAGGATGCGTTCGCGCTCGGCCAGCAGCTCGAAGCTCCAGTCGACGGTGGCGTGCAGCGTCTGGTGCCTGCGGCTGGCGGTCCTGCTGCCGGCGCTCAGCAGCCGGAAGCGATCCCCGAGCCGGTCGACTATGTGGTCCACCGACAGCGCCCGCAAGCGCACGGCGGCCAGCTCGATGGCCAGCGGGATGCCTTCGAGGCTGCGGCAGAGCTCCGCGACGGCGTCCGCGTTGCGGCCGTCGACCTTGAAGCCGGGCTGAACGGCCGCCGCGCGCTCCAGGAACAGCTTCACCGAGTCGTACTGCAGCAGGGTTTCTTGCGCCGTGCGCCCATCGTCGGGCGGCACGCTCAGCGGCGGCACCGGCAGGACCACCTCGCCCTCGACGCCCAGCGGCTGCCGGCTGGTGACCAGCACCTTGAGGCCACGCGCGGTTCGGAGGAGCCCGTTGAGGAGGACCGCGCAGGCGTCGACCAGGTGCTCGCAGTTGTCAAGCACAAGGAGCAGCCTGGCGTCGGCCAGGTAATCGGAGAGCATGCCGATCAGCCAGCGGCTGGAGAGGTCCCGGAGGCCGAGGGTAGTGGCCACCACCGCGGGCACCAGGGAGGGGTCTCGCAGCTCACCCAGCTCCACGAACGCCGCGCCGTCGGGGAACGACCGCTCCAGCTCTCCGGCCACCCTCGTGGCCAGCCGCGTCTTGCCCGCCCCGCCCGGCCCGGTCAGCGTGAGAAGGCGGGCGCCCTCCAGCAGCCGCCGCGCCTCGGCAACCTCCCGCCGCCGCCCCACAAAGCTGTCCAGGTGGACAGGCAAGCTGTGCCTGAGAGGCGCGGGTGCGGTGGCGGCCACGAACCGACGCTAAGGGCCCGACTCAGACCAGTCAAGGACGTTCCCTCCCCCTTACTGGTGAAGGGGTGGGGAGGGGGTTCCTTTCAGAACCAGCCGATCACCTGCTTAGCGCCCAGCTTGAGCTATTTGTCCTGTCTCTCCTGATCCTCTTCCAGCAACACCTCGGCCACCTCGTCCTGGTCCAGGCCCTCCTCTTGGGCGAGCAAATCCTCGTCCACGGGGTCCGGCTGCTCGTACTTGGCGCCGCCCTGCTCCGGGTGATAGCCGTCGTCGGGTTCCAGCTCGGGTGTTGTGGGGATGTCCTCCTCCCATCCCTGGACCGTGTCTACCTCAGCAGCGACGTCTTCCGGCTCTCGCGGCGCTTCTGGTGGAGGCTGCTCTTCGGTGCTGTCCGGTCTTCTCTCCATGGAGACCCAGCCTAGACCGCCGCCGGGTCCGAGAGCGGGCTTTCAGGTAAGGCGGCCGGCGCTCTTTGCGAGGATGACGGTCCCCTCCAGCTGCCGCAGGCTGGGGGTCAGCAGCGACTGGACCAGGACCTGTGGCTGCGTCGCCTCGGCGTAGGCGCCGAGCACGATCACGTCGTATCCCTCGCTCTCGTCTCGAATCACCTCGCCGACGTTCTGCGCGTCCTTCTCCACCAGGTCCAGGCGTGG
>Ga0209526_10000571_pt1 | contig 24151 bp, 15 predicted proteins | sample JacPinW_OM2H0_M1_FD_188566 | JGI IMG/M metagenome (GOLD analysis project Ga0209526, IMG submission 188566) | Forest soil microbial communities from Algoma, Ontario, Canada - Jack Pine, Ontario site 1_JW_OM2H0_M1 (SPAdes) (version 2) | ecosystem: Environmental > Terrestrial > Soil > Boreal... | reverse complement strand
GAGTGCGTTGTGCAGGCGCATCAGCACCTGCGGGCCATAATCCTGCTCCCGCTCGATCAGCCAGCGCTTGTGGAACGCGGCGGCTTCGACGGCGACAATAAGCTGAGCGGCGGCGGTGAGCTGGCGCTGGTCCGGCAGTTCGACCTGAACGATGGTTGCGCCTTCACGCTTGAGGACCGCGACGGTCTCGTCGAGAATGCGCGCCACGTCGGCATCGAGATCGTCGACATAGAAAGCGGTGGGTACGCCGATGGTCAGGCCTTTTATCTGACCGCGCGTCGCCGCCATGTAATCCGGGATTGGGCTGGCGCTCGCGGTGGGGTCTTCCGGGTCCGCACCCGCCATCAGGCCGAGCAATAGCGCGCAATCCTCCGCTGTGCGTGCCAGCGGCCCGACCGTGTCGAGCGATTGCGACAGCGGCATCGCGCCGGCGCGGCTGATCCGGCCATAGGTCGTCTTCAACCCGGTGACGCCGCAGAAATGCGCGGGCATCCGGATCGAGCCGCCGGTGTCGGAGCCGAGCGCGGCGAACGTCAATCGCGCGGCAACCGCCGAACCCGATCCCGACGACGAGCCGCCGGTGATGTGATCGAGCGCGAAGGGATTATGCACAGCGCCGAAATGCGAATTGTGGCCGGTCGGCCCAAAGGCGAATTCCACCATCTGCAGCGAGCCGAGCCGGATGGTGCCGGCATTTTTTAGGCGCTGCAGCGCCGTCGAGGTCGTGGTCGCCACAAAATCGCGCCGGATTTTCGAGCCGCAGGTGACGACCTTGCCGGCTTCGTAATACATGTCCTTGTGCGCCAGCGGCACGCCGTGCAGCACGCCGCTGACGTTACCCTTCGCCAATGCCGCGTCGGCGGCATCGGCCGCTTCTAGCGCGGCCTCGCCCTCGATCGCCATGAAGGCGTTGAGATGCGGCTGCCACTGCGCAATCCGGTCGAGGCAAGATTGCGTCGCCTCGCGCGATGACAAACGTTTGCTCGAAATCGCCTGGGCGACCTCGGTCAGCGACAGCAATGCGGGTTCTGCGCTCATATCGAAACCTTCGCCATTTGCACGACGGTAAACGTCGCGGGCTCCAGATCGAACGGCAGCGTGCCGGCGACCGGCGCAAAACCCTCGAAGGCGGGGCCGACGGAATTGGCGATGCGGGTGGCGACTTCAGGGCTTACGGGCACGCCCGCCACATCGGCGATGGCCTTGATTTCCTTAGGCGTAGGTCTTGTCATGCGACTTCTTTTCCCTTTGTTGGCGCGAGGCTGTGGCCCGAACCTGCAATGGCCATGTAGCACGCGGCTTGATGACCCATACTATCGATCGCAGTGAGGTTTGGCGTTGCATTTGCGCAGAGCGGCTCCGCGAACGGGCAACGGGTGTGAAACCGGCAACCCGAGGGCGGATCGATCGGATTGGGCGGATCGCCCGAGATCGGCGGCGTCTCGGTGCGGTTGTCGGGATCGGACGACGGCATCGCCGCGAGTAGCGCCTTGGTGTAGGGATGCGCCGGCGCGTCCCACACCTGGTCCACCGGCCCGAGCTCGACCACCTCTCCGAGATACATCACGAGCACCCGGTCGGAGATGTAGCGCACCACGTTGAGATCGTGGCTGATGAAGAGATAGGTCAGCCCGAACTCGCGCTTGAGATCGACCAGCAGATTAAGCACCTGCGCCTCGACCGATTTGTCGAGCGCCGATACCGCCTCGTCCAGGATCACCAGCCGCGGCGACAGCGCTAGCGCGCGGGCGATGTTGACGCGCTGGCGCTGCCCGCCCGAAATTTCATGCGGATAGCGATTTGCAAAAGTTTCGGGCCGCAGGCCCACCTTTCCCAGCAGTTCGCGCGCCAGTGCCCGCGCGGCGCTATCGGCCATGCCGTGGACTTTTGGGCCGAACGCGATCGATTCCTCGATGGTCAGGCGCGGGTTGAGCGAGGCATAGCTGTCCTGAAACACCATCTGCATGGCGCGGCGCAGCTCGCGCAGCGACAGCGCGCGCCCGACCGACATGCCGTCATAGATGATGTCGCCGGCATCGCGTTTCATCAGATGCATCAGAAGCCGCGCGGTGGTCGACTTGCCGCAGCCGGATTCCCCGACGATGCCGACGGTCTCGCCCTTTGCGATGGAAAACGACACGTCGTCGACCGCGCGCACCGTCTTGCGCTTGGCGAAGAGCTCGCCGCGCACCGGGAAATGTTTTGTCAATCCATTGACCTGCAGCAGCGGCTGCGCCGCGCCGCCGCGATCCTCGATCGGTTCAAGCAATTTTACTGACGCAGCCGTCTCGTTCATGACATCAGTTCCGGATATCCATGGCGCTGCGCATGCCGTCGCTGAGCAGATTGAAGCAGATCGATACCGCAAAAATCATGGCGCCGGGGAGTGCCGCGACCCACGGATTGATGTAGATCGCGGTGCGCAGCGTGTTGAGCATCAGGCCCCATTCCGGCTCCGGCGGTTTTGTGCCGAGGCCGAGGAATGAGAGACCCGCCGCCAGAATCATCGACACCGAGATCAAGCCGGTGGCATAGACGAAAATCGGTCCCAGCACATTGCCGAGCATATGCACGCGCATAATCGTGAAGGGGCCGGCGCCGGAGGCGCGCGCGGCTTCGACGAAATCCATGTTGCGGACACCTGTGGTGACGCTTTCGGCGACGCGGGTGATCTGCGGCACGAAGACGATGGTCAGCGAGACGATGGAGTTGACGATGCCGGCGCCGAGCGCGCCGGAAATCGCGATCGCCAAAAGCACCGAGGGGAAGGCATAAAACACGTCGACGGTGCGCATGATCGCGGTGTTGAGCTTGCCGCCGACGTAACCGGCGACGAGGCCGAGCGAGGTGCCGACCACAAAGGCAAAAATCACCGGCAAAATGCCGATGATCAGCGACAGCCGCCCGCCATAAATCAGGCGTGCCAGCATGTCGCGGCCGAGTTCATCGGTGCCGAGCGGATAGCCCGGCGTCCAGATATGGCGCAATCTTCGGATCATCGAGCCCTGATAGGGATCGGCGAGGCCGAGCCACGGCGCAAGCAGCGCGGAGAGGAAGATCAACGCCAGAATAAAGGCGCAGACCATGCTGACCTTGTCGCGCGTGATCCGCCGCCCGACGGTCGCCCAGTAACCGCGGGCTTTTGCGGCAGGCCCAGCCTGCAGGGCAGCATCGGATATTGCGGGGCTGATACTCACTTCTTTCAGCTCCGCTTGATGCGCGGATCGATCGCGGCCTGCGCGATATCGACCAGGAGGTTGAGGATGACAAAAAACAGCGCCAGCACCAGGATCGTGCCCTGCAACAGCGGCAGATCGCGCTGGAAGATTGCAGAATTGAGCAGCAGCCCCGAGCCCGGCCAGGAGAACACGGTTTCGATCAGGATCGAACCGCCGAGCATGTAGCCGAGCTGCAAGCCCATCACCGCCATCGCGGTCGGAGCGGCGTTCTTGATGACGTGACGAAAGACGTGAGTCTCGCGCAAGCCCTTGGCGCGCAACGCCTCGACAAAGTCCTGCGACAGGATATCGCCGGTCAGCGCGCGCACAGTGCGGGTGACGATGCCCATCGGGATCACCGAGGTGGTGATCGCGGGCAGGATCAGATAACGAAAATGTTCCCAGTCCCATCCCCAGGCGCCGGAGCCGCCCGGGCCGGCGCCGACCGCGGGCAGCCAGTTGAGCTGCACCGAGAAGATGATCACGAGCACCATGCCGAGCCAGTAATGCGGCACCGAGACGCCGGCGATCGCAATCGAGGTCGCGACCTTGTCGATCCAGGTATCGCGAAAGTAGCCGGCGATCAGACCAAACAACAATCCAAAGGTAAATGCGATCGACGCGGCCGCGATCGCCAAGGTCACGGTGTTGCCGACCGCGCGCATGACTTCTGATAGCACCGGGCGTCCGGTCGCGATGGAATGACCGAGATCGCCGTTGACCGCCTTCCATAGCCACAACCCGAACTGCACCGGCAGTGGACGGTCGAAGCCATAGGCGACACGGAGTTGATTGGCGAGCTCCTGCGACGCATCCGCCGGGAGGATCGCGACCAGCGGATCGCCCGGCGTGATGTGCACCAGCATAAAGCACACCAGCGCCACGCTGATGACGATCGGGATCACATAGACGATGCGGCGGGCGACGTAGGCGAGCACGGAAGACCTTTGGTTATCGGCCGAGAATTTTCCTTCGTCATGCCCGGGCTTGACCCGGGCATCCATCCCTCTTCAAAAGAGTCTCTCGAAGAAGATGGATGGCCGGGTCAAGCCCGGCCATGACGACAAACCAATCAAGGCGTCATGGAAATCGGCGAGAAGTCCACGAACCAGCTCTTCGGCTGTACGAATCCCCTGATCTTCGGGCTCATCGCGCGGGGCCCGACGTCGTGGGCGACATACAAGAACGCGGCGTCGTCCACGGAGGCTGCGTGCAGTTCGGCCAGCGCCTTGTCGCGCTCGGTCGGATCGAAGGTCTGGCGCGCTTTGGTCACGAGCTCATCGAACTTGGGATTATTGATAAAACCCCAATTGTTCGACACCGGCGGCGCCATCGAGGATTGCAGGAAGCGCACCAGCGCGAAGAACGGATCCATTGCCGCATAGGTGACGTTGGTGGCATTGGCGCCGTTGGCGGAAGCGTCCTTGGCGCCGCGCCGCCAGTTGGTGAACAGCGTATTCCATTCGATGACGTCGAGCTGGACGTCGAAATAACACTCCGCCAGCGCCTGCTGCAGATATTCGTTCATCGGTATTGGCTGCATCTGACCGGAGCCGGATGCCGAGGTCTGGATCTTCACCGTCAATTTCTTGTTCGGGCCGTATCCCGCGTCCTGCATCAGCTTTTGCGCGGCAGGCTTGTCGTATTTGATCTGAAACGTCGGGTTGCCGCGCCAGGGATGACCCGGCTCGAAGGTGCCGGTCGCCGGCACCATCAGGCCGGCGAGCAGGCCATCCTTCAGGCCCTCGCGATCGACGCAGAGATTGGCCGCCTTGCGCACGCGAATGTCGTTCCAGGGCGAGCCCTCGACGCGCGAGAACTGCCACGGCCAGACATGAGGCTCCTCGTTGCTGTAAAGATTGAAACCGCGCTGCTTGATTTCAGCGACCGCATCCGGCGCCGGCGCTTCGATCCAGTCGACTTGGCCGGAGAGTAGCGCCGCCGTGCGGGCATTTGCCTCGGGCATCGGCAGCAGCAGCATCTTGTCGACTTTTGGAATGCGCGCCTTGTCCCAATAGTTCGCGTTCTTTACCAGTTCGAGCCGCTCACGCGGCGTAAAGCTCGACATTTTCCAGGGGCCGGTGCCGGAAGCGTCCTTTGCGAAGGCGGCCCAGGCGGCCTGCGATTTCGCCTTTGCATCCGCGCCCTCGGCGGCGTCATAAAGCTTCTGCCATTTCGCCGGGCTCGCCATGAACAGATTCGTCAGGTTGATCGGCAAAAAGCTGTCCGGCTCCTTGGTGGTCAACTCCACCGTTATGTCGTCGATTTTCCTGGCCGACGTCAGTGTCGGCATCCGCGACGCGGTGACGCCGACCTGGCTCGGATCGAATTGCGGCGCATCCTGCTTCAGCACCTTGTCGACATTCCAGACCACGGCATCGGCGTTGAACGGCGAGCCATCGTGGAAGGTGACGCCGGGACGAAGCTTGAAGGTCCACTTCGTCTTGTCCTTGTCATCGACCTTCCATTCGGTCGAAAGCCCCGGGATCACGACGCTCGGCTTGTCCGCCGAGGAGAGATCCCACATCGTCAGCGCGTCATACATCGTGAGGCCGGTGAAGCGGTTGCCTTCAAAGCCCTGATCGGGCTGACCCAGCGTGCGCGGAATATCGGCCGCGGTCATGCCGATGCGCAAAATTGTTTCCGCAGCGGCGAGCCGCGGCCCCGCCGCGGACACAAACGCCAGCATCACAACCGCCGCCGTTATCCGGCTTTTTCCAGTTTTTTTGGCACGCATCGCAACAAATCCCTTCTCGGCCTTCGATGACTATTTCTTATGCAATCGCATGCAACGGCTGTGCCAATAGAGGGGATTCTTCTCCCTAATCGCCGTTGGCCGCACAATTCCAAGTGACCATAAGCGAAGAACAAGCAGGGATGCCTAATCTGGCATCAACCTTGCACACAAACACCCGATTGGTATTGCGTATTCCGAATACATGTCCAACGGAGCTTAGTTCATGCGCGCCCGAAATTCGATGCTTGTTGCAGCCCTGGCCGTCTCCCTCGGGCTAAGCCTGCCCGGCGTTTCGGCACAAGCCGAAACCGTGGTGCGGTACGGCATTTCGATGGCCGATATTCCGCTGACGACCGGCCAGCCGGATCGCGGCGCGGGCGCCTATCAGTTCACGGCGTATACGATCTACGATCCACTGGTCGCCTGGGAAATGGATGTGTCGGACCGGCCCGGCAAGCTGGTGCCGGGGCTTGCCACCGAATGGAAGGTCGATGACAAGGACAAAACCAAGTGGCGCTTTACGCTTCGCAAGGGCGTCAAATTCCATGACGGGAGCGAGTTCAACGCCGATGCGGTGATCTGGAATCTCGACAAGGTGTTGAATGACAAGGCGCCGCAATTCGACAAGCGCCAGAGCGCGCAGGTGAAGACCCGCCTGCCCTCGGTTGCGACCTACGCCAAGATCGACGACTCCACAGTCGAGATCACGACCAAGACCGTCGATTCATTCTTCCCCTATCAGATGCTGTGGTTTCTGGTCTCGAGCCCGGCGCAATATGAAAAGCTCGGCAAGGACTGGGACAAGTTTGCCAGCGAGCCTTCCGGCACCGGCCCGTTCAAACTGACAAAGCTGGTGCCGCGCGAATTGGCTGAGCTTTCGAAGAATCCGGATTATTGGGACAAGAAGCGGATTCCAAAAGTCGACAAGCTGATCCTTATACCGATGCCGGAAGCGCTGACGCGCACCAACGCGCTGTTGGCGGGCCAGGTCGATCTGATCGAAACGCCGGCGCCCGACGCCGTGCCGCAGCTCAAATCGGCTGGTATGCGGATCGTCGACAACATCACCCCGCATGTCTGGAACTATCATTTGAGCGTTTTGCCGGGCTCGCCCTGGACCGACATCCGCTTGCGCAAGGCGCTCAATCTGGCGATCGACCGCGACGCGGTGGTTGGATTGATGAATGGACTTGCAAAACCCGCCAAGGGTCAGGTCGATCCGTCGAGCCCGTGGTTCGGCAAGCCGACTTTCGACATCAAATACGATCTCGCGACCGCCAAGAAGCTGGTCGAGGAAGCCGGATATTCCAAGGAAAAGCCGCTGAAGACGACGTTCATCATCGCGCAAGGCGGCACCGGGCAGATGCTGTCGCTGCCGATGAACGAATTTTTGCAACAGAGTTTTAAGGAGATCGGCATCGATATCGACTTCAAGGTGGTCGAGCTCGAGACGCTCTATACCCATTGGCGCAAGGGCGCGGCGGACGAGATGAACGCCGGCATCACCGCCAACAACATCGCCTATGTGACCTCGGACCCGCTCTACTCGATCGTGCGGTTTTTCCATTCCGGCCAGATCGCGCCGGTCGGCGTCAATTGGGGCGGTTACAAGAATCCCAAGGTCGACGCGCTGATCGACGAGGCCAAGCAGACTTTTGATACTGCCAAGCAGGACGAACTGCTGGCGCAGGCGCATTCGCTGATCGTCGATGACGCCGTGCTGGTGTGGGTGGTGCACGACACTAATCCGCACGCGCTGTCGCCCCGAATCAAGAAATTTGTGCAGGCGCAGCACTGGTTCCAGGATTTGACGACGATCGGGGTGGAGTGAATTTCGCTGTCGTCCCGGCGTACGCCGGGACCCATAACCACCGCTCTTAGCTGAGGATAGAGCTGTAGCCCCAGCGCGGCGCAACACAGGCATCGGTGGTTATGGGTCCCGGCTCAAGGCCGGGACGACACCGGAGGGCTTGACCTAGAGTCTAGCCCGCGCAGGATGGGTTGAGCTCTTGCGATACCCATCATCTTTGCCGATACGTCTGATGGGTTTCGCAACGGCTCAACCCATCCTACTTCGTCAACAACGCGAAGGCGCCGTTCCAGTCTTCCGGCGGCGGGTTTTTCCGGTATCCCTTAATTCGCGCCTCATACAGATTATAGAGATATTCGAGCGCGTGCGCGTCGTCGGTCTTGCGGCCGCGCTCGATCGCGGCCAGCGCGCCCTCCCAGTCGCGGCTGCGATAGCACGCCAGCATCTCGATGGTGAGGTTGCGCAAGCGCTGGAAGCTGCCGGACTGTGCGACATCCTCGCGGCCGGCGATGGCATAGATGACCTCGGGCTCCTTCTTGCCCTTGACCATGATGAAATCGAGCTCGAGGATCGCAAACTTGTCCTTGACCGCGAGCGCGGTCTTGGAGCCGACGATGATCGGGAATCCATACTCCTTGGATTGTCCTTCCAGGCGCGAGGCGAGATTGACGCTGTCGCCGAGCACGGAATAATCGAATCGCTGGTCAGAACCCATATTGCCGACCACGCACGCGCCGGTATTGAGCCCGACGCCGACGTTGAGCGGAATGTAGGGATGGCCGCCTTCTTTGGCCTCGTACGCGCGCACCTCGTTGAGCTCGTCGATCCGCTCCAGCATGTCGATCGCGGCCTCACAGGCATTGAGCTGATGTTGCCCGTCGTCGAGCGGCGCGTTCCAGAACGCCATGATGGCGTCGCCCATGTATTTGTCGATATAGCCCTTGCGCGCCAGGATCGCATTGGTGAGCGGCGTCAGAAAGCGGTTCATCAGGCGCGTCAGCCCCTGAGGGTCGTGTTTGAAGGTCTCCGAAATGGTGGTGAAGCCGCGTACGTCGGAAAACATGATGGTCATTTCGCGCTCCTCGCCGCCGAGCACGAGTTTTTCCGGCGATTGAGCGAGCTGTTCGACCAGCGTGGGCGACATGTACTGGGCAAATTGCATGCGAATCTGTTTCCGCTGCTTCTGCTCCCGCACAAAACTGAAAAAGATGAGAGCCAGATAGATCGCGGTCGTCGACATCAACGGATAGGTAAAATCGATCAGGAGCCGGTAGTGTGCGTAAAAATACCAGGACGTTCCGATCAACAGCGTCGCGAACAGTGCGCCGACGCCAACGAGGGTGACCGGCCCGAATTGCGGCGCGAATATCAGCACCAGGATTCCGAGCACCATGGCGGCGAGAAATTCAAGCGCGATGCCATAGTTCGGCTCCGACAGCACCGCGTGGGTCAGCGCGCTCTCGATCACCTGGGCGTGGATTTCGACCCCCGGCATAGCGCGAGACACCGGCGTGGTCTTGAGGTCGTTAAGCCCCACCGCCGAGGTTCCGATCAGCACCAGCTTGCCCTTGATCTTTTCGGGCGGGACGCGGCCCTCGAGCACGTCCACCGCCGGAATCAGCAGTGAAGCATCGCGGCGGGCGAAATGCACCCAGAGCTGGCCGTTGGCGTCGGTCGGAACCTGGAAACCCTTTACACCGATGCTCTTGATCCCGGCCTGGTCGGACTTGATGAAGATGGTGTCGGTACCGGTGATCACCCGCAGCATTTCGAAGCTCAGTGACGGCATCGTCACGCGCTGGGCCAGCATGATCATCGGCACCCGCCGGACGATGCCGTCGCGCTCGGGGTTGATCGTGAGCAGGCCGCGCCCGGCGGCCGCCTGCTCCAGCACCTGGGTATTGCGCAACAGGCCCGCGAATGTGAACATGAACCGCTGCGGTTCTTCACCCAGCATCGCGAGCCCCGTCACCGGAAGCGTCTCGTCGAGCTCGGCCTGGACCTCGGCAAGTCCGGACTCGCCCAGCACGACGCGCGAACGCCGCATGGTATCGGCGAACACCTGATCGTTGCTCGGCAGCGCCCGCAATTTTGCTTTGGTTTCCTCATCGAGATTGCGGAATGTATCGGCGGCAACGTCGGGGTTGAGCCGATCGGGCTCCGCGAAGATGACGTCGAAGGCGATCACGACGGCACCGAGCCTGGTGAGGTCGGCGACCAAATCCGCGATCTTTGTCCGCGACCACGGCCACTGCCCGAGCTTCGCCAGGCTCGGTTCGTCGATATCGATAATGGCGACCGGCGAGGTCGCGAGCTTCTTGCGCGGATCAATGCGCTGGAACGTATCGAAGGTTCTGACGCGAATCTCTTCGATCGGAGCGAAATCGGCGATCCGCAGTGCGGCAAAGCCGATTAATAGCGCCAGACACACCAGTCGCGCATACCCGAACGTCCGCGTGAACCAACGCCGCAATATCCGTAAGGGTTTCATGCCATCCAGATATCACGCCCGGGCGGATTGATCACGTTTGTTGTCTTCTCGAAAATGCGCAGGCGCCCGATTTCGTCTGGCAGACGCGCTAAACGAAGTGAAAATCGGTAACGTGCAGTTGCGCCTTGAGGACCCCTGACAAGGTGATCGCATCGTGGGCATCCAGGGCAACGACCGTGTTTCCGTGACCGTCATCCTGTATTGCGCTCAAGGCCGCCTGCGCGTTCGCAAATACCGGACTGCTGAACTGAAGCGTGTCCGTTTCCGGATGAAAGTTGGTTACCGTGTCATGGCCGACGCTGGCGAAGTTGAAGACAAAGTTGTCGCTGGCGCCGGAACCGGTCAATGTCTGGTTCGGGGCGCTTGCAACGATTGTGCTCGGCGCCGGTCCGGGATCATGCGCGACCACGCCAGCCACGGCCGGGCCGCCGGAAGCCGGCGGATCGACGATATTGGCGCCGCCATTGTGGTCGTTCGAAACTGTCCAGGCAGAGCCTGACAAATCTCCCGTCAATTTGAAAGTCTCGGTCCGGTGGTCCGACGAGTCTGTCACCGTCAGCGTCGTGATATTCGTCGTATGGTTATAGCTGCCCGCGCCGGTACTGGCCGTCGTCGTCGCGGCGGCGAAGCCGCGAAGGTCGAGCACTTCGCCGCTTCCGGTAATCCCGGCGATTTGGCCGGTAAAATGCGCGGGGTCCAGCAGGATCAGCTCGCCGGAGGGGCCGGCGAAGGTCACGTTATGCGCGTCCGCATGGTCAAGCTGCAGGGTCCCCCCCGCATCGATCTTGAGCGTCGCTGCACCGGAGATGGCCGCGCTTGCAATTTCCAGCGTGGCCCCGGCGCCTTCCTTGGCCGGTGCGACCGTGCCGAGGGAATCGGTCACACTCTCCTTTTCGCCAGGGTCCATATAGGTCACGGTCACCTGCAGCAACTTGCCGGCGTCGGCCGCAACCGGCGTGTAGCTGGAATTAGTGCCGACGGTGGTCCACGTGTGGCCGTTGTCGCTGGAATCCTGCCAGGCGTAGCTGAGGCCGGCCGATAGGGCGGTGCCGCCGTCTTTCGCCCCGGTGACGTGGATCGCCAGACCCTGCTGCGCGGTCGTGCTGTCGACCGTCGCGACCAGATCGTTCGGCATTCCGAGATTGTAGGTGCTGCTCTCGTGGCCCAATACGTCCGCGTAGGTGACGACCAGCTGCAGCAACTTTCCTTCCTCGGCTTCGCCCGGCGTAAAGCTGGGATTGGTGCCGACGGTGGTCCAGTGCTGGCCGTTGTCGCTGGAATCCAGCCATGCGTAGCTGAGGCCGGTCGATACGGCGATGCCGCCGTCTTTGACCCCGGTAACATTGATCGCCACACCTTGCTTCGCGATCGCACTGTCGAGCGTTGCAACGAGATCGCTCGCCGCACTCTCCTGCACCATACCGGCCGAGGTCGTGCCGTGCTCCGCAAAGCCGAAAGTATCGGTGAACGCCACCGCGACACTGATCGCCTTGCCTTCATCGGCCTCGGTGGGCGTATAGGTCGCACCCGCGGCGTCCGTTCCGGTCTTCACCGTCGCGCCGCCAACCGTCCAGGTGTAGGTGATGCCGCTCGCCGGGGCGTCCGCCTCGGTCACGGTCGCCGTGATCGGCGTGCCCTGGACCGCATTGCCGGCGGTCAGGCCGCTCAGCGAGATTTCAGCATTTTCGGTCGGGCTTTCCTGTATCGTGCCGGCGGCGACGGTGCCGGTCACGGCATTGTCGTGGGTGTCGGTGAACGACACATTCACACGCAGCGGGCTGCCTTCGTCGGCACCGTTCGGCGTATAGCTGGCGCCAATGCCGCTCTGCACCGTATTCCAGTGCGTGCCGTCAAAGATCTGGAATGCATAGGTGATGCCGCTCGCCGGCGCATCCGTGTCGGTCACCGTCACGGTGATCTTCTGGTCCGGCACCGCGTTGTTGTTGCCGTTCAGGCCGGCAACCGAAAATGTCGCGTCGTTGATTGGCGTAACGGTCAGCGCAACGGTCTGATCAGCCGTCGGCGCGCTCGGCACCGCACCGCCGTCGGTCGAGGTCGCCGTCACATGCAGCGTGTCAGGGCCCTGATAATCGCTGCTGGGCGTGTAGGTCAGGCTGGCCAGAACGGTGTTCACGTCGTTCGCCACGCCGGAAACCGTCACCGTGCCGGTGCCGTTGGCGACAACCGTGGCCGCGGGATCCGCGTTGCCATCGAGCGACAGCGTGCCGTTCGCGACGTGCAGGGTCACAGTGACCGGGTCAGCCTCATCGCCGGCGGCTGGCGTTACGCTCACGCCGCCGATCGCGACGTTGGTGTCGTCCTCGTGCAGCGCGACCGTCGTGGTGGCGACAGCGACCGACGGCGTGTCGGCCACCGGGCCCACCGTCAGCGTGGTCGAAGCGGTGCCTGCGGCCGAGACAGCCGTCCCGTCACGGGTGACGGCCGATACGCCGATTGCGACAGTCCCCTCGAACTCGGATGCCGGCGTGATGGTCAGGCCGGTAAGATCAGTTGCGGCATGCGCGGTCAGCGTGAAGGTGCCGTCATCATTGTTGGTGACGCCGGTGCCGTGCAGCGTCGCGCTATGGTCGAGCGTCACCGTCACGGTGACGCTGTCATTACCATCCTCGAACAGATCGCTCGCATTGGAGAGCGTCAGCGTCAGCGCGCTGGTGCCGTTCTCGTCGATCGGCGTCGCGGAGGCCGTCACGACGGGCTGATCCGCAACCGGATTCACCGTCCCGGCAGAGGCCGTCGTGTGTTCTGTGTTTCCGTTGGCGTCGGTGAATGAGAGGGAGACCCGCAGCGCGCGTCCTTCATCCTGCTCGCCCGGCGTGTAATTGGCGCTGGTGACCCCGGTCCCGGATCCGTCGACCCACCCTTTGGTATTGTCGAATATCTGCCAGTCGTAGGTGGCACCCGTAACGGATTGGCCGCCATCAGTAATGGAGGCCGTAATGGCGCTGCCTTCGGACGCATTGCCGTTGGAATCGAGCCCGGCGATCGCTCCGGGGACTTCGGTTATGGCAGTCCCGTGTGCGGATGACTTGTCATCGGCTAGCACCCAATGCGCACCGAGATAGTCGCCGGACAGATTTATGTCGGCAACGTCGACACCGCCGACGAAGATTGAGAGCGTGCCTCCGGAAGCGTTCCCGGCATAACTGGCCGTGGGGTTGTCTCCAGACGCGATATCGCGGAGATCAAGCGTGTTGTCGTCGAGGCCGGAAACCGTCCCGCCAAACGTCTTGGCGTGATCAAGCTGGAGGGTCCCGGTCGCCGCGGCCGCGAAGGTAGTGTCCGCGGTCGAATTTGCGGCGCCGAGCTCGAGCAGCGAAGCGCCGAGGATCGTCGCGGTGCCGAAGAACATCCCATCGACGATCAGGTTTGCGCCGTTCACCTCGAACGTGCCGGTGCTGATCACCGTGCTAGCCGCATCGATGGTCATCGTGCCACCGCTCACCTCGAAGGTGCCGGAATTGATGATGTCAGCTCCGTCGATGGCGTTGATGCCTGTGGATTGCAGCGTGCCGCTGATGCCAAGCGTGCCACCGCTGATGGTGGTACCGCTGACATCCAGCGTTCCGTCCGCCTGGATATGTCCGTCCGGATTTATTCCGACTCCATTATCAACGGTGACGCCGTCCCAATTTGCGGTCGCCGCGGACGCGATTTCGACCTTGCCGCTGTTGCCGATCGCAAGCGTGCCGCCCGTAACGGTCGAGCTGTCGAGGAAGGTCAGGGTGACCAATGATGGTGCGACGGCTATATCGACTTGAACAACCCCGCCCGCATTGACGACGTCGACACCATCGAACGTTGCGCCAGCCAGGGTTTCGATATGCACCGTTCCGGCATTGAAAAGACTGCCGCCGTGGACGTCGGCGCCACCCTGGAGCGTCAAGGTAGATTCGCTATCCACCGACAGGGCCGCCCCGATCGCGGTATCCGTGAATACGGTTGCGGTCGCCGTCACATTGTCCAGCGTCAGTGTCGTGGTGGCATCCACCGTAACATGGCCGCCATTGACCATCGCGCCGTCGACTGCGCTGTCGCCGGCGACGTGAATCATGCCGCTATCGGTAACGGTGCCGCCGATGATGGTGGTGCCATTGATCGTCAGCGTCTTGCCAATGTCGACGGTCAATTGATTGTTGTTCAGCACGTCGCTCGTGATCGAGCTATCGTCGGCGATATGTATCGTGCCGAGGTTGCTGATCGTTCCCGTCAGCACCAGCCCACTTTCGGTCTGTAGGAGGACGCCACCGCCCACGGCAGTATTGGCGAGCGTCAGCGTCTTACCGCTATCGATGATCAGCTGATTGTTCACCAGCTTGTCACTGTTGATACTGCTGTCGTCAATGATTTCGAGGGCGCCGAAATCACTGATCGCGCCGCCGGTCAGCGCGACCCCGCTCAGTTTCAGCGTCTGGCCGAGATCGACCTCGAGCGTACCGTTATCGGCGATCGCCGTACCCGTCACCGTAGTGCCGTTCAGTTTCAGCGTTTTACCGAAATCGATCGTAACCTGGCCGCCATTGACCGCCGCGCCGTTAATGGCGCTGTCTCCGATGACATGGATGCTACCGTTGTCCGTCACTATGCCGCCGGTAATGACGCCGTTCAGCGCCAGCGTCGCATCGGGATCGATCGTAATCCGACCGGAGTTCGCGATATCGACCAGAACATCGAGCGTGCCGCCGGCTATCTCGATCGTTCCCGTGCTGGCATTTGAAACGGTGCTTTGATCCTGGAAATCGCCGCCTTGGCCAAGCGTGATGAGGCCGGAATTCTGCAGCGAGCTGTCGGCAAGAAGCGTCAGCGTACCGCTGATGGTCAAGGTGATGTCTTTGTCGATGATGAGCTGCGCGCCGGTCGTATTTGCGGCGTCCAATGTCACGGACTTTGCCTCAAAGGCGGTCGTGTCGCCGACGGCCGCGACCGTGACCGCGTAGTGCCCGGTGCCGCCAATGACCTGCTCGTCTGGAATGACGACATCGTCGTTTTTGGTCGGTACGTTGCCGGTTTCCCAGTTCGCGCCATCGCTCCAGAGGCCGTCGGTTGGATGGATCCAGGCAACATCAGGTGGAGTAGTGTGGGTGATAGTGACCGTGACGTCCTGCGTCGCCGGCGCCCCCCGAGAATCGGTGACCGTGATCGTATAGGTCAGCGTCAGGGTCTCGCCTGCCGGCAAGAAATCCGCGAGAAAATCCGGCAACGGAGCCAATTGCCAGTCGATCGCGCCGTGACCCGAACCAGTACTGTCCGTCCCGATCTTGGCTGTCAGCGCTGCTTCAAATGCGGCGAGCGGACCCGGCGGAACGGCGCCCCCCGACCATGCGGGGGTTTTAAGGGCTACCGAAACCGAGTGGGTGTCCGTTAAATCAGGATCGTTGAAATCCAGCGTGCCTTGGGTCGGCGCGGGCTTGCCGGTGGCCGGATCGGTCGCCGAAAGAAATCCAGCGACGACTTCGTGGTCACCCGTGAAGGCCAAAGCGGGCGCGGAAGTGGTAATGACCGGAACGTCATTGGTGCCGGCGATCGTTATCGTAAAGTTTTGGGTCGTCGTCTCATTATTCAATGCAAAATTGTTCTGGACCACCACCACGTAGGTCAGCGTCAGCGTCTCGCCGGCGGCGAGGAAGTCGAAAGCATTGTCAGGGATGCTGTAGGTCCAGGTCGCCGAACCGTTGTTATTGTTGCCGGCGCCTGGCACCGGGGTGAAATTGACATCCACCTTGGCGATGTCTTGTTGCTGCAGCGCGTTCAGCGCGATGTTGTTGCCGTGGGCATCATGGTAGGTGACCGCATGTGTGTCGGCCGTCACGGTCACCGTCGGGACGTCGCCGGGATTGATGTCGGCCCAGTTGATCTGGACGATGACCTTATCGGGAGCGGCATCGCCGGTCTTGCCGGCCAGTTCGGTAATACCGAAGCCAGAAGCAACGTGACCGCCGGGGTCGAGGATAGCAAGGATCGGCCCCCCGGGAATGTGCTGCGGGCCGTTCGGTGGCGGGGTCGAACTTGAGTGCAGTGTGGCGTCGAGCGAGTTCACGATCAGGACAACCGGGGTCGCGGTTGTCCCATCCGCCAGTTTGATCGGCGCTTCCTGCAGGAGAGGGTTGATCGAATCGGTGAACTGCGTGTTCGATTTCGGGTTGCTGTTGTCCGTGAACTTTTGCGCGAACACGTCGGTGATGAGCTTTTGAATCTCCGGCGGCAGCGGCGTGTTGGTGATGCTCACAACACCCTGATGAATGTTGATTTGCTGCCCGGCCTGATCGACGGTCGCGATCGGCGTAAGCGTGTTCTTGTCGAACAGAATGTACGAGCCGGTATGGCCGTCGGGTTCGACCAGCACCTGGAATTTCGCATCCGGCGCGCCGCCCGTGCCGGGGATGCTGAAGTCGATCTCGACCAGGACCGCGGTGCCGCGGATACCCATGGTCGCGACCGGCGTGTCGATCTTCATGTCGCCGTGCTTGGCGGTCTCGCCGGCGACGAACGAGATGGTGCCGGCGACCAGGCTGAGCAGCGAGGAATTGTTCGACCCGTTGGGGTCGTAGACCATTTCGTTGAGCACCATCCGCGCATTCGACAACAGGCCGAACACGGTGCCGTCGATGAAGGTGATGCCGAGCGTCGAATCGGAGCCGGACTGGACGACATCGCCCTTCTCGACGTTGTCGCCATTGTTCAGGATGATCGAGACGCCGTTACGCACCGCGGTCGCGGTGCCGGTGAGCTTGGTGACATGGCCGATCACGGCGGCGGCCGCCGGCGCACCACCCGCCTGGGCCATCTCGACGTGGCCGGTCAGCGCGTTGACGATGTCGCCGGTGAGTTGGGCGCCGTCAGGCGAAGCGAGCGCCGCGCGCTTCTCGCCCTTGAAGTAATCGTGCAGCACCAGCTCATGGTCGTCCTTGGAAAGCACCAGGTCGACGCCGGAGCGCTTGAAATCGCCGTGGAAAAGCAGCTGCGTGTCCGGGACGATAATCGCGTCGGACGGAACATGGCTTGCATGGTGAGAAAAACTATCGACGTGGGCATTCGCACTGGAATGCGCCCCCGCACCCTCGACAGGCAGCTTGGCGTCGAATTTGCCAACGAAATTCAATGGGCCCCACCCGCAAACAGTTAATATCTAAATAATTTTCAGAGTCTAAGCTTGCTTACCATCGGTCCTCGCGTTGCGAAACCATCTCCTGCTTGTGCAAATCTTGGGCAGGCGGGATTCTGCAGCAGAGTCAGCCAATATCCGCCCTACCAAATCTTGAAGCAGCAAAGTATTGCGTGCCGCCATCCTCAATGCAGGAGCAAATTGATAGCAATCTGACAGACGACGTGATGTATTCTTGTGTATAAAATCCCGCCCCGATACTTGCATCGTCTTTCCCCTGCATTTCCCTGCAGGATACTGCGCCATTTTCTGCGCTAAAACTGTGAGATAGATAACAAATTCTGCGATTCCCGGCGAGTTAGCCATATCAGGCGGAATTCATCGAAAATACAACCTTTGCATGCCTTCGCGCGGCCTCGCCAGGGCTTTCGCCTCTGGAAGCGGACAATCTTTAATATTTTAAGCAAAATGGCGAGACGGATTTCAGCCTGTTTCGCGCTTTCGCACTCGGCGACGGCCGGTTTTAAGTAGATCAAAAGCCCCGCCGCCCATCATCGCCCGAGAAACGATCCGGTCACGCGCAGGCCAAACGGCCTCGCCGATGCCCGGACATGGGGCGTCAGATGGGTATCTTCAGTCACTCGCACGCGTGGCGTGCTGTCATCATTGCCTGCGGCATGGCCTGGTTCGGACCAGCGCCTGACCTCGCAGCCGGAACGTTGCTTTCGCCCGGCGCGGCGAACCTGATGCAGAAATCCGCCGAGCCTTTCGGGCTCTTCGCTTCGCCGTTGTCGGCGGGGCCTTTACGGGAAAAATGGCTCGATCTCGAACGCAAGCTCGACGATGAACGGGTGCAGCTGGCGCTGTGCGATGGCGACCGCGATCGCTGCGTGTCCCCGGCGGCGCTGCGGCTGCTTGCCATCGTGGACGTCGCCAGAACCCGCGAGGGACGCGCCCGGCTCGGCGAGACCAACCGCGCGATCAATCTTGCGATCCGCGCAATGAGCGATCTCGCCCAATACGGTGAAATCGATGTCTGGAGCTCGCCGCTTGCCACCTTCGCCCGCGGCGCCGGCGACTGCGAAGACTATGCCATTGCCAAATTCGTGGCGTTGCGCCTGGCCGGAATCTCGCCGGACGATCTGCGGATCGTGATCATGCGCGACACCATCCACGGCGAGGACCACGCGGTCGCAGCAGTGCGGCTCGATGGGCATTGGCTGATGCTGGACAATCGCCGGATGGCGATGGTCGAGGACGCCAATGCCCGGAATTTCCGGCCGACCTTCGTGATCGATCAAACCGGCATCATGCAGTTTGCCGATACCCCGCTGCTCGCCAGCGCACTTGTTGCCAGCGCCCCTGGCCCTGCGCCAACGGTGGCGCCGGATCTGGCCGCAGAGCCAGGGCTGATCTCGTCCGCCGACTGAACTCCGCAACGCCCCGGTTGCGGCGGACCGCCGAATTGCCAAAGAGATTGACATGTCTCGGCGCGTCTCGATGATACGTTCCATCACGTGATAAAGTCGACAGGCTTTCGTCGAGCGGGGAGCGGGATGCGGGGATTTGTGCTGGCTGCCGTTGCGATCCAGATCGGCCTGGCGCTTCCCGCCTTCGCCGAGGATGCGCCGACTTCCGACCGAGCGGTCCGCGAAGCACTGCCGCTGTTCGAAAAGAATCATTGCGCTGTTTTCAGCGACCTGGCGGAGCAGTTGTTTTGCGGCGACGGCGAACTCAACGCCGTGGTCGAGAAACTAAACGGCGCGATCCAGCAAAGGCTGAACCGGATTCCCAACCACCGCCTCGCGATCGAGGAAAACGCCGAATGGATCAAGGACCGCAATTCGAGCTGCGGTATCTTCAGCGCGCAAACGATCACAAAGCAGGAGCTCAAACCCATCGAGGCCTGTCTGTTGAAGGAAACCGAGGAGAGGATAGCGATACTGGAGGATGCGAATTTCGATTGCCTGGCGACCAATACTACCGCCGGGATGCTGATCTGCAGCGACCCTGCATTGGCCGTCGCCAAGATGGAGCTCAACAGCCTCGTTCTCGGCCTCTTCGCCAAGTTAAAGCCGGAAGACACCAAGCAGGCGCTCGCCGAATATGAACGATGGAGCCGGGAGCGCGATCGAAAGTGCAATCTGGTGGACAAGGACAACGTGCCGCTCGACGAGTTGGCCCCGGCCGAGGCTTGTCTGGCCGACTATATGAGCCAGAAGACGGCCGAGATCCGTGCCGCCAAAGGCGACCCCAAGAAAGTCTTTGGACAGCCCAGGCTTTCGCCCCTGCCCGACGCCGACGCCGTCGACTTATGTGTCGCGCAAATCCATTCGGCCAATGCCTGCGATGATTTCCTCAGCGTCAACCGTGTGTTTCAAATCGACAACGAGGTGGCGGAGAAGGAGGCGCTGATTATCGCCGAAGTTGAGATGATCGTGCTGTCTCCCTTTGCAGTCTGCAGCCCGATCGCATCGAGCTGCACCGGAACCTGCTGGGACGCGAAATCGGGGAAGGCGAAGTCGTCGCCGGGATCTTCGCCGGGAAACAGGGACAGTTTTTCGGTCGCGCATAAGTTGAGGGTCGAGAAAGCATTCGCGTTTCAGAAAGCCGATAGCGGTGGCTGGCGCTGCACCACGACCGCACTCCAACCGGTAGATTTTGGCGTGTCGCAAAGCGGCCCCTGAACTCGCTGACGATCAATTCGTTCCGTCGTCGGCCAAATAATTTTGAATCGTTTTGTAGCATCCGAAATGCGGGCGATATTTCACTTGGCGAAAAATGAGCGAAACAAATCTTTTCTTTTTCGCTTCGCATCGTCCTTCGATTGACGTCATCGTTTCATCGGGCATAGCATCGCCTCCGATCCGCTAAGAGATCATTGGAGGAACACATGAAACGCCTGGCGCTTGCCGCAAGCTTTGCCATCCTCGCGCCGTTGGGCGCGAATGCTCAGACCACCGATCAATTGATCAAGGGCGCGACGGACACGTCGAACGTCCTCAATTACGGAATGGGCTACAATCTGCAGCGGTTCAGCCCGCTGACGCAAATCAACAAGGACAACGCGAAAAACCTGGTGCCGTTGTGGAACTACAGTTTCGCCGACGACCGCAGCGAGGAGTCGCAGCCGCTGGTATACCAGGGCGTGGTCTATGTCACGAGCCACAATGCCACGATGGCGATCGACGCAAAGACCGGCAAACAGGTCTGGAAGACCAAGATCGAATATCCGGCGGAAACCGCGCGCATCGTGTGTTGCGGCATTATCAACCGTGGTGCTGCGATCTATGACGGCAAGCTGTTCCGCACCACGCTCGACGCCAATGTCATCGCACTCGACGCCAAGACCGGCAAGGAACTCTGGCGCCAGAAAGCGGCCGACATCAAAGAGGGCTATTCGATGACGGTGGCGCCGCTGGTTGCCGACGGGGTCATCCTGACCGGCATCTCGGGAGCCGAGTTTGGCATCCGCGGTTTCATCGATGGATGGGACCCGGCGACCGGCAAGCATCTGTGGCGGACCAATACCATCCCCAGCCCCGATGAGCCCGGCGGCGACACCTGGAAGGGCGACACCTGGAAATTGGGAGGCGGATCGACCTGGATCACCGGCTCCTACGACCCGGAGTTGAACACGGTTTATTGGGGCGTCGGCAACCCGGGGCCGTTCGACTCGGCAGTACGGCCCGGCGACAATCTCTACACCTGCTCGGTGCTTGCGCTCGAACCGAAGACCGGCAAGATCAAATGGCATTATCAGTTCTCGCCGAACAATGCGTTTGACTATGATTCGGTCGCTGAGATGGTGCTTGCCGACCTTAACGTCGAAGGCAAGCCGACCAAGGTCCTGATGGACGCCAACCGTAACGGCTTCTTCTATGTCCTCGACCGGACCAACGGCAAACTGCTCGCGGCCAACCCCTATGTGAAGGTGAACTGGGCTACCAGCATCGACATGAAGACCGGCCGCCCGATCGAGACCGACGTCGTAAAGGACGCGAAGGACGGCAAGAAGGTCGTCGTGTACCCGTCCCTTCTCGGTGGCAAGAATTGGGAGCCGATGTCGTTCAATCCGCAGACCGGCCTCGCCTATGCCAACACGCTCGCGTTCGGCGGCCATTACAAGACCGAGCCTGCGACCTACAAAGCCGGCGAATGGTATCTCGGCATGGACCTGACCGATTTGTGGGAGTGGGGTAACGGGCCGCGCGGCCACCTCAAGGCGATCGATCCCTTGAGCGGGAAGACCAAGTGGGAGGCGCCGAGCGATCTCCCGCGTTTCTCCGGCGTGCTGTCGACCGCCGGCGGGGTGGTATTCTCCGGCCAGTTGACCGGCGAGTTCGAAGCCTTCGACGCCGACAGCGGCAAGAAGCTCTGGCAGTTCCAGACCGGGTCGGGCATCGAGGGACAGCCCGTCACCTGGCAGCAGGATGGCGTGCAGTACGTCGCGGTGGCCAGCGGTTATGGCGGCGTCTATTCGCTGTTCTCCGGCGATGAACGGCTGGCCAACATACCGACCGGCGGATCGTTGTGGGTTTTTGCAGTGAAGCCTCAATAGGGGCTCGCGTGTGATCAAGCGACGTTCGAAATGGGCGGCGGCGCATTTTGCCGCCGTCGCGATGACGGCACCCGCGTTGACGACACATCCCGCCAGCGCGCAACAAAGTGCTGACGCCGGTCAGGCGCAGATCGACCAGGGCAAGGTGACATTCGCTCAGAAATGCTCGCATTGCCACGGCCCCAACATGGTCAATGCCGGCACCATCACGCCCGATCTGCGCAAGTTCCCGGACGACAAGGAACGCTTCTCCACCACGGTGAAGTTGGGCAAGAACGGCAAGATGCCGCCTTGGGGCGACCTCTTGAGCGACGATGAGATCGCGGATCTGTGGGCCTATCTATCGAGCCGGAGAAATCCATGAGGACCTGGCTCTTGGCATCCGCAGCCGCACTTGTGTTGACGGCGATCTCGCCGGTGAGGGCTACTGCCGGCGAAGAGCTGAAGGTTTGCCTCGACGAGGATCTGCCTCCGCTCTCGGTGCATCATCGCGGCGCGGCCGGCAGCGGTTTTGATGTCAGCCTCGCCCAGGCGGTCGCGCAAAAACTCGGGCGGCAGCTTACGATCCAATGGTTCGAAAGCAAGCTCGACGAGGATTCGAGCCCGGCGCTGGAAGCCAATGCGCTGCTTTCGGACCGCCGCTGCTCGCTGGTCGGCAGCTATGCTTTGACGAGGGATTCCCTCGTCGTACCCGGCCTAAAGACCGCAAAACTCCCGGATTTCCAGGGCGCCACGCGCGACGATCGCAGGCGCCGCGTGCCGCTCGGCGTGCTCGCGCCAAGCCAACCTTATGTCTATTCCCCACTGACCATCGTGCTCGGCGCGAAGGCGCGCGACCGCCGCATTACCGGCGTCGGTGACCTAGCTACCTTGCGCATCGGCATCGAAAGCGGAACGCTGGCTGACGCGATTCTGATGACGTTCGGAAACGGAAAGCTGATCGACGACATCACGCATCTGGTCCCCGGCCGGGACGATCTCTTGGGCGCGCTCGATCGCGGCGATCTCGACGCGACGCTGCTCGATCTTCGAAGGTATGATGCCTACCGCGCCGCCCATCCCGACACCAAGCTGGCTCCATCCGGATATTATTATCCGATCGGCGCCAATCGCGGCTATGTCGGCCTTGCCAGCGATCCGACGCTGCTCGTCGCGGTCAACCAGGCGCTGTCCGATTTGCAAGGCGCAGGAACGATCGCCGAGCTCGGCCGGGCAGCCGGCCTCACTTTTCTGGCGCCCCGAGAGCCCGCGATCCTCGGCGACGAGATGCAGCGGGTGCTTCGGAAGTGATGGATCACCTTCTCCCTCGCCCCGTTCTTACGGGGAGAGGGCTGGGGTGAGGGGTGCCTCCTCAAATTCGAACATCAACGCGTTCGGAGACTCCCCCTCACCCGGATTGCATTGCATGCAATCCGACCTCTCCCCGCAAGCGGGGCGAGGTGAGCCGAGTTCGCGGGCCGCCAACCCTCAGAACATCAGATTGTCCTTCACCAGCGCCCAGCGGCCGTTCTTGACCTGCTGGACCTGCGTGATCGTATTGGCCAGATGATCGGTCTTGGAGAATTTGGTTGGCGGTGAGCTGAAAATATCCAAGAACTTGTCGCCGGACTCCAGTGCGTCCAGCACCTTCTGTCCCGTCAAATCCTTGCCGGCCTTGTTGACGTAAAACGCAAACGTCTCCACGGCATTGTAGCCGATGATGGCCTGGGTGTTGGCGTCGGTGCCGAACATCTTCTTGTAGTTGATCAGCCAATCCTTCACTTTTCCCTTGGCGGTGTCCTCATAGGGAATTTCAAAGCCCGACGCCGCATAGAGCCCCTCGACAGCGTCCTTGCCCAGCGCCGGGCCTCCATCATGTATTTCAGCGCTGCGCGCGTGCTCTCCACATACGGCAGCAGGTTATTGAACTTCAATCTCTCCTGCGGCTTTGCAGCGTCGAACTTGAAGGTGAATTCCGCCGCCGTCAGCGGAAACAATTGCAGCACGCCGGCGTCGAACAGGATGTCCTGGGCGGCAAGCACAGTCGGCGAACCCATCGGGCCGATCATCGCAAAGATCTTGTCGCGCTCGGCCATCTTCTGCGACGCCAGCACCGCCTTCTTCGGGTCGTAGCCATTGTCCTCGAGGATCATCTTGAGCTTGCGGCCCTGGATGCCGCCGGCCGCGTTGATTTCCTCCACCGCCATCTTCATGCCGTTGGAAACCGGAACGCCC
>Ga0209526_10000570_pt1 | contig 24189 bp, 31 predicted proteins | sample JacPinW_OM2H0_M1_FD_188566 | JGI IMG/M metagenome (GOLD analysis project Ga0209526, IMG submission 188566) | Forest soil microbial communities from Algoma, Ontario, Canada - Jack Pine, Ontario site 1_JW_OM2H0_M1 (SPAdes) (version 2) | ecosystem: Environmental > Terrestrial > Soil > Boreal... | reverse complement strand
CTGATCAAGCGCTGGTGGAGCGGAGACCGCGGCGAGGTGACCAGCGCCGACGTCGATCTACGGGTCGGTGGCCGGTGGCGCTATGTGATGACCGCCAACGGTGGTTTCGAAGTCGCCTTCCACGGCGAGTATCGGGAGATCATCCCGAACGAGCGCATCGTCTCGACCGAGATCTACGAGGGCGTGCCCGAGGGGGAGGCGCTGGCGGCGACGGTCACGCACACGTTCGCCGAGCACGCGGGCCGCACGACTCTCACGATCCTCATGCAGCTACCGAACCAGGAGGTCCGTGACGCGATCATCAACTCCGGCATGGAAGGCGGCATGCAGGAAGGGATGGACCACCTGGAGCAGGTCGCGCTCTCGCTTCGCTGAGAAGCCTCATCCGATCACGGACCACCGGGCCGACGTCCCCGGTGGTCCGGTGGATCGTCTCCCAGTGCGAAGTCTCCAACGGTGACCAACAGGTCCCAGGCGTTGCGCAAGGAGATAACTAGCAGCACGACGATGGCCACGACCAGCCAGGTGAATGCCGAGGCCATCGACGAGTCGAGCAGAATGCCGGCAACGATGACCGCCGCGTAGCTAACCCCGCTCAGACCGAAACGGAGCGCCAGGCGGGCGCGATCGCGCGGGCGCATTTCGAGCGTCCGTCCCCCGCGTTGGGCTGCGGAAACCAGACTGGGCGTGATGATGACGAGGCTCACGGCCCCGGACGCGATCAGCTGCAAGGCGGCTGTCGACGGATCTTCGGGGATCACCATAAACAGCGCCACAAACAGGACCAGGCCGAAATTGGCCAGCGTCACGCGCGCCAGGCTGCGCACTTCAGAGCTCGTGACCACGATCCGTAGATGCAAGGACAAGCCGACGAACAGAAGACCCACCAGGGTTGCGGCGGACGTGCCGGCAAGGATGTAGAAATCGTGCCAGCCGCCCACCGCCGCCTGATATGACACCTGCTTACTGACAGGGTAAGCCCCCCTTCGTCGCTGGCGTCAGCGGTTAGCCCGCTCGGTTGCCTTCCTTTGCGGGGACGAGATCCGGGCGGACCGAAAGAACCGTCCGGGCTGGCCGATGTCGGAACAGCACTAGGAACCGGCCGGCCTCCATCCAGGCCACCGCAACGCCCAGTGGCACGAGCAATAGCTCGACCGGAACGGCCGTGGTGAACGCACGGCCGGACATGATCGTCGGAAGCTGCTCGCCCATCAGGATGGCGATCGACAATGACAGGGCGGCAACCGCCAATCCGGCAAGGGCGGCTACCAGGGCCACCGGGGCCTCGTATTGATGCTCGCGCCCGAACCGACCGGCGAACCGGCGGCGGCCGACCTCCGCGGCGCCCAGCAGCAAGACGATGCCCAGGGCGAGTTCGGTGAACTGCAGCAGCGTGGCGAAGAAGCCGACATTCGGCAAAACGATGCCGTTGACGAGCCCGGAAAGGATGCCGCTGTTCGTGCCAGGGTTCGAGCGCACGAACTGGTCGAAGTTCTGGATGTAGTGCGGATCGGCGAACTTGTTGAGGCCGGACAGAATGAACTCGACGCCCAGCGCGGTCTGGATGAGCGCTGAGGCGGCGAGGGCAGTGTTGCCGCTGGCCGGGAGCCGGCGGGAACCATGGTCGGATCGCTCGGGCGGGGTGGTTCGAAGATTTGCTTTCATGACGTACAGCTATACGAGGCGGGATACGGCCGATTAGACGACCATCACCTCGATTTGCCCGTTACGCACACGCGCCTGCAACGCCGGCAAGTTGGCCGGCGGCGTCGAGAGCCGGTAGGAGATCAGCTTGCCGTTGACGTCGAAGACGCTGGGATGGCAGGGACAACGAAGGCGGTGCGCAGCCGCGTCCAGAAGGAGGAGGCATCCCTGATGGGTGCAGACCGCGGACACCGCCTTGATTGTCCCCCCGTCGTTGACGACCACGCCTTCGACGGGACCGCTGGAGAAGCGACGCGCCTGCCCGGCCGGCAGGTCGACCAGGGCGGCAACCGCCCGCCAGGTCCCGTGATCGGGAGTCAGCGTCGCCCGCTGATCCAGTGGCTGGGACACGATCGTTCGGTCGATGACCGCACCGGCCACCCCGGCGGCGGCCGCCAGTCCGGCGGTCCGCAGCAGGGCACGCCGGGTGACGGACGTCGGTTGGGACCGCGATTCCATCTGCGACCGGAGTTGGCGGCCGAGGCGGTCGATGAAATCGCCGTCGGGAAGATCGGCGCCGGGCTGCAGCGAACGCAGCGCAGCCGCTCCGCGAAGCGCTTCCATCTCCTCCCCTGATGCGTTGAATCGGCGCGGCCGGCGGTTGTGAATCACGTCATCCACGAAGGCCGCGATGCGCTCGACGGCGCCCCTCATGACAGCATCCTCGCTCCCACCTCAGCCGCAAGCCGGAGCGCGCGGAACTGCAGGATCTTCGCGTTGCCCGGGCTGACACCCATTTCACGGGCCGCGTCCTTGATCGAGCAGCCGCGAAGGAAGCGCAGCTCGAGGATCTGGCGCGATCGGTCCGGGAGCAGGGCAAGGATGCGACCGGCGCGGTCGGACTCATCCGTCGATGGCGCCAGGTCGAACGGGTGACTGATGCTGTCGACCTCGACGTCCGACTGCGGCGCCCCGTAGTGCCGGCGCCAGTGATCCGCCAGCACGCTGCGGATCGCGACGTTGATGTAGCCGTGGACCTGGCCGACCGGAGACGGAAGGGTCAGGTTCGGCAGGCTCTTGACGAACACCTCCGACGTCAGGTCCTCGGCATCCGGACGGTTCCCGACCCGCGAGAACATGAGCCGGTAGACCCTGACCACGTTGCTCCGGTAGATCGATTCCCAGTTCGTATACACGGCGCCCTCGAGCACGTGGACCTCAGGTGATCCGCTGCGGACACGCGGGCCGGCGGCAAAGCCACGGGGGAGCTCGGTGAGGACGCGAAGCGCGCCGTGTTCCACGGCTAATCGATACGCGCCGGGATACAGGGGAGACAAAGAAAAGCCGGGACCCCTTGGGGAGAGGGGTCCCGGCGGGGGGATGGGAGGGGACGACTAGGACGTGGCCGGCAGCGCCTTGAGGAGCATCAGGCTGACGAGGACGTAGAGGGGGCCCGACTGGATGTCCGTGGCTCCGGCCATGAAGACCATCCCGAGCCCCTGGCCGAACACCCAGATGAACGCGGCGAGCACCGCGCTGATCCCAAGCGTCCAACGGCTCAGCAGGTTGGTGATCAGGCTGAGCCCGATGACCGTCTCGAGGGCGGCGAGCAGCCCATTCGCCAGCATCGGGTTGATAGCGACGACCGCCTGGCCCGCGCCGATCAGAGCGGCCAGTGGGGCGGGCTGGCCCTGGCTGACGGCCGTGATCATTTGCAGGAAGTTGTGGAAGTCCGCCGGCTGCCATTGCAAAACCCCGTCGATCAGCCAGATGGCCCCGAAGGCGATCCGAATGGATGCCCACCAATCGAGACCCCCTGGGCGGGGCCAGCGGCGCGCGGCGAGTGAGATCGGTCTTTGTGCTGCCATGCATCAGGGGATACGGCGTGTGTTACGCCGAACGAGGAACAGGCCCGCGGTCCGTAAGCGCGCAGCGAAGCGCCGGGTGTTGGTGTACTGGGCCGCCGCGACCTCCTGGGCAAGCTGGCCGCACATCATCCGCAGCCACCATTCCGGCTCCACGGTGCCGATGCTGGCGTGCGCCCGGTCGACCCACTCGTCGGCACGACGATCCTCCACGGATGCCTCGCACTCCCGGCTAAGGGGTCACCGTGATGGTGCCGATCATCAGCGGGTGGATGGTGCAGTGGTAGGGGATCTTGCCGGCCTGGTTGAAGGTGACGACAAACTTGTAGCCTTTGCTTTGCAGGCAGGAATCAAAGGTGGTGCCGTCATCGGCGGTCACCGTGTGCGCCACGTTCGGGTCCTGCCAATCCCACTCGATCGACTGGCCCACCTTGACGGTCATGTTGTTCGGGGTGAACCGGCCAACCGTGTTGGCATCGGGAACGATGTTCGAGACGACGGCGGGGGTGACGGCCGCCGTGGTGTTCCCTCTGACCGTGCAGCCAGAGTCGCTGGTTCCCGTATTGGCATTGGTCCCGCCACCACCGCAGGCGGCGAGCGTCAGCGCGCTCCCGGCGGCGACGAGCAGTACTTTCCAGGTGTTCATTTAGCCTCCTCGCGGTTTCGGTACGGTATTTCGTTATCGAAATACTTGCAGCTAAGACGCTAACGTACTAGTTATCGTGAGTCAAACTCCGTATTGAACCCAGGGTTTTCGCATTGAGCGGCCGCTGTCCTGTTTCGCTCTCGAGATTCTCGTTATGGAACGACTTACCGTATAGTGAAGACGATGACCGCAAACGGCGAAGACCACGTCGACGAATTCCTCAGCGAATGGCGGCGTGCCTGTCCGGGCATCGATGCGAGCCCGATCGGGATTACGGGCCGGGTTACGCGCATTGCGCTCTTCATCGAACGGAAGGCCGAAAACCACCTCGAGCGATACCGACTCACCCCCTCGGGGTTCGGCGTGCTTCTGGCGCTGCACGGGGCCACCGCCCGGCAGCTCTCACCGACGCTGCTGGCCAGAGGCCAGGGGATGTCGTCCGCAGGCATCACCGGCCTCGTCGACCAGCTCGCCACGCTGGGACTGGTCGACCGATCACCTGGGCCCAACGATCGGCGGCGTGTGCTGGTGTCGCTGACCCGCGCGGGGTCCCAGATCGTCGCGATGGCCGGCGCAGGATGGCGCCGACACCAGGATCGTCTGGAAGACTCCCTCGGCAGGGACGATCGGCGTCTGCTCGATCATCTGCTCGGGCGGCTGATGACCGCCCTCGACCCCGCCGTCAACGGCTCGAGGGATGGCACGAGCCGCCGGCTGGCCAGGATCGCCCTGCACATCAATACCGAGGCCGAGGCGATGTTCGCGCGATTCGGCATCAGCCACGGTGGCTTCCAGGTGCTTGCCTCCCTGTATCGCGCAGGGCCGCCTTATCGCCGCTCGCCCTCGCGCGTGGCGCGCGGCCTGATGCTGTCAGGGGCGGGGCTGAGCGGGCGGATGAATCTCCTCGAGCGGGGCGGGTTGCTGAAACGGGACCGCGATCGGGACGACCGCCGCGCGGTCGTCGTCGAGCTGACGCCCGCCGGACGCCGCCTGGTGCGAGCGGCCTTCCCCGGGTTCGTCGGCAGCCACGCCCGGCTCCTGGACCAGGCCCTGGAACCGGAGCAGCAGTCCGCCCTGAGCGCGCTGCTGCGAACGGTTCTGAGGCAGTTCGAATCGTCCGAACCGTCCGGGCAGCCTTAAAGCGCTCGCGCCATGCCTCGCATCCTCTTTGGACTGGTCGAGGTCGTGATGCTCATCCTCTTTGCGCTCTCAGCGCGATTCGCCTACCGAACCGGGGGTCGGCAGCGTCTCGTCGAGCTCTTGAGTGCGGTCCCGTTCGGCCTTCTTCTCGAGCAGGGCGACATCACGATTTTCGGTTCGTACGCCTACAACCAGGGGTTCTTCATCAAGTTGGGTTCGGTCCCCCTGGCGATCGCGCTCGCCTGGGCCATGATCATCACCTCCTCGATGTTCATGTCGGACCGGCTCGGCATCCCGGCCCGGCTAGCGCCTTTCGCCGACGCCGTCTTCGCCATCGTGCTCGATCTCTCTCTCGACGCGATCGCAATCCGGCAAGGGCTCTGGCACTGCAACATCCCGCTGAACGCGGGCTTTTTCGGGGTCCCGGCCGGCAACTACTACGGTTGGCTGTTTGTTGCGTTCGGCTTCAGCGCGTGGACCCGGTGGGTTCGTGCTCGCGCTGACGCGCGGCCCGCTTCTCCGTGGCTGCAGCTCCTCGTGCCCGTACCGGCCTACCTGACGCTGCTGCTCGCCCTCGTCCCCTTCATCATTCTCCAGCAGCGGTTCTTCGGAGGCCCGACGGGCGGTTTCCCTTCCCTTCTGTTCACGTTAGCCCTGTTCGCGGTCCTGACCGGGTGGTCCATGCGGAGAAGGAAGGGCCGCTTGCCCAGGCCCTGGCTGATGCCCCTCTTCCCGCGCCTGCTGATCCACGGGTACTTTCTGTGCGCCGGGACCCTGTTCGGCATCTTCCAGCAGGTTCCCGTGTTGCTGGCGATGTCGCTCGGCATGGCGGCCATCGAGCTCTCGCTCGCGCCAGCGTCGCGTCGCCTGTAACCCGGGCCGTATCCGAAATCGTCCAAATAACTCGCACGCTTTGAATAACTAACTAGCGAGCGAGATTCTTGCAGGCGAACTGCAGTCAATCTATTTCAAGGAGCACGAACGCATGAAATGGAACATCGACCCGACGCACAGCCAGGCGGAGTTCTCGGTCCGCCACATGTTCACCAAGGTCCGGGGGCACATGGTCGTGGTGAGCGGGATCGTGGACGCGGATGAGTCAGATCCGACGAAGACCGTGATCATTGCCCGGCTTGATCCTGCGACAGTCGATACCGGCGTCTCGGTCCGGGACGATCACCTTCGCAGCGTCGACTTTTTCGATGTGGAACGCTATCCGGAGATCGTCTTTCAGAGTACGGCGATCAGCCAGACGGCAAGGGACCGCTATGCCGTCACCGGCATGCTCTCTATGCGCGGGGTCAACCGCCAGGTGACCCTCGATGCCCACGCGGCGGGCGACGGCATCGATCCGTTCGGCAACCGGCGCGCCGGCGTCAGTGCACACACCAGCATGAACCGAAAGGACTTCGGCCTCCATTGGAATCGCGCCCTGGAAAGCGGCGGCCTTCTGGTGGGCGATGAGATCGACATCAGCCTGGAGATCGAGGCCGTCCTGGATCAGGCTGCGCAGAACGCCGCCGCGTAACTGACCAAATCGAAATAGCGGAGGTACACAAGCCTATGCCTATGCGCGCACTACGTTCCCGTCGAGCGATCGGCCTCGGCGGCTTGATCCTCGTTGTGGTTATCGGCCTCGGGGTTCTGCTGAGTCACAAGCCTCCTGCGGCAGCGCCTGGAGGTTCCTACCTCCAGACCAACATCGTGTCGGACGTCCCGGGCACCGCACGGGTCACCGACCCCAAACTGATAAATCCCTGGGGCATCGTCGCCGGTCCAGGCACGCCGTTCTGGGTCGCGGACAACAACGCCGGTGTGTCCACCCTTTACACCGGAACCGGCGCGTCGTTCCCCGGAGCTCCCGCCTCGGTTACCATCCCGGCTCCCGCCGGAAGCGCCGCGGATGCCGCCGGTGCCTCGACTGGCGTCGTCTTCAATGGGTCGCCCCAGTTCATCGTTCATCAGGGCATGGCCTCCGGGCCCAGCCTCTTCGTGTTCGCGACCGAAGACGGCACCATCGCGGGCTGGAGCCCAATGGCAAACGCGGCGCGCGCCATCATCGCCGCCGACAATTCGGCCGAGGGCGCGGTCTACAAGGGCCTGGCGATCGCGACAGACGGCTCGCAGGCTCACTTGTTCGCGGCTAACTTCCGAGAGAACCTGATCGACGTCTTCGACAGCAACTTTCAGAGGGTGAGCAACCCCGGCTCGTTTTCGGATCCCATGGTCCCGGCGAGCTTTGCACCGTTCAACGTCGCGAACCTGAAGGGCAAGCTCTACGTCACCTATGCCAGGCAGAACGACGCCAAGCACGACGACGTCGCAGGCGCCGGTAATGGATATGTCGACGTCTATGACCTGAACGGCAAGCTCCTCAGCCGGCTGATCTCCGGCGGCCCCCTCGACTCGCCGTGGGGACTTGCCCTCGCTCCGTCGGGCTTTGGGAAGTTCGGCAATGACTTGCTCGTTGGCAATTTCGGCGACGGGAAGATCAATGCGTTCGATCCGGTCTCAGGAAAGTTCCTCGGGTCGCTCAGCGACCAGCACGGACAGACACTGAGCATCGGAGGGCTCTGGGGCCTGGCATTCGGCAACGGCCAGAACACGGGCGACGCGAACACCCTCTTCTTTACTGCGGGCATCGGCGGCGAGAAGCACGGACTGGTCGGCAGCCTGCAGCCCATGGGCGGGTCAACGTCATCCGCGACGACGGGTGCCGCGACGTCCGGTTCCGGACCCGCTCCCACGAACTCTGCGACCGGCTCGTCCGGCTACCGCTATTGAGTCGGCGACATCCAAGGAGGCAAACAAACATGAAACGGCTGTTGTTGATCATCGGTTTCCCGCTCTTCCTGGCAGCGTGCGGCGCGCCAGGCGGTCTTTACGGCACGGCTCCCGCGCCGTCGTCCACCGCATCGGCGCCGGCGGCCTCGGCGAGCGCGGCCACGCCAACGCCCGCCGCAACGCCGGCACCCACGCCCGCCGCTCCCGCCAGCGTGGTCGCGATGCAGAACGCGCAGCTCGGCACCATTCTCACCAACCCACAAGGCCGCACGCTCTACTACTTCCTGCCGGAGCGCGGCGGCAAGATCGTGTGCAGCAGCAGCGCCTGCACCACCTACTGGCCGCCGTCCCTCGGTGCTGGCGGAAATCCGACCGGAAGCGGGGGTGTCACCGGTCCGCTCGGCCTCGTCACGCGCGCCGGCGGCGCGCAGCAGATCACCTACAGCAGCTGGCCTCTGTACACCTTCGCCGGTGACTCGGCGGCGGGTCAGACCAGCGGCCAGGGCATCGTCGGCTTCGGCGGTAAGTGGCTGGTCGCCACCCCCGGGCTGCAGCCCTAAAGGAGAAAAGAATGAAGAAATCGATTCCGGTCGCCGCGACCCTCGCCGCCCTCGTCATCGGTGTCGCGGCAACCAGCACGGCGCTCGCCGGCTCGGCCTCGACGGCGACGGCCGACCGCAACACCAGGATCTCCGGCGCCACCGTCGTCGCCTGGAACCAGGAGCTGCTGAAGATCCTTCTCACGCCCGGTGCGCAGCCGGCCACGGTTCACCCGACGCGCAGCTACGCCATGCTGCACGCGGCGATCGACGACGCCATCGTGTCCATCACCCGCGACGGGTCGCCGCTGCTCGTCTCGGTCAAGGCGGCCCATGGGGCTCGGCCCGACGCCGCGGCGATCGAAGCTGGTCGCGCCACCCTGACGGCACTGTATCCCAGCTTCAAAGCGGAGCTGGCGACACTGGCCGCTGGTCAGCTCGCCACGATTCCGGATGGAGCCGACAAGCAGCACGGCATCCAGGTCGGCGACGCCACCGCGGCAAAGATCCTCGAGCTGCGCGCGAATGATGGTTCCGCCATCGTGCCGCCGCCCTTCACGCCTGGCAACCAGCCCGGCAACTACCGGTCGACGCCACCGAACTTCCCCACGCCGGTCTTTACGAACTGGGGCGCGGTGACCCCGTTCGTCTTGAAGAGCGGCTCGCAGTTCCGTCCCGAGCCGCCGCCGGCGCTGACCAGCGCGGCGTACGCGCAAGGCCTCAACGAGGTCAAGAGCCTGGGGCAGAACACCAGCACGACGCGGACGGCCGATCAGACCGTCATCGGCAAATTCTGGGCCCCGCCAATCTGGAATACCTGGAACGTCATCGCCGAGAACGCCGCCGTCGCGCACCACGCGAACCTGGAGCGCACCGCCCGGCTGTTCGCCGTTCTCAACCTCTCGTTTGCCGACAGCGCCATCGCCATGTACGACGCGAAGTATCAGTTTCAACTCTGGCGGCCGATCACGGCCATCCGCCTCGCGGACACGGACGGGAATCCGGCAACCGCCGCCGACCCGACCTGGACCGCGCTCGCCAACACCGCCGCCGATCCCTCGTATCCCGGGGCGCACAGCACCATCAGCGCCGCCGGTGCGACCGTCCTGGCGAGCGTCTTCGGCAATCGCGACCAGATCCAGGTGACATCGAGCGCCCTGCCGGGTACGGTGCGCACCTTTGACAGCTACAGCGACGTTGCGACCGAGGCCGGCCTCAGCCGCATCTTCGCCGGACAGCACTTCCGCTTCGATCACGTCGAGGGCCTCGAGCTCGGCCACGACGTCGCGCAATTCGTCATTCACCATGCGCACCAGGAGGATTAGGAATGAACCGGACCTCGAAGGCGATTGGAACGCTGGCGGCCCTGACGACGATGAGTGCCGCATTGGTTAGTCTTCAGCCGGCGCAGGCCGAAGACAACGGGCATCCCGGCCGTTCGTTCCTGCAGACCAACCTGGTCTCGGATGTTCCCGGGCTGGCGAAGGTCACCGACCCGAACCTGAAGAATCCATGGGGAACGTCGACGGCCCCGGGTCTCCCCATCTGGGTGTCCGATAACAACGCGGGGGTCACGACCCTCTACGACGGAGCCGGCCAGCCGATCCCACTTCAGGCCAAGCCGCCGGTGAACGCCGTCAACATCCCGGCTCCGCCCTCGGCGGGGAAGGGTGCCGTCGGTGCGCCGACAGGGACTGTCTTTAACGCGACCGGGTCAGGCTTTGTCGTATCCGAAAAGGGCACCTCAGGTTCCAGTCGCTTCCTCTTCGCGACCGAGGACGGCACGATTGTTGGCTGGAGCCCGAGCGTCGATCGCGGCAACGGGATCATCGCCGTCGACCGCTCGACGTTGATGGATCCAGCCGGCAACACGGGTGCGGTGTACAAGGGCCTCGCGCTGGTGACCACCCCGGCCGGCACCTTCCTCTACGCGACGAACTTTCGCTTTGGCACCGTCGAGGTCTTCGACGGCAACTTCAACCTGGTCAAGACCTTCACCGATCCCAGCGTCCCGGTTGGTTTTGCCCCGTTCGGGATCCACAACATCGGCGGCAAGCTCTTCGTCACCTTCGCAAAGCAAAAACCAGACAAGCATGACGACCTCGCCGGCCCCGGGAACGGATTCGTCGACGTCTTCAGCCCCAACGGAGACCTGCTTCAGCGGCTTGTCAGCGCAGGTCGCCTCAACTCGCCCTGGGCCGTGACCCTGGCACCGGCCACCTTCGGAGCCTTCGGCGGCGACATCCTGGTCGGCAACTTCGGCGATGGGCGCGTCAATGCCTACAAGGCCTCGAGCGGCCATTTCGAAGGCCGGCTGCTGGATGCGACGGGCCAGCCCCTCACCATCTCCGGGCTCTGGGGGCTGCGCTTCCCTACCGGCTCGCTGAACGCGGTGCCCGGGGCACTCTACTTCACGGCCGGCATCAACGACGAACATGACGGCCTCTTCGGGGATCTCGTCCCCAAGGGCTAAGTGTCTCGCGCACCGCTGATCGTTCAACGGGAGGGCCGCACTGGCCCTCCCGTCGCTTGGGCGGTGAGAACGTGGGCAGCGACCGCCGCGCTCATCCTGCTGCTGACGGTATTCCGAAGCCTCAACCTTTGTGCGGCCGCGGTGTTCGGACTCGCCCCATTCCTCGCCTCGAGTCCGTTCGGCCAGCTCGTTGCGCGGTCGCTCTCTTATGCGCGGCTAGTCCCTGCCCGGTTTGGTGCCGTTGTTCGCCTCGAGCGAGATGAGCAGCTTCCGTAAGAGGGCGTCGACCGCCTGCCGGTCGCTCGACGAAAGGGCGCTGAGCATGCGTTTGTGTCCGACGTTGTAGGTTTCGATCGCTTTGTCAACCAGCTTCTGGCCGGGTCGTGTGAGCGTGACGTAGATTGCCCGCCGGTCCTCTGGATGCTGCGAGCGGCGCACGAGGCCGCGTTCCTCGAGCTGATCAAGCTGTGCGGTCATTCCCGCCGACGACAGCAGCACCGCTTGCGAGAGCGCTGACGGCGAGAGGCGCTGAGCGTCGCCCGAGCGGCGCAGCGCGGCGAGGACAATCATGGCGGTACGGGAGACGTCGAGATCGTGGAGCAGCCGGTCCGTCTCGCGGTTGATGCGGACGGTCAACATCGCGATCACGAGCAAGAACTCCACCAACCAGGGATCCAAGCTGGGAAACTCCCGCACCCATGGCGCGATCGCGGCCGAGTAGTCCGGGAGCGTTGTCCCGGGGCCGATGCGCTCGAGCGAGTTGAGCAGCCGCTTCAGCAGATTCAGGACTTGCTTGCGCTCCCGCTCCGTGTAGACGGTGAGGACAAATGCCTGACGCCGGTAGAGGCCCTGGGCCGCCTCCCTTACCGTCTTCTGGCCTGCCCGGGTCAGCGTGACGATCACGCCGCGCCGGTCGCGCGGGTCGCGCGAGCGCGCGGCCAGCCCGGCTCGCTCGACCACGTCCAGCCTCGCCGTCACCCCGGCCGAGGACATCATGTGGCCGCGATAGAGGTCGGTCGGGGTCAACTGATAGGGCGGGCCGGCCGCATACAGGGCAGCGAGGACGTCGAAACTGGCTCCGGTTGTGTTGAAGCCGTTGAGGACTTCTTCGGCGTTGCGGTTGAGGTGGAAGTTCGTCCGGCGGATGCGCCCCGTGATCGCCGCCGCCCCCACGTCCACCCCAGGAAGGCTTTGGGCAAACTCGCGTTTGATGACGTCGACTGAATCTCGCTTCTTCTCCATGCCCGCTTATTGTAATCGCAACATTCTCAAGAGCGAGAATCTTTCTGTCGAGTAGATTCCAACGGCTAGAGAAATCTGCCAACCATTTCTCTCACCCTTCCCTGCTCTGATGACCAGGCACCCCAAACACTGGCGCACCATTGCAGCAGCTTCGCATCGCGGCCCTGCCCTGGCTCAACCGCCAGGACGTCGGCCACCGTCAGCCGCCCCACATCCTCCGGTGGGTCGAATCGGGGCCACTGCTTCGCCGTCCTTGCCATCAACATATGCATCTTCTGGACCTGCCGGCCGGTGAATCCGCGCTCGACCGCCAGGTACAGGCCGGCGAGCGTGAATGCCGCCCCGATGGTCGATGTCGATTGTCGGACATGCTGGGCCCCATAGGCGTCAACCAGGTGTTGGTGGATGAACCGGGGATCGCCGTGGGCGAGCGTGTAATACGAAAGCTCATTCATCAAGCTCCGACATTCGCCGGAGGCATTGACCCTTGGATCACGTTCGAGGCCGGCGCTTGGGAGTTGGACGCCGCACCCAGGGCAAACGCTTAGCACGGATCGCGCTGCGGCTCGGCCATCCCAGAACTCTAAGCCGCAGACTTCCCGATACGATGGATCGATCGCTACCAAACCAACGCCGTCACCTCGCAATCGAGCGCTGGCCGCGCTGAAGGCCAGTGACCGACGAATCGCGCGGCTCATCGATGCCACCGAGCCGATCGATCCCAAGGCCTGGCGCCGAGCGCGGCCGCTGTCCGACCCCTTCAGCGTGCTCATCTACTCGATCATCGGCCAGCAAATATCCGGATTCGCGGCTCGGGCGATTGCGGGACGCCTCCAGGATCGCTACGGTGGGCGAATGCCGTCGCCCGCCGAACTGCTGGCCACGGATCCCGCTGCGCTCAAAAGCGTCGGACTCTCCCAGAGGAAAGTCGAGTACGTTCAGTCGCTGGCGGAGCACGTCATTTCAGGCGGGCTCCAGATCGAGAATCTGGACAAGCTTTCGGACGACGAGGTTCGGGAGCAGATCACGTCCAGCCGTGGGCTCGGGCGCTGGACCGCGGACATGTTTCTCCTGATCAACCTCGAACGGCCCGACGTCCTGCCCATCGGCGACCTCGGGATCCGATCCGCCGTCCAGCGCCTGTACCGGCTCGACCATTTGCCGAGTCCGGGCGAGGTCGACGCGATCGGGGAAAAGTGGCGACCCAACCGCAGCCTGGCGAGCTTCTACCTGTGGGCATCGAGCAGGCAGACGGCAAAGCCGGCGAGGGTCGCGCCCAAACCCCCGTCGCGCCGATCTCGCGCCTAGCCGGTCTGCGACACTGGCCTGATGGCGGACGACGCACGGGTCCTGACCAGGGCCTGGCGCCACCTCGAGCGCCCGGTACGGATCCTGATTTACCTTCTGATCGCGCTGACGTTGGTGATGCTCTATCACCAGAGCGAGTACCTGGTCGTCCACCTCTTCAACGTTCTCCTCCTCTTCGTCTTCGCCTCGATCATTGCCCTGCTCCTCACCCCGGTGATCGACCGGATGGAGATGCTGGCCGTCTTCAAAGGCCGGCGGGTCCTTGCCGTACTTCTCCTTTACGTCGTCATCATCGGCGTGATCGCCGGGGTGCTCGCGCTGGTCACGCCGGCGCTGATCGGTCAGGCCAAGCAGTTACCGGCGCTCGAATCGCGAGCCCTTGCCTTCGTCCGCTTCCTGCAGGATGCGATCGACAATGCGGGCATTCCGCTCAAGCTGAGTCTGCCCACTAACACCAGCGGGATCAGCACGGCCGTTCTCGGATCGGTCCTCGGCATCCTGACCGGGACCCTGGGAACGCTGATCAATGTCCTCCTGGTGCTCGTGATCTCGATCTACCTGCTGGCGGAAGGCCGCCAGCTGATCGCCAGCATGCGCAAGCTCTTTCCCGGGCACGAAGAGGTCTACGACTTCACGCTGCTGGCGGTTGGCACCACGTTCGGCCAGTACGCGCGGGGCCAGCTGCTCATGTCGTTTGTCATGGGCACCTACACCGGCGTTGCGATGACGGTTGTCGGTGTCCCCTACGCCGTGGTGCTCGGGATCTTGACCTTCTTCCTGGAGTTCCTCCCACTGATCGGCGCGCCGGTCGGGATGGGTCTGGCCGTGCTGATTGCGCTCGTCTTCAAGGGACCGGTGGTCGGGCTCCTGGCGCTGGTGGCGGCGGTCGGCGGCCACGCGATCGAGGCGTACATCCTCGGGCCGCGCGTGATGGGTTCCGCCACCCGCGTCCATCCTCTGGTCGCGATGGCGGCGCTCTTGATCGGCGCCGAGCTGGGCGGCATTCTCGGCGCGCTCTTTGGGGTGCCGATCGCCGGACTCCTCAACGTCTTCCTCGGCGCCGTCTACCGGGCGCAGCGCGGCGAGGAGGCGCCGCTCTCTGCGAGTCCGTCCGGGGAGGTGCACGCCGAGGCCCTCCCGCGCCTGTCCGAGGAGATCAGCGAAGCGGCCGCGGAAGGCCCGCTTGAGGACAAGCCCGTGCCGCACACGGCGGGCGAAGGCTGAGGCCGTAGAATCCCTGCCCGCCTGCGGGTGAGGGTTAGGGCCGTAATTTCCCCCGCTTGCGGGGGAGGGTCAGGGCGGGGGCGTCATCCGTAGAAACGCGGCGCCCCGTGCCTCCAAATAGATCGCCGACGGCGTCTCCACGATCCGCGCAATCGCTGCCTGGCAAGCTGGACAGCGCAGCACGATGCCGGGGCCGCGGGTAAACGCCATCAAGGCTCCCAGCGCGGCGTCGCTCGCGCAGCCCGCGCACCTGGCCGTCGCCATCGTCATATCGCGGCCGAAGATCTGCTGCAGCTGACCCGCGACCGCGTTCCCATCCACCATCAGGGCCGTGTTCATGTCTGCCTCGTCGTTATCCATCGTTTTGCCTCCTCAGGCTCCGGTTGGACCAAAGCGTTCCGTGCGAATTTGCTCGGTCGGCAGCTCCATCTGGACCAGCGCGTTCGCGACCGCCTCGACCAGCAAGGTGGGTCCGCAAACGTAGACGCGAGCGCGCTTGTCAAACGGCTTGATGACCTCGCCCAACATCGCCGCATCGATTCTCCGCCGGTACCCGGTCCATCCCGCCGGCGGCTGCCGGGTGAACGTATAGAAGGCCTCGAACGTGCGGTCGCTCCCAGCCATCGCGTCGAGCTCGCCCCGATAGATCACGTCGTCCGCCGTGCGGCTGCTGTAGAGCAGCCGCGTTGGCACCATCGCGTGCTGAGCGGCACGGTGTCGTAGCATCGCCATCAGGGGCACGACGCCGGAGCCGCCGGCGATCAGCAGCAGCGGGCCGCCCAGGGTCACCTCCCAGACGAAGTAGCCGCCGATCGGCCCGCGGACCTCCAGCTGGTCACCCTGCATCAGAACGTCGTGCAGGTAGGGCGAGACCTCGCCATCGGGGATCCGTTCGACGGTCAGCTCGAGCTCCCCCACGCGCTCGGGCGGAGAGGCGATCGAGTAACTCCGCTGCGTCTGGTAACCGTCCGGCGCCGTCAGGCGAACGTCGTAGTGCTGACCCGGCCGGTGCACCATCCATTTCGGGAGCGCGAGCGTGAAACTCTTCGTCCGCCGGGTTTCATCGCGGATCGCGGTGACCGTCCCGGCCTGCCACTCGAGAACGGGCTGCACCATCAGTCCCCGCTGTAACGCTCCTCCTTCCATGGATCGCCGTGGATGTGGTAGCCGAGCGACTCCCAGAACCCTGGCTGGTTTCGCTCCATGAACCGGAGGCCCCGGATCCATTTGGCGCTCTTCCAGAAATAGAGGTGCGGCACCACCAGTCGAGCCGGGCCACCATGCACCGGAGGCAGCGGCTTGTCGTCGAACTGGTAAGCGACGAACGCCTGTCCATTCACCATCTCGTCGAGCGGGATGTTGGTGGTGTAGCCGCCGTCGCTGTACGCCATCACGTAGCGCCCCGCCGGGTCGACCTGGACCGCCTGGAGCAGACTGTCGACGCTGACGCCAAGCCACTTCGTGTCGAGCTTGGTCCACTTCGTCACGCAGCTGATATCGACGGTGAAGCTCTGGCTTGGAAGTTTCTGAAATTCGTCCCAGTTCCAGGTCACTGGCGACCGCACCAGGCCCTCCATGGTGAACGACCACCGGTCGAGGGGCGTATGCGGCGTTGGTCCGGCCGAGAGAACCGGGAAATCGGTGACCAGATACTGCCCTGGTGGAAGACGGCTCTCGACTTCCGGCGGACGCCGACGTCCAAGAAATCCGCGTGAAATCAATCCGGCCATCCCCTTGCCTCCTCGCTGGCTAAAACCTTGCGCTTACAACCTTGACGCTACGACGAACGCGACCGCGTTTGCAAGCAGGGCCAGCGGGCTCAGGCGTTCAGGGGCTGGCGCCGCAGCGCCTGGTCAAACCCCGATGGGCTCTCGCACCAGGATCACGGTGATGCGGCCATCGACCCACTCGCGGCGGATGATGAGCACCTTCCCGATGAACGTTCCGATGTTCAGCCGCCGTCTGACGACCGCGTCCTCGTAGGGAAAAGCCTCTTCATCGACGCGCCGCATCGCGTCATCGAGGTTTCGGACGATCTTTTGGCTACCGACGACCAGGATGAGCCGGCCGGCGCCGCTGGCGTACGCGCCGAGCTGGCTGGCAGAGGCCGAGACGACCACCAGGTCGCCGGCTTCTGTCACGGCCTGGACGCTGCCCAACATGTAGTCCGGTGCCGACGTCAGCTTCCGGATCTCTCGGGCCTGCGTCTTGCGGTCCATCGTCAAGGATCGGGCTCGCAGGGAGTCATAGCGGCCCGACTCAAAGAGCTCTTGGAAAAGGCCGAGATCCTCCAGCGTCTTCGATCTTCCGGAGTGCACCTCCGCCCCTTCCGGGACCAGCTTGAGCACCAGGCGCCGGGCGTCGTCGCCCGTCTGGACGACGCGCACGTCGATGTTGTTGGCCCGCAACGCGGCGGCAACCTTCTCGATCGCCGTGCCTGAGGCGGGTTGGCGATCGTCAGCTAACGCCTGCGGGAGGGCGCTCACGCCTTCGTGCCGGCCGTCTCCTTTTCCGCGACCTCGACGAGCTCGCCCTCAATGTTGATCTGGATATCGTTGCTCACCACAAATTTGCCATCCAGCATCATGTCGAAACGCATGCCGAAGTCCTTGCGATTGATCTTGGTCTCCGCGGCGTAGCCGATTCGATGGCCCATCATGGGATCGGTGAATTCGCCGTACTTCACGACATTGAGCGTTACCGGGTGGGTGATGCCTTTGATCGTCAGGTCACCGGTGAGCGTGCCCTTATCCGGGCTTTTCGTCTCGATCTTGGTGCTCGTGAAGGTGATCGTTGGGAACTTGTCCACCTCGAGGAAGTTGGAGGCGCGCAGATCGTTGTCGCGCTGCTCGTTGTGGGTCCGGATACTCGCGGTATTGATGGTCACGTTGACGGTTGAGCGCTCCGGCTTCTCCGGGTGGAGGTCACCGGTTGCGGTCAGTTCGGCGAAGTGACCGCGCACCGTCATCATCCCCAGGTGCTTCGCGGAGAACTCGACTTGTGTGTGCATCGGATCGAACGTCCAGGTTGCCATCAATGCCTCCTCTGATCTGGTGGTAGGAGGCCAACGTAACACCCAGAGCTTACTTTTTGCAAGTTACTGCAGTAATTCGTGGGCCGCGCTACACTGGCTCGGTGAACCGTAAGCTGAGCGCGCAAGCGCGTCAGTGCGACGAGGCCCTGACGCAGGCCTTCACCTTGCTTGGTAAGCGTTGGTCGGGGGTGATCCTGGGCCTGCTCCTCCAGGGTCCGGCGCGCTTTGCGGTTCTGGCTCGGACTATTCCAGGAATCAGCGAGCGCATGCTGTCCGACCGTCTCAACGAGCTGGCCAGGGCCGGCTTGATCGATCGAACCGTGCTCGACGGCCCCCCACTGGGCGTCGTCTATCAGCTCACCGAGAGTGGCCGCGCGCTTGGTCCTGGCCTGCTTAGGCTGGGCGAGTGGGCGGAGCAATATTTGGCTCCGGCGGCCCGGCCCGGCGGCCGCCCGACAAGACGCCGCATCAAGCAGGCCACCGGCTAAACCGATGACTTTTTCGGCCACGGGGCGTCTGAGAGCCATGAAAAAGACCATGACGCACGACGGCACCACGGCGGCAGTGCATCGCAGAAACATCGTGAGCGGAGCTCAAAAGCAAGTCCAGGACGCCATCGACCAGCTGGTCGAGGCTGGAACCGAGCGAGGTATGCAGGTCGCTGTCTACCGGGGCGCGGACCTGGTGGTCGACGCCGTGGCGGGCGTCGCCGATCCGGCAACCGGACGTCGGGTCACGCCCGACACGCCCTTCTATAACTTCTCGATCGGCAAGGGCGCGGCGTCGACGATCGTGCACGTCCTGGCGGAGCGCGGTTTGTTCGGCTACGACACGCCGGTCGCCGATCTCTGGCCTGAATTCGGCGCGCGCCGAAAGGAGTCCGTCACGGTGCGACAGGTCCTCAATCACACGGCTGGTGTGCCCGGCATCCCTCTCGATACCACCTTTGAAGATCTCTGCAACTGGGACAAGATGTGCGCCGCGATCGCCGACGAGGAACTCTGGTGGGAGCCGGGTACGAAGGTCGGGTACCACGCCTACAGCTTCGGCTACATCGTGGGGGAGATCATCCGCCGAACGACCGGGAAGCCGATCTCGCAGGCGCTTCGCGAGTACGTCTCTGGGCCGCTGGGCGTGGCCGACGAGATCTACTTCGGAATGCCCGCGTCGGAGCACCACCGCTTGGCCCCCCTCGAAGACGCGCCAGGCACTGGGGCGATGCCCGATCTGCCGCCGGACCTTCCCATGTTCAAGGCGGGACCGATGTCGCTTTTTCCGACCGCGACGCTTGGGAACCGGCCGGACATTCTCAGCGCCGACATCCCCGCGGGCGGCAAGACCTCAGCCAGGGCCATCGCGCGCATGTATGCCGCGCTGCTCGATGACGTGGACGGCATCCGGCTCATCTCGCGTGAGCGGCTGCGCGAAGCCACCACCCTGTCATCGAGTGGAACCGACGCCGTCTTCGGAAACCCGACGTCCTGGGCGCTCGGCTACGCGGTCGGCGGCCTCGGATCCACCGCAAAGGACTCCCCCACCGTGTTCGGCGTCGGCGGCGCCGGTGGCAGCTTCGCGTGCGGCGACACGGCGACCGGGATCGCGTTTGCGGTGACCAAGAACAGGCTCACCGCGGACTTCACCGCCGCCACGCAGCTCAGCCAGATCGTCAGCCAGGCGCTCGCCGGTCGAGTCGGGAAGTAGCCAAACCGGAGTTGATGGCCTCGATGCGTTGGCGCGCTCGCGTACGATAATTCGATGCAAGCGCCGTCGCTGACGACCAAATCTGGTGAACTCGAGCAACAGCTCGAGCAGCATCGCGCCGAGCTGACCGGCTACTGCTATCGCATGCTCGGTACCCCGTTCGAGGCCGAGGACGCGGTACAGGAAACGCTGCTCCGGGCTTGGCGCGGTTACGATCGCTTCGAAGGCCGCGCGGCGCTGCGTTCCTGGCTCTACCGGATCGCGACGAACATCTGCCTCGACATGCTGGACGGACGCGCCCGCCGGGCGCTCCCCATGGATCTCAGCCCCGCCCGGGCTCCGGATCTAGCGAACGCGAATATCCTCCCCGAGGCCACCTGGATCCAACCCATCCCGGATAGCCTGCTTGCTCCGGAGGGCGATCCGGCAGACGTGACGGTGACCAAGGAGACGATCCGGCTCGCGTTTGTGGCGGCGCTGCAGCATCTTCCACCTCGTCAGCGGGCGGTGCTGATCCTGTGCGAGGTCTTGCGCTGGAAGGCGAAGGAGGTCGCCGAGTTGCTCGGTACGAGCGTGGCATCGGTGAACAGCGCGCTGCAACGGGCGCGGGCGACGCTCGAGGCGAGCGGCGTTAGCTCTTACGATCCCGTCCCCCCTATGGATGATGCGCAGCGCGACCTTCTCGCGCGCTATGTCGAGGCCTTCGAGCGCTACGACCTCGACGCGCTGACCTCACTGATCCAGGAGGATGCCAAGCAGTCGATGCCGCCGTACGGCCTGTGGCTGCAAGGCCGCAAGGACATCCTGACCTGGTGGTTCGGACCCGGTATCACGTGCCGCGGCTCGAAGCTCGTCCCTACCGTGACCGCGAACGGCTCGGTGGCGTTCGGACACTACCGGCCGAGCCCGTCGGGCGGCTACGATCCCTGGGCGCTGATGGTCCTCCAGCTAGGCAGCGAGGGCATCGTCGAATTCACCTTCTTCCTCGAACCCGAGCGGCTCTTCGTCCTGTTCGGCCTGCCCGCCCGCCTCGACGCCTAACGTCAATCAGGCAGGACGTCCCGCAACCCCATGAAGGCGACGAGCTCGCGGAGCTCCGCCGACCCGCCCCGGAGCCGCACCTGACAGCGCCGGCGGCGCGCGGCTAACTGGAGACGCGCGAGGGCGTCGACCGTCACCGCGTCGGCGGGCACGCCCCGGACATCGCAAACGGCGGCGGCGGCATCGCTGCCATCCAGCAATGCGCAGACGCGCCGGCACAGACCGGCCAGGTCGGTGGGCGCGATCGGGCCGGTGATCGCAAATGTGATCACGTTCCGCTCCGGCGTTGGCATCCTGGGGTCATCCGTTTAGACGGCCATCCCGGCCAAAACTCATCGGGCGGCCTGCGCGACAGTCCACCATGGAGGGGAACAAACTGACCCAGGATGAGGAGCGGGCCAAGTTAGAGCTGGTGGCGCGGGTGGCGCGCTCCGTCTTCGGCTCGTAGTCGGGCGGCCGGCGCCGGAATAATCCGGGCGCCGGCCGATCCCCTTTACGCAGTCGCCGCGAGGAACTCGCCGAGACGGTCGTAGGTCTCCCGCATTCCGCTCTCCATCCCCGACTGAACATGCCCGTCGCGGTCCTCGACCGACTTGTACTGCAACCGGCTCGTGATGGTCGTCTTCCCGTCCTTCTCATCGAAGGTCGCGGTGACGAGGTAGTCATGGCCGGGCAGACCCTCCCAGCCTTCGGTGTAGACCACCCGCTCAGATGGCACGATTTCGCGGTAGACACCAGACCAGGCGTCTTCCCGGCCGGTTTCGTTATCACGCAGCACGTAACGCCAGGCTCCACCCGGGCGCAGGTCGATCTCGCAGGCCGTCATCGTCGTGCGCCGCGGGCCCCACCAGCGCTTGACGTGCTCGGGCTTGGTCGCCGCCTCGAAGACGAGCCGGCGCGGCGCGTCGAGCACGGCGGCAATGACGAGTTCGCGATCCGACGGCGTGGTCAGCGTGACGGTGGGCTTACTTTTCACGGCCATGTTTTTCCTCCTGAACCTTCAGTTCCTGCAGATAGTCGTCGAGTTGACCCATACGCTCCTCCCAGTTCTCGCGATATCGCTCCACCCAGTCGGCGACGTCTTTCAACGGAGCCGGCTCGAGCCGGCACGGTCTCCATTGCGCCTGCCGTCCCTGCGTGACCAGCCCGGCCTGTCGAAGCACCTTGAGGTGCTTCGAGACGGTGGGCAGCTTCAGCTCGAACGGCTCAGCCAGCTCCATGACGGTGGCCTCGCCCTGCGCGACGCGTGCCAGGATCGCTCGCCGGGTCGGATCGGCAAGGGCGGCGAACGTGACGCTCAACTGGTCGATGGCCACTGTATTTTCTCCATTAGCTAATTAGCTAACTGGCAGAATAGCAGGTACTGGCCGACGTTGTCAAGTGCGATTGGTCACCCCCGGGGTCAGGCCTTGTTCGGCGTCTTGCCTTGCCGCTGCCGGGCGGTCCTGGCAACCATCCGCAACTGCATGATGCGAGCTCCGCCAAATCCCAGGACGATGATCGCCCCGAGGATGACGGCAAACAGCAGGGCGATCGCCAGCGGCAGGTGACCGTGGAAGATGAGGAAGGACAGCTCCACGTTCTGCAGGTTCTGCAGGATGAAGACCAGGATGAGCACCAAGCCCAACAACCCGATGACGAGCGCCGTCCAGGCGCCGCTGAGCCTCGTGTGTTCCTCGCCGGGATAGGGCTCCTGTCCGGGCGGCGCCTCCGTTGGCGGGGGAGTCTCCATCAGGTTGCTCTCATGATGTCAGCCCCTGCGTTCGGAGGGCACTCCACCCGAGGACTCCCGTCACCCCTTCCAGCCGGTCCTTGATCGTCAAGCCCTGCTGGTCGATCACATATTCGAACACGCCTTTGTCGTGGTTGCTGGTTCGCATCTTGATGATGTTGACGGCCCGACGGAGTTCGGATCCGATTTCGAGATAGCGGAACATGATGACATTGTGGAACAAGAACGACAAGCCGCCGATCGGCTCCGTCATCGGTCCGAGGGTGGTCGTTTCGCTGGTGATCAGAACCGAGGCGCCGGCCGCGCGAATCCATCCCACCAGGCTGCGGGAATAGGCGGGAAACCGTTCTGCCTCGCGGGCCGCAAATACCAGCTCCGCCAGGCTGTCGACCACCACCCGACGAACCGAGCCTTTGCCCAGTTCCCGGCGCACGGCGGCCGCGATGGTGTCGAGGTCCAATTCTCCAACCGGGACGTAGTGGATGGCCAGCTGCCCCGATTTCAACGCTTCCCCGATGTTCCAACCAAAGCTGGCGGCCTTCTTGATGAGCTGCTCGCCCGTTTCCTGGAAGGAGACGTAGAGGCAGCGCTCTCCCGCTTCCAGGCCCTCGGCCGCGAAGCGAAGACCGAGGATGGTCTTCCCGGCGCCCGACGGTCCAAGGACGACGGTGGCTTGCCCAGCACGTATCCCGTCTCCCATCAACTCGTCAAGCCGGGGCACGCCGCTGGCGACCGGCCCATCGGCATCGACTGTGCCATTTGGCGACAGCGTCTCCAGTCGGGGGAAGACCTCGAAGCCCGCCTGGCCAATGCGAAAGGAATGTTTACCGACCAGGTGGTCACCACCGCGCAGCTTCACCACCCGCAGCCAGCGGCGGTCCACCGGCTCATGGGGCTCGTAAGCGAGCTGGACGATTCCGTCCGCCAGCGAGAACTCGACCCCGCCCTCGATTTCGCGGGGCGTGTACTCACCGACCAGCAGGAGGAGTGCCTCGGTGTGTGCGACCCGGCTCGCAAGGTTATAGAGCGCGGTCCGGAGTTCGTGCTCGCTGACGAAGTCGCGAAGCGCCTTGGCGCTGTCGATCACGACCACGGCCGGCCTGGTTTCAAAGCACTTCTGGACGACCTCTGTAACGACGGGCTCGAGGCCGGCCTTGCCCGCCTCCGCCACCAGCTCGCCCAGGTGGATGAAGTCCACGCTTTTGCCGAGCAACGCCGGCTTGAAGAACTGGAACGGCTCCAGGTGCCGCACGAGTTTGATATGCGGCTCGGACAGCGTGGTGTAGTAAAGCGCCTTGTGCTCGGGCGTGGCGTTGGCAAAACAGATCTGCTGGGCAAGGATGGTCTTCCCCGTGCCCGGGGCTCCCGCCAGGATGACGAGCGACCCCGGCTCGAGCCCGCCCCCGAGGATGAGATCAAGGTCCGGAATCCCCGTTCCCAGGCGTCCCACGCTAGTGTCCATCTTCGCGGATTAGGAGGGCCGCCGCGTGCAGGAGTTCCCGCCGCGTGAAGGGTTTCGGTAAACGAGCATCGGCCGCAGTCGCCAGGTCGGAGTTGCCGCTGACGACCAGGATCGGGATGGCGACCGTCTTCGGGTTCGAACGCAGCTGCTCGATGAATTCGAGTCCATCCATCGTTGGCATCATGACATCCGTGGTCACCAGGTCGGGTGGCTTGGCTTTGACCGACTTCAAGCCGGCCGCGCCATGGCGGGCCTCGGTGACCTGGTAGCCGGCGCCCTCTAAGATCAGCCGCATCATGAACCGAACGTCCGGTTCGTCATCGACGATCAGAATCCTCGCCAAGCCGCCGTCCT
>Ga0209526_10000569_pt1 | contig 24200 bp, 27 predicted proteins | sample JacPinW_OM2H0_M1_FD_188566 | JGI IMG/M metagenome (GOLD analysis project Ga0209526, IMG submission 188566) | Forest soil microbial communities from Algoma, Ontario, Canada - Jack Pine, Ontario site 1_JW_OM2H0_M1 (SPAdes) (version 2) | ecosystem: Environmental > Terrestrial > Soil > Boreal... | reverse complement strand
CCTCGTGGCGATTTCTCGGCCACCCGCCGCAGCGCCTGGTCCCCCGCGCGTTGCGCAAGCTCAGGATAGCGCGCGGCTTCATGGTGTATGAAGGCCTGAGCTAGAACCTCTCCCCCGTCTGCAGTTCGAACGGCGGCGCGCCGGCGATCGCCGCGCCGATTGACACCGGCGTGCAGCGGCCTCAGGTTGCACGCCGAGTTCAAGTGGGACTGCGGCATTGCGCAATCGCTGGGGAATCCTCGCCGTCCTGTTCGTGGTTCGCGCCGCCATGGCGTTCCAATTCCAGAGCGTCGCCGCGGTTGCACCACTGCTTTCCCGCGAATTCGGTGTCAGCCTGGCCGATATCGGGGTTCTGATCGGACTGTATTTCGCACCCGGCGTCGCCTTGGCCATGCCCGGCGGCGCTATCGGGCAAAGGTTCGGAGACAAGACGACCGTGCTCGGAGCTCTGCTGTTGATGCTGGCGGGAAGCGTGGCCATGGCCTTCGCTGCCTCCTGGAGCGTCCAGATCGCCGGCCGGCTTGTTGCTGGTGTCGGTGGCGTGATCCTCAGCGTTCAGCTGACGAAGATGCTGACGGACTGGTTTGCGGGCAAGGAGATCGCGACCGCGATGGCGATCTTCGTCAATTCGTGGCCTGCGGGTGTCGCGATCTCGCTGCTGTTGATGCCCCTGATCGGCACACGCTATGGTGTCAGCGCCGTCCATCTGAGCGTTGCCGCCTTCAGCTTCTGTTGCATGGTGCTGCTCGCGGTCGCGTACCGGTCGCCGGGCGATGTGGCCGCTGCTTCAACAACAAGCTTGCGTCTAGATCGCAATGGCGCCGTCGCGATGATCGCGGCTGGCTTGATCTGGGGCTTGTTCAACGTCGGCTTCGCGGTGATCTTCTCATTCGGGCCTTCGATGCTGGTCGAACGTGGCTGGTCGATCGCAGCGGCAGGTTCAACGATCAGCATCGTCTTATGGCTGGCGGTGATTTCCGTTCCGCTGGGCGGCTTTATTGCAGATCGGACCAAACGACCTGAACTTGTTCTGGTCGCAAGCTGCATCGTGTTCGCGATCCTGATGACAGCGCTGCCGCGCAGCAGCGCGGTCGTTTTTATCGTGGTCGCGCTTGGTCTCATCAGCGGGCAGCCGGCGGGTCCGATCATGAGCCTGCCGGCGCGCGTGCTGCAGCCGGCGACGCGGGCGATCGGCATGGGTCTGTTCTTCACTGTGTTTTATGCCAGCATGATGCTCGGCCCGATCGTCGCTGGCGCCTGCGCCAAATGGGCCGGCAGCGCCGCTGCGGCGTTCGATTTCGGCGCCGCCGCGATCCTGGCGTGTCCGGTTTTGCTTTGGGGTTTCAATCGCGTTCCGCGGCTCATTCCCCGCCCAACGTGAGTGCCCACACTTCGTGCAACCGCCGCTAACGGCTCATTAACCTTGCTGGCCGTAGGGTCTAACGGCACCGAAAAAGCGGTTGTCGGGTGGCGACGATGGCGTTGGCGAACAAGAAATCGATTCTTCCGGCCGCCGAAGAACGACGGCGCTTTCAGCGCGTAAAAGTCCACCTGCTCGGCCGTTACATGCTGCCGGACCGGCGCGAATTTCCTTGTCAAATCATCAATATGTCGCCGGGTGGGCTGGCGCTGCTGGCGCCCGGCATCGGCAATGTCGGCGACCGCGTGATCGCCTATCTCGATCATATCGGCCGGGTCGAGGGCAAGATCACCCGCATCATCGACAACGGTTTTGCCATGACCGTGGGCGCGACCGCGCGCAAGCGCGACAAGCTCGCAGCGCAACTGACCTGGCTTGCCAACCGCGACATCCTCAACTTGCCGGAAGACCGGCGTCACGACCGTATCGTGCCGCGCAACCCGATTGCCCTGCTGACGCTCGAGGACGGCACCAAGATGACCTGCCGGGTTATCGACATGTCGCTGTCCGGCGCCGCGATCGCTGCGGAAAACCGCCCGCCCCTAAAATCCCTGGTCATGCTCGGCAAGGTCCAGTCCCGGGTGGTGCGAAACCTCGAAGAAGGTTTTGCACTCGAGTTCGTCCACCAGCAGAACTCCGACACCCTCGAAGACAGCGTTACCGCGCGGTAAAGCCGCGCGCCCCACATTTCGCGCTTTTTACGGCCTGAAGGAGGTGTCCGCTTTGCCGGATGCCGTACTTCAGCCCTCCGGCACGCGCCCTCACTTCAGTTAACGCAGCCCAATTTTGCCGCTGCAACCGCTGGATTGACCGGCGGCGGGACCTTAACGCGTAAAATTTGAATCAGTTGCAGTCGTTTAAAATTCTAATCGAATTCTACTCAAGTATAGATCGAATTAGCCCCAGTTTTTACTTGCCTTAGTTTCAAATGGACTTGGTGTACTTAGCGGCGGCGCAAAGCCTTTGTGCGAAACGTGGTCCCAACAAGAAACGGGGGCCACGATGTTTGGGTTCAGGGGGCAGAGAACGGGATTGGCGGTGATCGTCATCCTGGCGGGATTGAATGCGCCGGCGCGCGCCGGTGACGAACGAGCACTTTATGCCAGCCTTGGCGACACCACGCGTGCGCCGATCGGCTGGGTCGAATTCTGCGCCGAAAATCCCGGCGAATGCCGCGGCGGCGCGTCACAACCACGCGATGTCGTGATGTCGCAGACGGCATGGCGGGATTTGTTGCGGGTCAACCGCTGGGTCAACGAGACCGTCAAGCCGATGACCGACATGGATCATTGGGGCGTCATCGAGAAATGGTCGTTGCCGACGGACGGCTACGGCGACTGCGAGGACTACGTGCTGTTGAAGCGCAAGATGCTGATGGACGCCGGCTGGCCGCGCGAGGCGCTGCTGATCACGGTGGTGCGCGACAAGAAGGGCGAAGGCCACGCCGTGCTGACCGTGAAGACCGACAAGGGCGAGTTCATCCTCGACAACCAGAACGAGAACGTCGTGGCCTGGACCGAGACCGGCTACCGCTTCGTCAAGCGTCAGTCGCAGAGCGACCCGAATATATGGGTCTCGCTTGGCGACAACCGCCCGGCGGTTGCCACCGCCAGCGCCCGCGACCACTGACAACGAGATAACGGAGACACGCGACCCGGTCACATCCCCACCCCTCCCCGTCCCAGACCGGATCGCGCGCGGCCAGCTCTCCCCCAAGAGCTGGCCGCAACTTTTTTGCGCCGCCGCAAGTGTGGTTTTATGTGGGCCGCGAGCTGGCGGTTGTGGTAAACGCTTGGGGAACCTTGGCTTTCAGACGGGCTTGGAAGTCCCATGATCGAAGTCAATTCGCAGGATGCAAAGACCGGCGGCATCGCCCAGATCGGCTCGCAGCCGATCGCACTCGCCGCCGCGGCACTGGTCGTCCTCCTGGTCGGCGCCGGCGGAATCGGACTATGGCGCGCTTACACCGGCACCTCGCCCGAACCGGACCGCGTCGTTGCCGCTCGTCAGCTGCAGGCGAAAACCGCACAGACCTCCGAACGGCTGGTCGAGAAGACCAAGGACCTCGAGGTCACCCAGCAGGAGTCGATCGACCAGTTGCAGGTGGTGCAGGATCAGCTGCAAACCGTGAAGCGGCTCCTCGCCGCGCAGCAGGCCGACACCAAGCGGCTTTCCGAGCAGGTATCAGGCCTGACGGAAGCGGTCGACAGCCTGCGGCAGTCTTTCGCGAGCGTCCAGGCGTCGGAAGCGTCCGCTCCCGCCCCGGTTCGCAACAAGTCGATCCGGGCAAGATCGCACGCGAGCAGGAACGTTCATCACAAGCCCGCGAAGTCGCACGGCTGAGAGTTGGACTGCCGGTTTACGCGCCAGCTTCGCGAACGGCTCTCTCCAGAAACGCTTCCATCGCAATGATGCATTCGCGGTCGCGATAGACGCGATGTTTGCTGTCCGCAATCCGCTCGGACAATTCGGTTCGTTTTGCCCTGTCGCGGCCGAGCAGACCTGCGATCGAAACGTATTCATCGATCGTCCGCGCCGTCGTCTCGCGCACCTCCATCATCTCCAGAATCGCGGCGGTATGGCGGCCGCGCATCGTCTCGCCGGCGAAGGTGACGATCGGCGGATTATGAACGAGGCTCTCCAAGATCGAGTTGCAGCCCGACCAGCCGATGCTGTCCAAGACCACGTCGCACAGACCAAGGGCGGCGACGAAGCGATCTGGAGCAAGTCGGGGCAGGAAGACACAGTGATCCCAGGCGTTGAGGCCTAAAGCCCTGAACGCGCGCTCGAGCCGGGCTCGAAACATCTCCGTGACGCCCTTGCCGCCGCCAAATTCGATAAAAGTGAACTGACAATCCCTGACCTCGGCGGCAATGCGCGCGAACACGCCGTCGAATTGCGGCAGGTATTTTGGCAATGACTGACAGCACCAATAGACGACGGCCGTTTCGCGTAGACCAAATTGGGTCCGGTCGATCGCGCCGGGCGGAACATCCGATGGCTCGTAATAGATCGAGAGATTAGGCAGCCGAACCAGCCGTTCGGAATAATGAGCGGCGGCATCCACCGGCTCCATCAGGTCGCTACTGATAAAATAATCGAGCGACGGAAATCCGGATGTGACCGGATGTCCCCAGGACGCGCATTGAACCGCGGCGAGCCGCTGGGCCGCCAGTTGCGCCGACACCTTGTCCATCCCGATTTCGGGAAAAATCAGAACATGAGGTGCGTCGTTTTGGATCGTGCGGCGCCAGGCGTCGAGCGACAGCGGGCCCTGCACAAAGCGATCGCATAGCGCTTCCGCAGCGTCGGTTTCGCTGTCCCGTTCGCTGCTCGTGTAATAGCCCGAGATATGAAACCGGTCGCGGTTGAGCTCGGTGAGCCACCCCTTGATCGGGATCTTCCAGTTCGAATGCTGCCTGAAAAATCCGCTGACGATACCGAGCCTGATCGGCTGGTTCTGACCCGGAAGACTTGGAAAGGCCGGCGTCGTGTACCTTGCAGCCATGATTTTGCAGACAAGGGAGCCGTACAGCGTCTGAAGCTCGCGATCGTTATGACCCTGATAAGGAAGATAGAACGGCTGATGCGAACCGATCGCGTCCGCCAGTGCCGCGGGCGCGCCGGCGCTTTCGACGTCCGCGCACAGCCTGGCCAGTCGGCTCGCATAGGCATCGCGCTGTTCCGTGATTTCGGCAGCGTCTGCGTAAATGGCCGGAAGCTCGGCCATGCATAGCGCCAGCTCCGCTTCCAGAAAATCCGGCCTGAGCGCAAATGCCCGCGCGAAATGCGCGCGCGCTTCCGCAATCCTGGTCTCGCCGCGCAGCGCCACGCCGCAATTGTAATGCGCCATGAAGGAGTTCGGATCGATCCTGAGCGCGGCCTCGTATTGCGCAATGGCGTCATCGCGCCGGCCCATCGTTCGCAAGACATTGCCAAGATTGTTACGCGCGCCGGCACTATCCGGACGCAAGGCCACCGCGCGCTCGGCATGGGCCAGCGCTTCCGGCAGGCGATCCATGTCTTGCAGCAGCGAGGCCAGATGGATGTGCGCATCGATAAAATCCGGGCGCAGCGAGACGGCACTCCGATAGTGCCTCGCGGCGGCCGGCTTCTCGCCGGTCAGTTCGAGCATCGAGGCCAGATTGAAATGCGCGACAGGGGAATCCGGCGTGCTTTTCAGCACGAGCTCAAACTGCTTGGTCGCTTCATCTAGTCGGCCCAGCGCCCGCAACCCCCGCGCCAGATTGTTGCGGGCCTCGTGATATCCCGACTTGAGCGCGACCGCCTTTTCGAAACAGGGCACTGCGTCCGCGAACAACCCGTTGGCGGCGAGAATGACGCCCCTGTCGTTGTGCGCCTCGGCGAAATCCGGATCGAGCGTCACCGCCCGGCCGACAAGCGAGGCAGCGTCGGGACGGCTTAGCTGATGTGCGACCACGCCGAGCAGATGAAACGCCCGCGCGTTTTTTGGATCGGTATCGCAGACCAGCCGGTAGAGCCGTTCGGCTTCAGCGAGACGGCCGGCGCGATGGTGAGCCATCGCAGCGGCGAGCGTTTGTTCGGAACGGCCCCCGGCATTCATGGCGATGCCCGTCGGTCGTCACTCGCACGACCGATAGCGCCCGAGGCCCAAATCCACCTCGCAGGGTTCTCCGTAAACCCAGACCGGCTGATCGCAGGGTATGGCGCGCGTCGAGCGGTATATTGTGTTGCATGCAATGTTCGAAGCGGGATGCAGAACGAGGCGGCCGCCATTTGGACCCCATGCAGCAATATCCGGCTCATACTGAACAATGTCGGCGCGGTGATGATGTCTGTGTAACTTATGGGCATCGGCCCATCCATTGCTGCTGGCGAGCGCCAGAACGGCCGCGAGCGCGACGATGGTTCGCATCAACATGGTTGCTATCCTTCTTGATCTCTCAAGCGCCTTCGATTGAAAATGCCACGGGTTTCTGTCCGGAAAGCCAAGTTTGCCACATCCGCGCGTAGGCCGCCTCGATATTTCCAGTCAATTTTACCGGATCAAACAAGGCGCAGCTGTCACGGTTGTTCACCAGTTTTTGCCGCAGCGCGATCAAGCGTTGCGGGTCGCGGGCCAGCGCCAGCGCGGTCTGCTCATATTCTTCGGGCGATGTGGTGACGAGTTCCGGCATGCCGATGGCCGTCAGCAGGCTGCCCGCAACACGGCCCGCGAAGGTGGCTCCGCTGCAGGTGAGCACCGGCAGGCCGGCCCACAGCGCATCGCTGGCTGTGGTGTGCGCGTTGCAGGGCAATGTGTCGAGAAACAGGTCGGCATGCGCGTGACGCCCGAGATGCTCGGCTAACGGAACGACGGGAGCGAAGATCAGCCGTCCGGCCTCCACCCCGCGTCTTTCAGCTTCCGAACGAAGATTGCCTTTGACCAGCTGGTTCGCCTCGAGCAACCACAATACGCTGCCGGGAACCGCGCGCAGCAGGCGCATCCAGATATCGAACAACGCCGGCGAGATCTTGTAACTGTTGTTGAAGCTGCAAAATACCAGCCCCGTTTCCGGCAGTCCCCAATCCTGCCGCGACGTGCGAGCACCTGCCACCTCACGCTTTCGGTCGTTGACCTGATAGCTGCCGGGAAGATGCACCAGTTTTTCCGAAAAGAAAGGCTGCTGGCCGCTTGGAACGACGAAGGGGTCGACGATGATGTAATCGATGAAATCCGCCCCCATGGTGGCGGGATAGCCGAGATAGTTCACCTGCACCGGCGCCGGGCGGTAGGCTGATATCGCCGGCCGCGCCTGATGGGTATAGCCCTTGAGGTCGATCAGGATATCGACCTTGTCCGCACGAATACGCTCCGCGGCTTCGCGGTGTGACAGGGACTGGATGTCAACGAAACGATCGAATGCGGAATTGAGCCGCGCGCGCATCGGACTGTTGTCATCGGGGCCGTAGGAATAGGCGAAAACCTCGAAGCGATCGCGATCATGGCACTCGAATAATTCGGCCATCAGCTGTGCGGTAGCGTGTTGATGAAAATCTCCGGAGAGATAGCCGAGCCGAATGGGCTCTCTCGCGGCCGAGCGCTCATGGGCAAAGACGGCCTCGATCGGCGGTTTGATCGGTCCGATCCATTGCTCGGCGCAGATCAGTTGATCCGACGCGGACGCCGGCGTTGGAAGCAAGTAAAACGGCGGAACGCGAATCCCTTGCCGGACCATCTCGACCAGCTTTGCCTGATCCGCTTCGAAATCGCTCCATTCGCATGCCTGCGCCCGGTGATGCCCGAGCTGGCTGAATGCATCGGAATAGTCGGGCCGAAGCTGCAGCGCGTTGCGATAGGCCGAGATCGCCCCGGATAGATCGCCGAGTTCCCGGCAGGCGTTTCCCAGATTGTAAAATGCCTCGGGGAAATCCGGTCTCAGCGCCAGCGCCCGTCCAAGCGCCGCCCGCGCTTCCTCGGCGCGCCCTTCCACGAGTAACGCCGTTGCCAGATTGTTGGCGGCGTCGGCGTGAGCCGGCACCTGTTGTGAGAGCTGGCGGTAAAGATCGATCGCCTCGCCGGTGCGTCCGAGTTGCTGAAGCACAATGCCGGCGTTGTTGATCGCGTCGGAATAATCCGGCCGAAGCCGGACGGCCTGACCGTAAGCCGCTAGCGCTTCTTCGAACCTCGCCTGCTGCTGCAGCACCGTGGCGCGATTATAGGACGCCTCGGCGTAGTCCGGTTGCAGCGCGATGGCTTTCTCAAAAGCCGCCAGTGCCTGGTCGAGCAGACCCTGGTCCTTCAAGACGGTTCCGAGATTATTGTGGCCGACGGCAATGGCGGGGTTGAGTGAAATGACCCGTCGATAGGCGGCTTCGGCGGCATCAAGCTCACGCTTCTGATGCAGCACGATGCCGAGATTGAAGATGGCTTCCGCGTAGGCCGGCCTGAGCGCCACCGCCTCGCCATAGGCCGATGCCGCCTCGTCGAGCCTGCCCTGCATCTGCAGCAGCACGCCGACATTGTTGTGGGCCTCGGGATAATCGCGTCTCGCCTTGATGGCGGACCGATAGGCCGCCATGGCTTCTTCGAAATTGCCTTGCTGTCTCATCGCGTTGCCAAGCGCGAAATAGGCTGGCGCATAATTTGGATTGAGTTCTATCGCCTTCCGGTGCGCGGCAATGGCGTCCGCCAGCCTCGCCTGCTGCTGCAGCACCGAGCCAAGATTGTTGTAACCGGTCGGGTCATCCGGCCGCAGTTTGATCTCTTGACGAAACAGCCGTTCGGCGCCTCCGAGATCGCCCTGCTGAGCCGCAATGATGCCAAGGTTGCCGAATGCGGCAGCATTGGTGGGATCAATCTTCAGCACCGAAGCATAAAGCCGCTTGGCATCTCCGATCGAGCCCCTGCGTTGCGCCGCCAGGGCTTCTGCCAACAGCTGTTGCGATGTCGATCCCACGGTGTCGTTCGTTCTCAAGCGGAAAACCAGCACTCACTCGCGCTGCCGATAGTTCGTGTATTGGATATCGAAACTCGTCGCGCCATAAAGCTTCACATAAATGATGGGGCCGGAGAGCTTCACTTCGTCGATCGAGCGTGGTCCCTTGAACAGGGTTCCGTCATTCTCATGGCCGGCGGCATAGATCACGGCCTGACCCGTCGGCGGCGTAAGCGTGACAATCATCGTCACCGCGGTCGCCGACTCCGGAATGTATTTCCACACATTGACCTCGATCGGCGTCGGTTCGACCGGCGCGTCGGGCGGGACTTCGGCCTGTGCAAATTGCACGATGGCTGGCGGCGGCTGCATATCCATTGTCTGGTTCCCTGTACTACTGCACTCTACCAAGTTCTGACCTGGCGAGGTGCTGGCAAGACCAATTTTTCAGGGCACTTTGCGACCGCCATTCGACAACCGGTGGCGATGGAATCTCGGCCGCAAATTGAAACAATTCGCTGGAAGACGCGAAAAAGGAGGACTCGTCGCCAAGTCCCCCTTTAACAGCTATTTTGTTGGCGCTCAGAAGTTGAACGTCATACCGGTGGTCGCAGCCTTGATGGTTGCGCCGCCAATTGTGTCGTTGTTGGCATCGCGAGAGCAAACCTGGTAACCGTGACCGCTGGCCCCGAGACAATAATGCGCGCCCGGACCTTGGGTAAGATATGACCCGACGACATACCAACTGGCCCAATCGTTGAAATAATAGCGTGCGCCGATCGCATACTGGCTGGCGGAATCGTCGAACGCATTCGCTTGGAACTGGCCGACCTGTACGATCGGTCCGGGAGATACACACCCCACCGCGGCATTGACGTTGTTGAGGCTCAGGCATGTCGGGTTGCCCGGGGTCTTGAAGGCGTGAGCATAGGACGCGCTGACGGACCATTGCTTGCCGATGTACTGCGTAAGACTCGCGAAAACGCCATCCCGTGAACGCTCGTTGAACGGTTGTTCCATCGGTGTCACTTCCCGGCGAATCCACTCGTAGAAGGCGTTTAGCTGAAGATCGCCGATACCGTCGTTGACGCGATAACCGCCGCCGACTTTTGCCGCCCATTCGTTGTGAACGCCCGTAAAGACCTGAGAGCCATCCGGCAGAAGCACAGGACCGGCACCGGGCAAAACCGTTCCGCTGCCGCCGAGAAGGGTCTGAAGACCATCATCACCATGACGGTTGACCTGCTCATGAAGCTCGTAGGCGGCGATCGCTGTGAACGGACCGTTCTTGTAGTTCAAAGCAGCGCTATAGGCATTGCCATACGAGCCGTCGGTACAACCATTACCGCCGACGTTTGCACCGCTAAGAACGGAACCGTTGGTTCCAGGGAAGTTGCTCCCACTTCCTCGTGTGGATGCACCATTACATTGGAAATAGTCGCCGTATGACCAGTCGCTGTTATCCTTGGCGTAGTTCTGACCTGGCGAGATCAACGCGCTGAACTGGAAGCCTTGCAGGATCGGCGATTCGTACCAGATCGCGTGGTTGATGCGCCAATCGAACTCGGCCCGGTTGTCGCCGCCGGTATTGCCCATGATCGAATTGTAGTCGCCGAGAGTTCGCGAGAATGGATCCATCGCCGATGTGGCTTTCTTGTAGGGCGTATCGGTCTTGCCGGCTTTGATGGCGCCCCACGGCCCCTCTACCCCTAAAAAGCTGTCGCGCGTTCCAAATGCCGCGCGCTCGTTAGGGGCTGACGCGAAATCGACTTGAGATTCCAATTGGGCGACTACCGCCATGCCTTCCCAGCCATACGGCGCGAGGTTATGCCTGACACGAACGCCGAAACTGGAGATATTGCTCGCCACTCCGAATTTCGTCCCCTGGTCGAAAACCGACGGATTGAAGACGTCCGCGGAAAGATCGATCGATCCGTACAGCGTGACTGTGGTGTTATCGATCAACGGTGTCAGAGGACCCGCTTTTACCGGAATGCCAGCAATTGTCGGGTTAGGCTTCGGTGCGGGCGAAACCGCGACCGAACCGTGCAGAACCGGGTTGCCCTTGAATTTGCTTGGATCAGTCACTGGCGCGGCCGGCGCTGCGGCCATCGGCTTTGCAGCGGACAGGCTTCGCACTTTCGCTCGCAGCTCGGCGTTTTCCTTTTCGATCTTGTCTAGTCGCGCCATCACGTCATCGAGTGTCGCAGATCGCGCCGCACCGCTAAACGAAACCAGGCAGAGAGCAGCGCAAGCCGTTCCCGACAGAAGCTTATTTCTCATGACGTTTCCCCAACGTTCGAAGCCGACTCAACTCTCGAGCGAAGGGAGCCTAATGTATACCAAATGCCAATTGGAGGGTTTGGGCGGGTATTAATGAAATATTCGTGAACTGTAACAAAAATGGTACATGGATACTGCTGCAACGCAACAATTCTGCGCGACCTGTTCGATTTTGACGCAGCGTTGGGTTGCAAGCGCGATTTCCGTGAATTTCCTTGGTATTAACCACGGTCTGGGCGCTACGCCGGAATTATTGGCAACCGGGTTCTACAATTTATAATTGTGCCGATAATTGTGCTTTGCGGGGTTCCCTTCGCAATTGCGAAGGACCGCTCAACCCGATCAGTCCGCCCATGGCTTTTCGCCCCGTCCGATGCGTTCCGAGATCTCGGCCTGAAATGCCGGGGGACCGAAGGCAAACCAGTCTTGTTCGATCTGATAGATCAAGAGCCGCTTGTTTTCCGAAGCGAACTTCATCAGCCAGTCCAGCGCTTTTCGCTTGGGACGGGCGCCCGCCGCGACCACCACATCGACCGGCAGGCCGTGCCAGGTGAAATTGGCGGCAAGCATGATCATGTCTGATTTGTCCGGACGCATCCACTCAGGGAGCGGGCTGGTGGGCGCGAGCCATCCGCAAACGAACTCACGGCACGGATGCTGCGGCCGTTCGCTATAGATCGAACAGCGGTGTGCGACGCTAAACGGGCACGGTTTTCCTGGCCGGACCTCGTGCCCGCGCACTTCGATCTGCAGCCAGCCGTCGCAGCAGGCCGTGCAGCTTCCGCAGTGTCTTAGGTGTTGCTGGTCCAACTGGTCGCCCGTCAGAGATGGTTAGGCAGAACGAGATCAACGATGGGGTTTATGCCCTCCTTCGGGGCCGCCCGCGACTTTTTTGTGCCGATTGTGAACTGGATCACATATGCCCGCGCCGAGATCGGCCATTGTGTAGCTCACCGGATGGCGTAAGCCAATTTCAATGTCCGGGGCTGGCAAGGTCGTTGGCGGTATACTGCGCCGACGGCCTTGTTTTTTCCGTGCCGGTTTCATCCGAAACCCCGCCCGCATCTGCCCCGGATACCCGCAGGCTGGTGATTTGCCTTCAGCAGAGTTTGCTTGCTGAATGCGCCACCATATCAAGCGAGGAAATCCACCATGAGCGCCGGCCCCTGCTGACATCAGATATCATTGGGCTGACAAAAATCCGCGCCGTTTTCGCACCGCGGCTTCATGACCGCGTCCGCCGCCATCACCGCAGGCAGAGGGTTTGCGAGAGCAGTTCAATTCGCTGCAAAGCAGTAGAATAGGCCTGCGCCGCCAACCCGCTGCAAGTTCGCTTGAGAACAGCCCGGTGTTTTGTGTGAATAGTTCCAGAAATTGGGGCCTTGGGTATTTCCGATCAAGTCGTGGTGACCGACGACGGCGCTGCCTTGACCATCCGTGCTGCTAGTCCAGTTGCTGCAGGTCGCATCGTCTACTCCTGCCACGGCTGTGCCGTCCTGCTGGGTGCCAGTCAACATGTCATGTTGGTTGGGCGTATCAACACGCCCTTTGACCGGCATGCCTCGTTCGTCGAGCCCTGTTTCCTTGTTGATCTTATTGTTGTTGCTGTGCAGGTCGAAAAGATTCGATGCGATTTGGACACCCTTGGCGTTGAACCAAGGCCCATTGCCAATCCGGTCTTTGGCATTGACCCCGTCTCGGCCCTTTGTCGAGAGATAGGCGTGCCATGTCTTGCCGCCGGCGCCAACGGCCTGCGCAAGGTTCTGGCAATGGCGGTCGGCGCCTTCAAGTCCGCCCAGGTCTCCTCCCTTGCCGAGCCCAACGCTGGTGATGAAAAAGCTCATGGTATTTTGCTGAGCTTGCGCGAGCGTCGTCACGCCAATTGCAAAGAACAGAACAGACATGGTTGCTAGTGAACACTTTGCTTTGGTCATTCCAGTCCCCGTAATCTGGCTCAACAGCTCGTCGGCATCAGCTCAAACGACAGGCCTGCTGGCTCAGTTTCGCCGGGTTAAATGAGCCACGGAGGCCAGCCAGACGCTTGGCTGCTGATCAGTCTCGTAGTACGTTTTTGGACCTTTAGAGAAGTAACGTTTTTGCGCATTCAGATTTGCCAGACACGACTTGCTTACGGACGGAATTACCGTCGTTAGATGATGCCTCGCTGAGCTCATCGACGGCTACCAGAAATCCAGCTTGAATTACATCGACGACGCCAATGCGACGCAGCCCCGGGGGTTTGCATGAGCAGGCTTATCAGTGCGGCAGCTTTCTCGATTGTAGTGGCCGCTGTTTCGACGTTCGGCACAGTTTCTCTGGCGCAAGGTGTGCAGACAACTGCTGCCGTGCCGCCGCTACAATCACCATTGGCCGCCACGGTTGGTGAATTGAAAAATTTGCGCCTTGCGCGACCGCTATCGCGCGACGAGGAGGCTGCGTTGAGGCCATTGGATCACTTCAAGGAGTGCGAACTTTGTCCAGAAATGATCGTGGTCCCCGCAGGTTATTTCTTGATGGGGGCGAAGGATGGCGAACCCGGAAGTACCCCCGACGAAAGGCCTCAGCACGAGGTATACTTCGCGCAACCATTCAGCGTCGGCCGCTTTCCCGTGACATTTAGTGAATGGGACGCCTGTGTGGCAGCGCGGGGCTGCAGCTACCAACCTACCGACCAAGGTTGGGGAAAGGGAAGGCGGCCGGTAGTTAATATCCTATGGGATGATGCCAAGGAATATGTTGCCTGGCTTTCCCGCACTACCAGCAGACCCTATCGCCTTCTTAGCGAAGCTGAGCGCGAACATGTCGCACGCGCTGGGACAACGACGGCATATTGGTGGGGAGACTCGTTCTTTCCCGCGCAGGCAAATTGCGCTCCTGCCGATTCCGACCTTTCTCCTGCGAGCATTAGCGACTTACCGCAACATATCGCGAGCGCGCAAACCTTGCCGGTTCAGTCATTTGCTCCCAATCCCTGGGGGCTCTATCAGGTCCACGGCAACGTCTACGACTGGGTCGAGGACTGCTGGAATGACAATTACAGTGGAGCGCCTTCTGATGGCTCGCCCTGGATGAGCGGCAATTGCAGCCGGCATGTGCTTCGCGGTGGCGCCTTTAGCCGAAAGCCTCAGGCCGCTAGATCCGCTGCTCGTATATGGTTCGGCCCCCCCAATCGCCTGGTCTACATGAGCGTCCGCGTTGCCAGAACGTTGGAGCGGTAATTGGTCTTGTTGTTTGCCGCCGATCCGCCCAACCCGCTCTGGCCGAAGAGCCCGACCCAACTCGCACCCGAGATGAAGGCGCCGGTGCTTGGCCTTTACGGCGAGGCGGATACCGGCATTCCCGTGGCCCAGGTCGAAGCACTGAAGGCCGCCTTGGCGGCCGCGAGCAAGCCTGCCGACTTCAAGATCTATCCGGGAGCGCCGCACGGTTTCCATGCCGACTATCGTGCAAGCTACCGCAGGGGAGCCGCCGAGGATGGCTGGAGCCGGATGCAGGCCTGGTTCAAGAAATACAACGTGCTGGTCTGAGGCTCCGCTAAAAGGACAGGGCCCGTTCGCGCAAAACCTGCTTATTCGTCGGGATATTTACGCGGCAACGTCCGAAACGTTGGCCTGATCGGTCCGGTCCTCGAACACATCGGCGAAGTCGGTTTTCACAAGCGGACATCAATGGATACGCCCGGTAGCGCTACCGCGAACTTAAATGCACGCCCCGTAGTGTAACGGACAACCGGGTCCGCCGCAACGCGGCTTGGTGGCGATTTAAGCATTTGGTAACGCTGACAATCCGGTGATAATCCTCCGGCGGGAACCAGGCTGCCGCGGGGAGTAGAAAACGCTTGCGCAAGCTGATCGCATTCGACGACGACACGTTCGACAAGCTGAAGCAGCTCGGTCGCGACCGAATGGCGACCATCCAGGAGCTGGCGGACGAGGCGTTCGCCGATCTGCTCCGGAAGCACGGCATTCCGATCGACCTGAAGGACGCGCTCCGCAAAAGCGCGTCGGTCTCGAATGCGCCGGTGCAAAAGGACACGAGGTCGAGCCCTTCAAGGAAGCCGAAATCCTGAGAGATCCCGCGCGCGATGGAAGCGGCGCAAGCGATCGTCAGCCGATCTTCTTCAGCCCCTTGTTGTATCGCGCCCCGTTGGCGACGTAGAATTTCGCCGCACTTCCCATCTTGGCAGCCTGCGCCGGCTCGAGCGTGCGGATCACCCGCGCCGGCGACCCGATGATCAAAGAGTATTCGGGAAACTGTTTTCCCTCTGTGATGACGGACCCGGCGCCAACAATGCTGCCGCGGCCGATTCTCGCGCCGTTCATCACGATCGATCCCATCCCGACCAGCGCGTCATCCTCCAGCGTGCAGCCGTGCAGGATGACATTGTGGCCGACCGTGCAATTCTGACCGATCGTCAGCGGAAAACCCATATCGGTGTGGCAGGTCGAATTGTCCTGCACATTGGCCCCTTCGCCGATCTCGATCCATTCGTTGTCGCCGCGCAGCACCGCGCCGAACCACACGCTCGCCGAGTTCTTGAGCCGGACCTTGCCGATCACGGTCGCGGTGTCAGCGATGAAATAGTTCCCATCCGCGGGAAGTTCGGGCGCCTGCCCGTCAAGCTCGTAGATCGCCATCATGCGTCTCCTGTTCGCGGAGACTGTGGCATAGGCTTATACTTCAGGCCAATAGTCCGGCGGCGCGCAACGTCATCAGGAAAAACGTGCCGGACATCATGCTCCAGAACCCCGCGAGCACGGTTGCCAGCATCACGAATTCGGCACGGCGGCGCTCGACCTTTGCGCCGCGCAACGTATTGCGCATGATGATGAAGGGCGCGGCAAACACCAGGAACGGCACCGCCGCAAACGTCCTCGGCGCGACGCCCTCCTGCAGCAACCCAAACCCGGCGGGGCGGTGCACCAGCGCTTGATATCCGCTGGCGAGGGCGCCGGCCAACGCGAAGCCGATGCAAAGGGAGAACAGGGAATTCAACGCATCAGGCGACATGGCACGGTCTTCCGCTACAAGAACTTCTCCCTGCTTCGCAAAATTGACCGCGGGCCGCCACATCATCCTTAAGGAAGGGTTAACGTGACCAGCGGGGAACCGCGGCCCGTGCATGGCTCGCCGCCCGCGCGAGCCGCGAAATCATGCTGAAATACGACCACGCGTGGCATATTTGCCGGTGATTCGGCGCTTATCCTTGGACGCCCCTGACGATGCTCCCTTCATGACATTCCTCTCGACCGCCCAGCAGTTCGCACGCGGCTCGCGCGAGCGTTCCCGCGGCCACCTGGTTCCGATCACGATTGGCGGCGCGGTCGGCATCAGCGCCCTGGCGCTGGTCGCCTATCTGTTGTGGCCGACCTGGGGATCGGGATCGGACGCCTCGAACGGTCCGGCGCGGTTGCCGGTGAGCATCGGGGCCACGCTCTTCAACGTGCCGGCCGCGGCGATCCGGATGAACATCCAGCGCCATTCCGGGCCGCAGGAACGGATCGATCTTTCGTTTGTCTATCCTTCGCTCGACGCCCCCGAGGTGCCGAAACATTTCAGCGCCGACACCCTCGAAGAGGCCGTGCAGCCGATCGACCGCATCTTCCTGTCGATCGCAGTGCATCACGACACGCTGGCGCCGGATATGCGCGTGCGCACCATCTATCCGCGCTACCTCGAGCAGGCATCGACGCCCGAGCAGGATGGATTGACGATGCGCGCGTTTCGCGACGGCACGCCCTATGGCGGCGAAGACCTGTTCTCCGCGACCACGCCGGATCTCAGCGCACGCTGCACGCGCGACGCCAAGACGCCCGGGATGTGCCTGAGCGAGCGCCGCATCGACGACGCCGACCTGACGTTTCGCTTTCCACGCAGCTGGCTTGCGCAATGGCGCGACGTGTCCGCTGCGATGGACCGGCTGACGGTGCAATTGCACGTGCCGGCAAGCAAACCATCGTCCTGATCAGCCCTGCTCGACCAGATCGTCCTCGAGGATCGCCATCTGGAACTGGAACGAGCGGTCGTCGTCTTCATCGTCGACGAACAGCACACCGATGAATTCCTCGCCGATATAGACTTCCGCCGAATCGTCCTTCTTCGGCCGCGGCACCACGCGAATTTTGGGATTGCCGAACAGGCGCTTGAGATAGGCGTCGAGCTTCCTGACTTCCTGAACGTCCACGGCAATCTCCAATCCGATGAGGTTTCGGGGGTTTTAGGACGAGACGAAGCGAACTGCTAGCCTAACTTGCAGAAATCTTACGGGCTATTGCGAAGCGTTTTTTTAAGATCACAATCCGATGGCGCCAAGCATCTGATCCATGGTGCGCGACGGCTCGGCGCAGCCGGCCTCGCCGACGATCTTGGCCGGAACGCCTGCGACCGTCACATTGTGCGGTACCGGTTTCACCACCACGGAGCCTGCGGCAATGCGCGCGCAATGGCCAACCTCGATATTGCCGAGAATTTTCGCGCCCGCCCCAATCAACACGCCATGGCGGATTTTGGGATGACGGTCCTCGTTCTCCTTGCCGGTGCCACCGAGCGTGACGCCGTGCAGGATCGAGACGTCGTCCTCGATCACGGCAGTCTCGCCGCAGACGAAACCGGTGGCATGATCGAGGAAGATGCCGCGGCCGATCTTGGCTGCGGGATTGATGTCGGTCTGGAATACCGCCGACGAGCGGCTCTGCAGAAAATACGCAAAATCCTTGCGGCCCTTTTGATAGAGCCAGTGCGCCAGCCGATGCGTCTGCAGCGCATGAAAACCCTTGAAGTAGAGCAGCGGGTGGATGAAGCGCGACGTCGCGGGATCGCGGTCGTAGACCGCCACCAGATCGGCGCGGAAGGCATTACCGAGATCGGGCTCGTCGCGCAGCGCCTCGTCATAGGCCTGGCGGATCAGGTCACCCGACAACGCCGAATGGTCCAGACTTTCGGCGATGCGATGCACCACCGAATCCTCCAACCGATCGTGATGCAGCACGGTCGAATAAATAAAGGAGGCAAGCTCCGGCTCGCGGCGTACGATGTCTTCGGCCTCACTGCGCACGCGATCCCAGACCGGATCGAGCGCCTTGAGCCTTGCACCCTGCGGATTGACCTGATGCATCGCCATCTGCTGCTCCCGCATTTTTATTGTTCTCGTCATACCATTATAGCACGACGCCTGGACGACTGTCCCGAATGCCGTTGCGCCAATAGTGAACCTCGACCCGGGCCTTCGAAAAGCGTGCCAAAACATTGAAATGGCACATTTTATTCACACGATCGAAATCCACCCCCTGGCGTGCGGGCGTTGGCTCAAAGTGGTCGGGAATTCCGGGAATTCAAGCCGTTCGGGAACCTCAATTAAGGACGCCGGGACAAGAATTCCAGCACCCCCGTCTTGTAGACCTTGTCGCCGACCGCCCGCATATGGTCGCGGCCGGGAATGTCGAGCACGCGCGCGCCGCCGATGATTTCGCCGAGCGCCCGCGCCGAGCCCGCGATTTCGTCCCTGGTGCCGACCGCGATCAAAACCGGCACGGTGATTTCGGCGGCCTCCTCGATGGTCATCAGGCGCCGCGAGCCGCGCAGGCAGGCCGCGAGCGCTTTGCGGTCGGAACGGGTCTGGTCGGCGAAGGCGCGAAAGGTCCGTCCGACCGGATCGGTCACATTGTCAAGCGAAGGTGCCTCTAGGGCCTTGGCGACGTTTTCGCCCGGTCCGCCGCCCTCGATCAGGCCGATCCCGAGGCCCCCAAAGATCGCCGAGCGCAGTCGCTCGGGGTGATGCAGCGCCAGCAAGGCGGTCATCCGCGATCCCAGCGAATAGCCCATGATGTCGGCGCGCTCGATGTTCAAATGATCCATCAGCGCGGTGACGTCGCCGGCCATGGTGCCGATCTCGTAGGCCGCGGGATCGTAGAGTTTTGCGGAATCGCCATGGCCGCGATTGTCGAGCGCGATGACGCGGCGGCCGTTTTTCCTTAATTCCGAGACCCAGGTCGGATACACCCAGTTCACGTTCTTGGTCGAGGCAAAGCCATGCACCAGCAGGATCGGATCGCCCTCGCCTTCGTCGAGATAGGCAATCTCGACATCGCCGTTGTGAAAACTCGGCATCATCAATTCCGTCATTTAGGGGAAGGGAGCGCCAGACTAGCTGCGTCAGCCTGCAATCACCACCGCCGGCTCCGCCGCGGCCGCCAGCTGCCTTCGCAGCCGCCGCGCTTTCTTGCGATCGAGCCACGACTGGGTCAGGCGTTCGGTGGTGGCCTTGATCGACGACAGAAAGCCGAACAGCGCCATCAGCGCGCCAAACAGCCAAAGCGTGAGATTGAAGGCTCCCGCCGCCAACAGCAAGGCGCCGCGGCCCAGAACTTTCAGGATCGCGCGGGTCTGGCCGCCCTTCTGTTCCGCAAGCCGCGCGGCGCGGGCAACATCCTTTGGGTTTTCGGCGATTTTCAAGGTGTCTTGGGCGGCGCGAATCCCTGCCCGTTCGCTGACGCGCCCGACGTCTTTTGCCAGACGCACCAGCGCACCCGCCTTCTCCGCCTGGAACGCCGCCCTTATCGCGGTGACGGTTTGTCCCGGCCGCAGCACCGAACCGGATGCGACCGCCTCTTGCAGCATCGGCGTATTGACCATCTCGCGGGCCGAGCGGCCGGCCCATTGCGCTAATCCCTCGCCGAGCCGGCCGACCTTGCGGGCGTCCTTGACCAAGGTGAGACCGGCGCGTACCGGCGCCACGCCGCCGACGGAGACATAGGTCGCCGCGGTCACCAGGAGGCCCGCGGCGGCTAGGCCCAGCACCACGCGGTCGGTGTCCTCGCCCATCGCCAAGTGCTTGCTTTCGCGCACCACGTCGCGGATATCGCCGAACACAAAGAGATCGCCGGCAACCGTCCCCGACAGGCTCGCGACATCGTCGGCGTTCCCGGTCACAAGACCGGTCGCAAAACGCTTGGCAAAATGCGAGGACGAATTTTCGTCCGCGACGGCGTCGCTCACCCGCTGCAACAATTCATCGCCAATGGGGATGTTTTTCTCAGCTGCGAGTTCGACAAAGCTGTTGGCGAGATCGGCGTCGTTGGCGGCGAGGGCCGCCTCGATATTCTCTTTGACGATGTTTTGGTTATTTCGCAGGGCAGAACCGAGCTGGAGATCAGCGAGTTCCGCTGGATCATCCTGCGCGGACAAAATGGCGGCAGACTCGCGCGCATGCGGCCATAGCAGCGCACACGCCGCCGCGCACACCACCATACCAGCCAATGCCGAACCGATCCGCAACAGTTTCATCCCGAAACCCAGTTGTTTTCTCTCAACCATAAGATGGTGTGCCGCTTTTAGGACACAACAGCCCCGACGAAAGAAGGGCTTCTCTCCGACGACAAGATTGTGTCGAATTTGCATGAGCAAATGAGCGGTCGGGGGTCTGGGAATCAACGAAACCCGTCAGTATGGTGCGCGGCATTTCAACGGTGCCGTATCCTATCGCGCGCCATCTTGATTGCGCCCGCCTCAATTGCCACCCAAGGTGAATATCATGTCCGATCACGTCGTTCCGCACTTTCACAACGATGCCGGGGTGTCCGTCATCGAGATCGGCTCGCAGGAATTCATGTGCGTGGGCGCCAATCCGCCGTTCGATCATCCGCATGTCTTTCTCGATCTCGGTAATGACAACGAGATCATCTGCCCCTATTGCTCGACCTTGTACCGCTTCGCCGCCGACCTCGGTGCGGGCGAAGCAAGACCGCCCGAATGCGTGGTGAAGGACAAGGCCGCCTGATCGGCCGGTGGCGGCATTACGCACCATCTTCGTCGCTGGTGCCGGGATCGGGGGATTGACGGCCTCGCTCGCGCTTGCCGGCCAAGGCTTTCGCGTCGTCATTCTGGAAAAAGCCGAGCGGCTGGAGGAAACCGGCGCCGGCCTGCAGCTCTCGCCCAATGCCAGCCGTGTGCTGGTGGAGCTCGGACTTGAACCCAGACTCAAGCTGCGCGCCGTCACGCCTGACGGTATCAGCCTGATCAGCGCGCGCCGCGGCCGCGAAGTGGCGCGGCTGCCGCTTGGCGAAGCTGCGACCGAGCGCGCGGGCGCCCCCTATTGGGTGGTGCATCGCGCCGATCTGCAAGCAGCGCTTGCCGCTGAAGTCAACGAGCATCCCGATATCGAATTGCGGCTCGGCTGCCAGTTCGAGGACGCCGTCACCCATACCAAGGGACTGACCATCGTCCAGCGCCGCGGCTCCACGCGCCAGCAGGATCTGGCGCTGGCGCTGATCGGCGCCGATGGCATCTGGTCGAGCGTGCGGCACCATCTGTTTCCGGATCTGCAGCCGCAATTTTCGGGGTTGATCGCCTGGCGCGGAACGCTCGATGCCGGGCAATTGCCGCGCGAATATACCTCGCGCCGGGTCCAGCTCTGGATGGGACCGAACGCACATTTCGTTACCTATCCGATCTCGGGTGCGCGCCAGCTCAATATCGTCGCCGTGGTGCCGGGAGAGTGGAACAGGCCGGGCTGGAGCGCGCCAGGCGAGATCGGCGAGATCAAGAACGCGTTCGGGTCGTCGCGCTGGGCGGGACCGGCGCGGATGATTATCTCGGCCGTCGACAGCTGGCGGAAATGGGCGCTGTTCACGGTGCCCGACGGCGGCCAATGGACCGATGGCGCCATCGCGCTGTTGGGCGATGCCGCCCACGCCATGTTGCCGTTTGCGGCGCAAGGCGCAGGGATGGCGATCGAGGATGCCGCGGTGCTCGCCAAATGCCTGGGAGAAACGGCCAAGGAAAATGCCACGGAGATCCCCGCCGCGCTAAAACGCTTTGCGAAATTGCGCCGCCCGCGGGTGATGCGCGTCCAGCGCGCCGCGCGGCAAGCAGGGCTGATCTATCATCTCACCGGCCCGATGGCGCTGGCGCGCGATCTCACCATCAAGGCGATGGGCGGCGACCGCCTGCTGGCACGCCAGCGCTGGATTTACGATTGGCGGGCGTGAGGGTCTAGCGGAGGGTAGGCAAAGCAAAGCGTGCCCACCATTTTGCTTGTTGAAGGATGGTGGGCACGGCGCGAAGTGCGCCTTTGCCCACCCTACGGATTCGATTTTCAAACAGCCACAGCTTCGCGATCTCGCCGCCTGTTTTGCGCGAGGTTTGCTCGAACGTCCCGCCCTCGGAGATCAGAGGGCGCAGGGAATGCCGGGCGCTCGATGCGCCCGCAGCCGCGCGTGTAGTGGTAGTAAACACGCGCGTTAGTCACCACGGTCACACCGGAACAACCCGGCATTCGCCGCGCAATGGTTTTAACGGTTTCCTTCGTGCTCCCCGGTGACCGGGCTTTCTTGCCACCGTCATCGGCGGATTGCTCCGCCAACTTGACACCAGCGTCGGGGTGTCAGGACCACACGACTTCGCCGTCCGCTTAAGCGCCGTTCGTCAATAGCGCCCAATTCACCTTGATCCGCTTCAACAAATTAGTGTTTACGCGCAGAGCCCCGGGCTACGGCAATGGCTCTAGTAAACCGCGCTGCCGGAGGATACCGCCGGGCGCTGGCCTTTGGCGGTTGTTGGCGGCACGGGTTTGAGCGCCGGCGCATCGGCGACCGGCGGCGACGAATGGCATTTGTTGCGCTGCCAGGCCTCGTCGGCAAGTTTCGCTTGCGCGCGGACCGCGATGTACTCGTTGCGATAGGCGAGTTCGGCGACCACCGGGCCGGCGACGCCAGTTTGGGCCTTCGCCATCAGGCCTTGGTACTCCGCGGCCCTCGCGGCGAGCACCTTGCGGTCGGCTTCCAGCTGCTTGCATTCGTACAGATCGTATTTGGCCGGATCGGCGAACGCCGACATCATGCCGTCGCTCATATCGGCGCAGCCGCCAAGCGCGAGGCCGAGCACGAACAGCGCCAAGGCCGCGGCGGCGCGCGGCGAATGTGGGCGATGGGAAACGCGAGCCTTCATGCGACCTTGATAGATTGACAAGCTTGCGGTTGCGTAAAGCAGGCGCAGATGTCCGCATTGAGGCTTTGCGTTATGCCACGCGCTCGCTTAAACGAAGGGCCCGCGCCTTCGCGAAACCAGCCCAATTCCATTGCTCAAGAAAACGCGCTAAGTATCTGATCTCGCGACCAAATGCGGACGTGGCGGAACTGGTAGACGCAAGGGACTTAGAATTCCCTGCGCCTGCTGAGAACAAAGCGGTTTTTTGGAAAAGGCCCGCCAAGTTTCTCGCCGAACCTGCCCGAACAAAACGTGATTTGCAAAACGCTTCCGGCTTCTGAATTCCAGCAAAAGGCGCGTGCAGCAGGACTCCGCGCGGCTCATGTCGATGCCATTGCAACTCCCTCGTGCAGGCCGAGGAAATAGCGGAAGTCCGCCGGAAAATTCTTCAAAAACGGCAACTCGTTTGATCCGGGATTGCCGAAGACCATGGTCACGCCATGCCTGCGCAACTGGTCATATGTCACGTCATGAACGCTGGTCATGATTTCTCTCCTGTCTTGCGATGGGTTGGCGCAACTCTGGATTTGCGCGGGGCTCGTGGTTATTGTTGTCCGCGCTCCTGGCGTCGCGTGACATCTCCAAGCAACTCAGCAACTCGACATAACTCGCGAAATCGCCGATCGTCGCCTCGGTCGTGCAGGATTTCCTGTCCGCACCGGCATATTGCGTCCACGCCTCCTGGAGCTGCCGAAGTGCGGCAGCTTCGTCGCGAGAGCAGCGGGCCACATCGACGCTCGGTCCACCCTCAATACGGCACTCCCTCACGGTGTCGAACTTCGGCACCGTGTCGGAGACGGCAATAGGAGAAAGGGTCACCAAGATTGCGATTGGCAGATGAAGCAACATGTTGATCTCCTTGTGAGTTATTTCTGGAAGGACCTGTCGACTCGGCACCTCGTCTGGAGCACTGACTATCGCTCTACGTGGCCGGACCGGTGCCTAGCGGGTGCGGCTGTACCTTGCTGCCATTGACGAGCGTGACTGGCGGATTGAGGATCACGCGCTCGCCAGCTCTCAATCCGGCGTCTACTTCCACCCGCGTGCCCAAGTCGCGTGCGACCCTGACCGTGCGGATCTCAGCTTCGCCGTCCTTGACGACGGCCGCCTGCAGG
>Ga0209526_10000568_pt1 | contig 24215 bp, 22 predicted proteins | sample JacPinW_OM2H0_M1_FD_188566 | JGI IMG/M metagenome (GOLD analysis project Ga0209526, IMG submission 188566) | Forest soil microbial communities from Algoma, Ontario, Canada - Jack Pine, Ontario site 1_JW_OM2H0_M1 (SPAdes) (version 2) | ecosystem: Environmental > Terrestrial > Soil > Boreal... | reverse complement strand
TTACCGCGGCTGCTGGCACGTAGTTAGCCGGGGCTTCTTATACCCGTACCGTCAAACCCTTGCGGGCATTCGTCCGGGTCGAAAGGGGTTTACACTCCGAGAAGCTTCATCCCCCACGCGGCGTTGCTGCATCAGACTTTCGTCCATTGTGCAAGATTCCCCACTGCTGCCTCCCGTAGGAGTCTGGACCGTGTCTCAGTTCCAGTGTGGCCGGCCAACCTCTCAGTCCGGCTACCGATCAATGCCTTGGTGAGCCATTACCTCGCCAACAAGCTAATCGGCCGCGGATCCCTCTTCTGGCGCCTTGCGGCTTTGAGGACAACGGCATGTGCCATCGTCATGTTATGCGGTATTAGCCCCGCTTTCGCGGGGTTATTCCCCACCTGAAGGAAGGTTATCCACGTGTTACGCACCCGTTCGCCACGCGCCCGCCCCCTGTATTGCTACAGGAAACTGCGCGTTCGACTTGCATGTGTTAAGCACGCCGCCAGCGTTCGCTCTGAGCCAGGATCAAACTCTCGTTTGAAACCTGATGTTACGACCGTGGCAACCAGAAGCTGCCACGATCGGAACGAACTGTTAAATCGCTCGGTTTTGTCAAGCCCCGTTAAAGGGGCGCGACTTCTCAAATAGCCTCCGCTCCGGTACACCCGGAACGAAAGGCCAAAACCAAACGGGTTCTGGCATGTATCATCCGATTGTCAAAGAGCTGGTACTTCCTGGCCTGCAGGAAGGTTAACAGACGAACCTCAATCGTACAGAAGCAGTCTCTAACTGTCAAGCGATCTATCGCTATCTATCGCTCTCGCCATCTCCCAGTTTAAACGGCGCTTCCCGTGGAACCGAACGCGGATCCAGAATCTCTTCGCTCGGGTCTGGGGATATGAGACGGGGAGACCTCTCATTTGATTCAGAAAGAGTTGCAACGAGTGGCTGTGATTTGCTCCTGCGCGCTATACGGGCTTCAATGATCATCGCTTAACGCCACCTCTTGCGGCAACCTCCACCACTGGTTGGTAGCGGCGCCAGGCGGAGGAGATTCCGCAGCTGGGAGTGGATGAAAAAGCCTTCCGTAAAGGGCGCGGGTACCGACGCTGGTGAACGATCTGACGCGAAATCGACTGCTGTGTGTGAGCGAACATCGCGAGCAGGGCAGTCTGGATAGATTCTGGTCGACGATCACGGCGGAGCAGCGAACGAGCATCCAGGCTGTGGCCCTGGATATGTGGGATCCCTCTGTGGCCTCGGTGCGAGAACATCTGCCAGAAGCGGAAAAGAAGATCGTGTTCGACAAATTTCACATTGCCAAGCATCTGGGAGAAGCGGTCGATCGAGTGCGTCGCCGAGAACACAAGGTACTCAAGGCGAAGGGGGATGAGCGTCTGAGGAAAACGAAATGTGAGTGGCTGGGGAATCCCGCGGGCATGGATGCAGAGCAGAAGCGAGAGAATTTGCGAAACTGAAGCAACTGACAGCATCGGATTACCAACGCGGTGTGAATCGCTCAATGCCAAGCTCCAGTGGGTGAAATACACAGCTCGAGGATTCCGGAACAAACAGAATTTCATTCAGGCGATCAACTTTTAATGTGGCGGTCTGGACCTGGCGCCGTCACCCACGGAATAGCCGGACGCGCCATTTTTGCGCAATACTCCTGATCCGAACGCGCCTGGGATGGCAATCTCCGCCTTCGGGGGCTTAGCACATCGTTCTCGTCAGAAAAGTCCGGCCGAATTCCCTCGCGAAACACTTTCCTTACGGGAAAGACGCGCCAAGTTAGAGTTAGAAATGCCGAGACGCAGAGAACCGAGGCGACTCAATCGCACGTTTGGGCAGTTTGGTGCCTGTGGCCTACGCAGATAGCCCGAAAGTTCCGGTACCGGCTCGACTTGGACTATTCTGTTGCACACAAGTGTATAGAGATTTCGTATTCCGCTCGACTCCCCCGGGCTCCGCTACTTGATCGAGCAGCTAAGTTCCTCAGTTATCGTTCGATACAATGCATGCCGACCTGGTAGTGCGATTGCCACATCAGTCTTGGTTTCTTTCCAATGAAACGCTCTAGGCGAAAGGTGGCAACTATGAAACGGCTCCTCGGTCTCGCGGTTTTGGCTCTGTCAGTTTCTGTTCCCGCGCATGCGCAACGTATGGGCGGTTCGGGTGCCGCGGTGAGCGGCGGCAGTAGCGTCGGCGGTGCGGTGGTTGGCTCCGGTACGGCGAACGTTCCCAGCCTTCCTAATCATCCTCCACGCGAGTTTCTGGTCACAACCGTCAGCGGCACAGAGGCTGACTTCACGCCTTCTACGTTCCTTGGCTATGACGAGGCAATGGCAGAGGGGCGGGCAGCGTTGGCTGCCAGAACAAAGTCTCTAGCAGAATGTGCTAAGGCGAGCCGGAACAGCGAGCGGGACAAGGCCAAGATAGCCTTCTTGCAGGATGCGAACGGAAAAGCCTTTCTAGCATCGCAGTAATGGCGATTTAAGCGCGCGAGCAAGGCTGCACCTTGAATCTGGGCGTCTCTTGGTCAGCTGTTCTTTGGCCGATCAACCAATTTCTTTCGAGCTGCAAATGGCTGTTGTTCTTGCCTCCTCAGTCCGGGCAGCCGTTCCGTTGCGAGCCCTTCTTTACGACTAGGGACCTGCGGACCGATTCATGAACTCGGTCCGCGCGTCGTAGCCGATGGCTTGCTTCGGGCTCATGACGTTGACAACAGCAGCGCAAAGCCGTATGGCGTAAGCATCGGGTGGTCCTCCACGTGTGATCGAAACCAAAGACAGTTGGAATTACTCGGGCAGCATTCTTTTTTACTATGCGATTCCGTACGGCTGGTTGCACCAAGGCTGTGGTTCTTCGTAGGAGTGCCGCTGTCGCTCGTTTTCAGATCCGCAATTTCCCTGTGAGGCATGCTCACTTCTCTCTGCAGGTCCTGTAAACGGCTCGACATCTCGGAGGAGACCTCTCGAGATGCGTCCACCGGGGCCGGAGCCCGGGTCTGGCCCAGGGTTATGGGTACGTCACCGGAACTAGCGCCGCGCGAAATAGAGCAGCAGTCCAAAAATCACCACGGGGATCAATGCCATCGCGACATAGAACAGGACTCTTCTTAGCCACGGTGTGCGCCGCGTTTTCCAGTCGTGCAGCTCGGGGCGTTCGGCAACGCCCACTTGATCGAGATGCTTGAGGTCATATGCAAACTGGTGGGCGTTCGCGTAGCGATTCTTGGGGTCGCGCTCGAGAGCCCTGTAAATGACTTCCTGCAACTGCGGCGAGATCGTGGGATCGATTTCGCGCGGAGGAATAGGATTATTGAGCAGCCGGTCGTTCATGATGGCGAAGGGATTGGGGCCCTGAAATGGCGACTTGCCCGTTAGCATTTCGTAGAGCATGACGCCGAGCGCGAACACGTCGCTGCGGGCATCGCCGCGTTTCCCCTTAACCTGTTCGGGAGAGATGTATTCGGGCGTGCCCATGACTTGGGAAAACTTCGCGAACGTCAGTCGCCGTGCGCCTTCTTTTCCCGCGATGCCGAAGTCGATAAGTTTAATGCGGTCCTGGTCGTCGACCATGATGTTTTCCGGCTTTAGATCCCGGTGCACTATGCCGTGGCTGTGGATATATTCCAAGGCTTCGCAGATAGCGAGGGCGATCTTTACCGCGCGCTCGGGTGGAAGCTTCTTCCGCTCGTTGAGGATTTGACGCAGCAGCTTCCCTTCGACCCACTCCATGACCATGTAAATCTGGCTATGGTCATCGTCGGCGAACACCTTCATGACGCCGTCGTGATTAAGAAGCTTGCCGATTTCCTCTTCGCGATGAAAACGGTCGAAGAAAACCGGGTCACTTTCCATCTCGGGATGGGGAACCTTGATGGCAACTTGGCGACCGGTGCGAAGATCGGTGCCACGAAAAATGGAGGCCATGCCACTGCGAGCAGCGACACTGTCGATACGGTAATGATCAAGTTGGTCGCCGGGGTGAACTGGAAGCCTCGTTAGCGGGCGTCTGCGAAAGACCGGCGACCGGCTCAGGATTATGGAAGCCTGTAGGGCCGGCCGCGGTAGATGCCCACACGTTCGACACCTCGAACGCGGATCAGCTGCAGGGTAATATTATCACTGCCGTCGCGTTGGTTGGCAATATCCACCAAACGCCGAGCCGCGACTGCCAAATCGCCACCGTGACCGGTGACCGAAGCCATTTCCGAAGCCGTTACCGAGACGTGCAATCCGTCCGAGCAAAGCAGCAGGACATCGCCGACGAATACCTGGTGCTCATCGACGTCCACGTTGACAAACAGCTCAGTCCCCAAGCAGCGGCTCAACATATGGCGGTTCGGCGAGCCCGCCACTTCGTCCGGAGAGAGCAGCCCCAAACGCGCCTGGTCGTTGGCAACCGTGTGATCGCGCGTGAGTAGCACCGTCTGGCCGCGCCGGATCAGATAGCAGCGAGAGTCGCCCACGTGGGCCACCGACGCGCGATCGAAGCGCAGTGCGCAGGCTACCAGGGTAGTGGCCATCGAAGTACCCAGCGAGCCAGACGCATGTCCTGCGTCGATCACACTCGTGTTGGCTCTTTGAACCAATCGCCCCAACAACGCGCCAGGAGGTTCTCCGGCAGCCGCTTCGCGGAAATCGGCAAGAATACTCTCGACTGCTGTACGGGAGGCGACCTCGCCGAGTTCGTGCCCGCCCACTCCGTCGGCCAAGGCAAACAACCAGCCATGCGAGCGAACACGTTCCGGCGTCGAGGCGAGCACATGCCCGACATAATCTTCGTTCCCCTCGCGCACTTGCCCGCGGTCAGAAAGCTGTGTGAACTCGACGTCCATCGAACTCTGTAGAGGTCGGTACGCCGGAGCTGCGGCACTCGCGGCACCGGAGCTCGCCATGCGAAGGCCTCTGTACATTACACCTCATACCTCCTCACATAAAAAAGCACAATGAATAGGGCGGGCTTGCGCCCGCCCTCTTTTACGAGCCGTCTTCGATCACAACACGACTGAAGTTCGGGATGGAATCAAGGTAGTTTTCCCCGACTTCCTACTCGATCTCGTGAAGTAAATACCGCCATAAATGGCCCAGACTGCAGCAATTCCGAGGGCCAACAGGGGCTCCATCTTCGTGCCATATCCCAGAAACGGCCCGATCAAGTAAAAGGCCATACAGACCAGGTTCGCGGCCAAGCCGAAGACGGGGATGAACAGGTGACGAATCGGCTTGAAATTGGGGTGCTTGTGGTAGCAAACGATGCAAGTGAAACAGCTCAGCCCGTAGAGAAGGAACGTGCCGAAGTTCGAAGCCAACGTGATAAGGGTCAAGGTGTTGGGCAGTGACGCCATCTTGTCATGGGTTGTGTAACCGAAGCTCGACCAGAAACCATGCGGGAGCGCCTGAATAGTCGCGTCGCTCGGGGCACCGGCGTCGCCGAATACCATCAGCAGCGCAATGCAACCGATGACCGCCGAAATCGCCGCTAGCGTCCAGATAGCGCGGTGGGGGCTAAGGTTCTTGTCATGCAGCAGGCCGAAGTGTTCCGGCACCTCCTGGTCCCTGCCCATGGCGTAGGTGACGCGCGCCCCGGTGTTGATGCAGGAGAGGGTCGTCCCGATCAACGCTAGAAACACGGTGAGGGCCTCGATCAGCATGAACGTCCGACCATGCCCCGGGCCGAATAGAGCGTCGCCTACGACGATCATCATGTCGCCGATGGGCGCCGCCGAGCCGGCCGCACTTTGCATGGTGTAACCGCTATTTAAGAAGTAGTTGGTGGCGAAATACTCGAACAGATAACAAAATGCCCCCTGGACCAGCAGTGACGTGATCACGGCTATGGGCACGTCGCGCTTGGCGTTTTTGGCCTCACCACCCATGGCCGTCACGGATTCGAAACCGACGAGAATCAAGATGGCAACGGTTGCTTGAACAAATGCCCAGCCCCAGTTATGGATTCCGATGACGGAACGGGCGTTCGGATGGGTCAGGAAATTACCACTGGAATCTCTCTCGGGGTAACTGATGTGGTAAGGCACGGGGTTTCCGGCTGCATCGAGCTTAGGCTGAGGAACCTGGTTCGCATCGCGGACGATCGTTTCAATCGATTTGCCATCCGCGACCGTTGTTGTTGTCTTGAATTCATAGGTGTACGCCTCGCCTGATGTCGAATCAAACTGGTAAGCGACGCTGCCCGGCGCATGGTTGATCCGGTAGCCGATAGCTAGGACAGCGAACACGATCAGCGCGGAAATTTGGATGACGTTGATCGCCACATTCACGGCTGTCGAGCCGGTAACACCGCGGTGGGCGATATAGGACACGCCAAAGGAGAACAGGACAGCGACAAGCATCATGAACGCAGGACCCGGATTCGTGGCGCTCATGAAATTTGGCCAGAGGGTTCCAGCCAGGTAACCACAGAAGATTCCCGTGACAGCGACCATCACTCCGGGGTAAATCCAGTAATACAGATGCGACGCCCAGCCGACTATGAACTTCGAGATTCGGGCATAGCGCCATGCTTTGTCATGGTTGAGGAAGGCCTGCTCGGCGAAGTAATACGAACTGCCGGTACCCGGATACAACTTCGCCATCTCGGCATAACAGACGGCAGTAGCAAGACAAAGCACCAAGGCGACAACAATACCGATCCACATCGACGGAGATGTGGTGCCCTCGGTCGCCTGAGCATAGAAGGTGAGCCATAGGAATGCCCCGGGTGCGATGAGCGCCATCGCGTTCATCGTCAAACCGGTTAAGCCTAGGGTCGCTTGCATCTCACCTGTGGTTTTCTCGGCCATGTATGTGCACTCTCCTTTGTAGGATTCGGGACAGAAGCCAGCACATTAAGGAAAAATAAAGACGGAGTACAATGCAACGTTTTGATGGCAGAGATAGATGTTTCAAATGGCAGGTTGAATGCGAGCCATAAAAAACTTGGATTGGGTGGATCCGATTCCGAGTGCTAGGCTTGGATCCGAATCGACGGCGGATACGGCCGCTCCCCCAGCCGATCACCCTCGATTGTGCGGCTAAATGGTCCCGATTCAATAAGCGGGAGGGGTGGAATGAAGCTGTTAGGCTTTTTACTCCTGGTCGCCGGCTGGGCAATCGCTTTGAGTGCTGTCGTGTTGCTTGCCCCAGGAACTCCCCGAGGCGTTTTCGCCGTCGCGGGCTTAGCTGTAGAAGTGGTGGGGCTCGTAGTTGTCACCCGCTCTCATCCGCTTCTGCGAGGGCACAAAGACTGACGCCTATGCCGATATCCGCGCTTTCGGAAAAAGCCATGTTGTTCTGCATGCTGTGCATTCTTCTGGTTCCATTTGCCGGTGCGGGGCTCGCTTTGATCAATACGGGGCTCGGGCGTTCGCGGAGCGCGGCTCATTTGATGACGTCCTCGCTGTGTGTAATCTCAGTCGCGGCGGTTGTGTACTTCGTCTGTGGGTTTGGCTGGCAAGGATTCAGCGGCGACCCGGCGCACTCCCTTATCGTGCGGGGCAAAGCGTGGAGCTGGATCGGGGCGCAGCCGTTTTTTCTACGCCGGTTGGGGATCGATGGTTCCCCTGCATCCCTGGCCGCCCTTCTCGGAATGCTCAGCGTTGGACTGGCGGCGTTGATACCGCTTGGGAGCGGAGCTGATCGCTGGCGGCTCGGAGCGAGTTGCGCTTCGACAGCGATAATGGCAGGCTCGACGTATCCAATATTCGCGCACTGGGTCTGGGGAGGTGGATGGCTGGCGCAGCTCGGTTCAAATTACGGCCTGGGCCAGGGTTTTGTGGATTCGGGAGGTTCAAGCGCCATCCAGGCAGTCGGTGGACTCACCGCCCTGTCGATCGCCTGGATCATAGGTCCGCGGAGAGGAAAATACACGCACGATGGCATGCCGAGTGCGATCCCGGGACACAACTGCGTCCTGGTTCTGTTCGGCTGTTTGTTGGCGCTGCCGGGATGGTCGGGCTTGAATTCAGCCGGCGCCATCCTGTTCACGGGCGTCGACCCGGGGCGAGTGGCCCTGATCTCGATCAATACTGCGTTGTCAGCCGCAGCAGCGGGTCTCGCGGCCGCCGTGCTCACTCACGTTCGATTCGGAAGACCCGACGCGTCGCTCTGCGCCAATGGGTGGGTCGGCGGCTTGGTTGCCAGCAGCGCTGGATGTGCATTTGTCGTACCGGCAGAAGCTGTTGTGATCGGCGGCGTCGCCGGAGCGTTGGTGATTTTCTCCGTCGAGCTGTTCGAATTGCGGCTGGCCGTGGACGATCCAGGAGGATCGATTTCCTCCCACGCCATCGGTGGACTTTGGGGCGTGCTAGCGGTCGGGCTATTTGCTCGCATTCCCAGCCGGACACTCGGTGCGTTCGAGGGATCGTTGCAAGGGCCAGCAAGCAGCGATACAGGCCAGTGGCTGGCGCAACTGGTAGGGCTCGCGACCCTGCTCGGATTTGTGCTACCCCTCACCTATGGCCTGAACTGGCTGCTGAACCGGATTTACCCACAGCGGGTGGCTGCCGAAGGCGAGCGGCAGGGAATGGACCTCTACGAACTGGGCGCGGGCGCTTATCCGGAATTCCTTACGCATAGCGAGGAGTTCACCCAACGCGAGACATAGGTCTTGACGCTTTAACGATCCTGGCAATTCGTTCGCGCAGTCGAGAGCCCAAAGAAAGAAGCATTGACTCGGCTCCGGGCGATTCCCTGTGCACGTACGCGGGGGAATATGCTAGATTGACAATGGTTTCGAGTGTTGACCATTCGAATGATCCGCCCTCTTTTCCGGCCCGGCATCTGCTTATTTCTAGTCCTCTGTGGCATCCCGTTAGCGACATTGTCTTCCTCGGACCCCTCCGACGTCCTGCTCGATGTAATGCAACGCGAGTTGCAACGCGCAACCGCGTCGCTTGCGAACAGCAATCCTGCACCGTATTCGGTGGGCTACACCGTTGCGGATACGATTTCTTACTCGATTGCTGCCACAAACGGAAGCCTCATCGTTTCGACCGACTCCCACAGACGCCAAGCGGACGTGATGGTGCGCGTCGGCTCGGCGGTGCTCGACAACACTCACAGCCAGAGCCGACCCTCCGGAATCATCTCGGGTGCGCTATCGCTCAACAACGATGCGGATGCGATTGCGCGGACGCTATGGCAACTGACGAACCGCGAATATGAGCAGGCCTCCGCCGCATTCCTGAAGGTACGGACGAACCAAGCTGTCCGATCAGAGGAGGAGGATCGATCGCCGGACTTTTCGCAGGAGACTCCGCAGAGTCATATCGACGAGTCTCTGCCGCACATTTCTTTTGATAAGAAAACGTGGGAGGACCGACTCCGGCGGCTCTCTGCCGTCTTCTTGAAGTACCCGGACGTGCATGCATCGGCAGTCGTTTTGAGCATCTCCATGAGCCGTTCCCATCTGGCTACGAGCGAAGGAACGGCTCTAGTTCGGCCCTCGGCGATCAGCCGCCTGGTCATTGATGGACAGACGCGCGCCGATGATGGAATGGAGTTGCTGCGCGTCGAGACTTTTCAAGCGGCCTCACCCGATCAGCTTCCAACCGACGCGGAGCTCACGACAAAGGTCGACAAGATTGCCACGGATTTGAAGGCCTTGCGTTCGGCCCCTGCTGCGGACCCGTTTGCGGGACCGGCTTTGCTGTCTGGCAGAGCTGCCGCAGTCTTCTTTCACGAGGTCCTCGGACACCGGCTCGAAGGCCATCGCCAGCGGGATGAGGCAGAGGGACAGACATTCACGAAGAAGGTAAACCAGCAGGTGCTGCCGACGTTTCTGAGCGTCGTCGACGACCCGACGTTGAAAGAATTGAATGGCATAAAACTGGCAGGCACTTACGATTTCGACGACGAAGGTGTCCCGGCCACGCGAGTCGACGCCGTTCGGGACGGGGTGCTGAAGAATTTTTTGATGTCGCGCATGCCGATAACTAATTTCAGCCATTCAAATGGGCACGGCCGCAGACAGCCGGGCCTGATGCCTACCGGCCGCCAAGGCAACTTGATCGTGGCGTCGACAAGAACGGCGACGGATGGGGACTTGCGTAAAAAATTCATTGAAGAGATTCAGAAGCAGGGAAAGCCCTACGGATTGTACTTCGAGGACATCCAGGGTGGATTCACGCTGACCGGGCGAGCGATGCCACAGTCATTCCAGGTGATCCCGGTGATGGTATGGCGAGTGTACCCGGATGGCCGGCCCGATGAACTCGTGCGCGGGGTCGACATCGTGGGAACGCCGCTTCTCGCTCTCAACAACATCATTCTGACCGGAGATGCGCAGCAGGTCTTCAACGGCGTTTGCGGAGCGGAGTCCGGGCAGGTTCCCGTGGCGGCGGCCGCGCCGGCGATGCTGTTCTCCGAGATCGAAGTGCAGAAGCGTGAGAAGGGGACGCAGCGCCCGCCGCTTCTGCCGCCTCCGGGGATTGCCAATTCTGCGCCCCATTCGGGCGCGACAGCCGCGCCATGAATGTAATTGCCCCAACAAGGCTACGCCGTCGGCTACAAGGGCTTGTGTTGCTGTCATCGTTTGCCTGCGCGCTACCTGGCGGCAGTCAGCATCCGAGCAGGCGAACCACCGCTTCCTCGCCGAACGTTGCGTCATCTGATCCCTTGCTCGAGGCGATGCAGGACGAACTGGACCGCTCGAAGTCTGAGCTCAAGATGGACAACGTGCCGGCGCCGTACTACATCGAGTACCGCTTGTCAGATGTCGCAGAGTACGACGCCGAAGCCGCATTTGGGGCGCTCCGCCAGGATCAACATTTGCATGCGCGCTCGGTGCGAGTCGTCGTGCGGGTCGGAGATTACAAGCAGGACAGCTTTTATGGCCCGGGAATGGGCTCTGTCACCTTCGCCCCCCTGGACAACGATCCCATCGCACTACGCCGACAATTGTGGATGGCGACAGATCAGGCATACAAGTCAGCGAGCCAGGCCCTGGCGACGAAGAGGGCGGCCCTGCGCCAGTTTACCGCGAACCAGCCGTTCGATGATTTTGCGCGCGCATCGGTGACGCAATCGATTGGGCCGCTCGCAAAGCTCGATTTCGATCCGAGGCCATGGAAAGAAATGCTCGAGAAATCGACGACGCTGTTCCGAACCGACCCCAAGCTGGAATCGCTCACCGCGCTGCTTCGATTCCGAGCCGTCAATCAATATTTCACGAACACGGAAGGAACGGTCACTCGCGGCGGCTACGCGGTATACATCCTGAACCTTACGGGCTCGACGCAGGCTGCTGATGGGATGCGGCTCGACCGCTCTCCTTATTACACCGCCGGAAATCTGAAGGAACTGCCGACACCGGAAGAATTCCAGGCGAGCACCGCCAAAATGATCGCCACGCTGAAGACTCTCCGCGAAGCACCACTGGTGGACGAAGACTACCGTGGCCCGGTTCTGTTTTCGCCCGACGCGGCGAGCGACGTGTTCACTGGAGTCGTCGGGGACAATGTACTCGGGAACAGACCCAAGCCAGGAGAGTCCGCACGAACGGCAGGAGAGTTCGCGTCGAGTTACAAAAGCCGGGTGCTGCCGGCATTCTTGTCGGTGGTTGACGACCCCACGCTGAAAACCTTCGGGGGAAAGACGCTGATTGGCAGCTACGAGGTTGACGACGAAGGCATCCGCGCGACGACGGTTCCTGTGGTCCTAGACGGACAGCTCGTGAACTATCTCTTGGGCCGCGAGCCGATCCGGGATTTTCCAGAATCCAATGGCCACGGACGAGCTGCTCCCGGCCAGTCTCCGGCACCGAGCATCGGAAACTTCATTGTGCAGTCCAAACAGACCCTTTCACCCGAGGACCTAAACCGAAAGCTGATCGAAATCTGCCGGCAAGAGGGCAAGCCCTTCGGCTATTACGTCGAGACCCTGGCAGGATCGAATCCGCGGCTGCTCTATCGGGTGTACGAAAAAGATGGACATAAAGAACTTGTCCGTGGCGCTGTCTTCGATGAGCTTGACACCCGGACGCTGCGCAATGACGTGATCGCGGTAGGAAACGATCCTCTAGCGACCAATCGGGAAGGGGCGATTCCAACGACGGTCATCAGTCCTTCGATTTTACTAGACGAACTCGAGGTAAAGCGGACTGACACAGGAAATGCCAAGCTACCCGAATACCCGCCTCCAGATCTCAACCCTCTCCGTTGATCGCCGCAGCGCCCGGCGCCCGGGTGGAGACTGCTTCTGGTCGCTCGCGAACTGGCTACCGACGATGCGTCCATCGAGAAACTGCCCTGCACGACGGATTCGCGTAATGCGCAAAAAGGGTGAGCACATGGTACCGAACCTGCGCTCCCGAAAGGCCGCAAGCGCCCTATTTCCGGGATAGCCGATCCTGAACATTGACGTAATGACGATGTGACTCGTGAGGTGCCCGTCGATCATACCCGGGACCAACACGCTGTTGTAGGCAAATCAACCGGGAACGGCTGTATGCTATCTTGCAGGGTAGAATGTGTCTTCTCTCGAGGAGGGCTGAATGGCACTGCCATCTCTGCGCTCTAGCGATCGCGTTTCTGTAACTTTATTGCTCGAAGCTTCAGGCACGGATCAGCACGGCAAGGAGTTCAAGGAACCAGCCCGGACGTTGCTGATCAATCGCGGCGGCGCCGTGATCGTCCTCGAACGCGAACTCGTGCCGGAGCAGCAGATCCACCTCCGCAGGAGGACGCCGAGCGAGGCTCATCGCCAAAGCCCTGCGCGCGTGGTACGAGAGATAGGGCGGGGGAGGGAGGGATATCTCTACGGTGTCGCGATCCTGTGCAATGAAATCGATCTCTGGGGAGTTGCGTTCCCGTCGATAGCCGAATCGACCGAGGCTGTTGCAAAAATGCTGCTCGAATGCAGCCAGTGTCGCGTCCGCGAGGTTGTGTACCTCAAAGAGCCTGAACTTCGCGCATTCGAAACCAACCGGGGGATAGCTCGCCAATGCAAGACCTGTGGCGTCCCTAGTGTGTGGACGCAAGCGTCGCACGAAGACGAAAAAAAAATCGCGGTGCGGGCGGCTCGCAGTCGGCGGGCAGCTGACCCGCCGGGTTCGGTCCCGAGCGACGGCGAACGTCGGGAGCACGGACGAATTCGGTTGCACACGCGGCTCACCGCGTGCATTCGGCACGCGGGTACCGATGACGAGTTGGCTGTATGCGAGGACATTTCCCCGATCGGCCTGTGTTTTCGGAGTAAGCGCCGTTATGACGCCAACACGGGGATTGACGTGGCAGTTCCCTACTCGCCCGAGGCTGCCAATATCTTTCTTCCCGCGCGCATTGTCTACTCAGAAGGGGTTCCAAAGGCTGGATTATTCCGGCATGGCACCGAGTACCGCGGACCGGCCCTAGGCTAGGCAACGCGATGTGAAGCGCCGAACAGGGGGGCGCAGACTGTTAGCTTTCAGCGACGCGCGATGCTGGCGGAGGATGCGCACGGTAGCGCATCGCCCGATTCAGGTGCGCGAGTCGCCGCTCGGAGTACCAAAGCAGAGCATCGTCGACTCGGAATAGCGGATCCTCTCTGGAGGTAGGATGCTCTCGACCGCTGGACCGAAGGTCGGACACGATATCTAAGACAACCTCGTTCGGTCCCGCGGTGCGCATCTTTCCCGGATGAGAGACAGCCGGACCCGAGAATTCTGCGGCGTGGCGATAACCGCTCACGCGCATAGAACGGGAGATATTGAGAGGCTGAAGGCAGCCAAGGCGAAATTGTTCCTGTGCGGTGCAAACTGATCTTCGTCAATCGATTCGGTTCGAGTGTAGAAACTCACGGGCAACGTCGCTGATATCGCGACGTTGGCCAACCACGGCTTCGTTCATCTTACGCATCTCCAAATCTGTGATCTTCCCCGCCAGCTCTGCAATGGCGGCTCGCAGTTCCGGATGGCGCACGAGAGTGTTGTCGCGCACGATCGGCACGGCTTCATAGGGAGGGAAGTAGTGCTTGTCGTCTTCGAGTACGACCAGGTCACGAGAGGCGAGCAGCCCATCGGTCGAGTTTCCGACAACGAGGTCGACTTGCTTATCAAGCAAGGCGCGATAGAGTAGGCCCAGATCGAGAATCCTCGGGGGAGCGGCGAATCGCAGTCCGTAGACGCGCGCTAGGTTTGCATACCCGTCCGGACGCTCCATAAACTCGTAACCGAAGCCGGCACGGAACTGCGGAGTGTAACGGGCGGCGTCGGTGAGCGTCTTCAAATTCAGTCGTCGTGCATCCTGGCCGCGAATGACAATCGCAAATGTGTCATTGAACCCAAGCGAAGGCATCACTTCCATTCCGAAGCGCTGCTTGTATTCTCTTCGTACCCGCCCAAAAACGGCCGACGAATCGCTTTCGATGGGATCGTGCAGGATAGCCGTAAGGGCCGTGCCCGTGTATTCGACGTATGTATCAATGCGCCCGGAGAGCAGGGCCTGCTGGCAGATGTAACTTCCGGCCAAATAAAAGCGGCGCTCAACACGGAGGTGCGTTTGCGCTTCGATCTGCTGTGCGAGAATTTCAGCGAGAAGCGCCTGTTCGGGGAAATTTTTCGAAGCGACCACGACCGTATCCCGTCCTGGGCCGCTGCAAGCGGACAGCACAGCCATGGCGCAGATGAGCAGCAGGTGCGCGCGGGGGGGTGGCATGCGAGCCGTCATCGCGCGAGACGCAACCGCCGCTCAAGCACGCTCAGCATGAAATCCGCTACAAGGGCCAGCGCTGCCGCTGGTATTGCCCCAGCGAGAATCAATTGGTCGTTCACCATCGCGAGCCCGCGGAAGATGAATTCGCCGAGCCCTCCTGCGCCCACCGCCGCTGCGATGGTTGCGACCCCGATCGTAAGAACGGTCGCGATCCGAACACCTGCGATCACCGTCGAAAGGGACAGGGGCAGCTCCACCTGAAAAAGAATCTGAAGCTCGGTCATTCCCATCCCGCGCGCGGCTTCGCGAACGGCCGGGTCCACGGTGGCAATCCCAGCAGCCGTGTTGCGGATGATCGGGAGCAAGGCGTAAAGCGTGAGCGCGGCGATGGCAAGACGATCCGCGCGGTCGCCGAGCCAGGGGACCGGCAGAAGAAATCCGAAGAGCGCGAGGCTCGGAATCGTTTCTGCGACATTGGCGCCACCGAGGATCGGCTTCGAGAGCCACGGCCGGCGCGTGACGAGAATTCCCAGCGGGACACCAATCGCAATCGCGAGAAGCATCGTCAAGCCGACCAGCCAGATGTGCTCGGACGTCGCTCGAAGGATTTCGTCTCCGTGTCGTGCGAGGAACTGAAATAGACTCATGAGTTGTCTTGCTCCGCTTCTTTAAGCATTCGCAATTGAGCTATGTATGCTGCGGCGACGGGCTCGGGCGCGCGCAAGAATTCCCGCGGCGAATAAATACCCCTGAGTTCACCCGCCTCAAGCAACCCGATACGGGTGCCGAGCAAAAGGGCTTCGCTGATGTCATGCGTCACGATTACGATCGTTTTCCCGAGCTGCTGCTCGAGGTCGTGAAATTCCCGGCGAACTTCTCCCCGGGTGAGTGGGTCGAGCGCGCCGAAGGGCTCGTCCATCAGCAGAATTTGCGGATCGGCTGCGAGTGCTCGCGCCACGCCAACTCGTTGACGCTGGCCGCCGGACAACTCATGCGGGTAGCGTTGCAGAAATTTTCCGGGCTCGAGCCCGACGAGCGCCAGTAGTTCCTTCGAGCGCGAGCCGATGCGCTCCTCCGACCAGTGCTCGAGCCGCGGCACGAGCGACACGTTTTGTTCGACGGTGAAATGCGGGAATAGACCTGTGTCCTGGATGACGTAACCAATACGGCGCCGCAGCAGAATCGGGTCCCAACGGATTGTCGGGCGGCCCTCGATGTGAACCTCGCCATCGCTTGGCTCGAGGAGGCGGTTGATGAGCTTGAGCGCGGTGGTTTTTCCGGCTCCGCTGCGGCCGATCAAGACGAGCGTCTCGCCGCGAAGCACGCTGAAATTGACGTTGTTCAGCAGCGATTGGCCTGCTGGAAGCCTGTAACCGACGTTGCGGAACTCGATGATCGCTTTGCGGTCGGTCTCGACGCTCATGCGGGGCAGACGCGGAAGCAATCGTAGCGTCTCGTGCAGGCTAGCAAGCGCGACACGCGGGTGTCAATCACTTGCTGGCTGTCTTGGCTGTCTGTCGTGACTGGGCCTCCGATCGACGGCTTGCCTGTCTCGCCTACTTCGTCTCGAGAAACTTCCGGATATCGCCCAAAACGCGCTCCAGCATGGCTTCTGTCAGTTTGCCCGTAAACGTGTTTTGCTGGCTTGGATGATAGGAGACGAACAGGCACGGCATGTCTCCGCCCAGCTTGTAACTCGCGCCGTGGCGGAACGGAAACGCGGAGAGCCTTGCAATCTTGCCGTGGGTTTGTAGCACGCTCAAGTATGCGCGCATGGCGATTCTGCCCAGAGCGAAAATAACGCGCGGCCGAAGAATCGCGAGTTCCTGTTCCAAGTACGTGCGGCAGTTCGCGATCTCCGACGGTAGCGGCTTATTCGCCGGCGGAGCGCACCGGACCACGGCCGAAATGTAAGCATTACTGAGCGCGAGTCCATCGCCGCCGTCGATCGAGGTTGACTGATTCGCGAAGCCTGTGCGGTAGAGGGCCTTGTAGAGAAAATCTCCTGAGCGATCGCCGGTGAACATCCGCCCCGTGCGATTTGCCCCATGCGCGGCGGGGGCAAGCCCCAGAATAAGCACCTCCGCGCGACGATCGCCGAAACCCGGGACAGGTTTGCCCCAGTATTCCCACTGGCGAAATGCACGGCGCCTTTCGCAGGCGACCTTCGCCAGGTAAAGCACAAGCCGCGGGCACTTTCGGCAACGAACGATTTCGTCATTCAGTTGTTCGAGTGCTTCCAACATTGCTCCCGTAAAAGTTACCATGAACCGGAGAATCGTCGCGCATCCTCCAGCTTCCCATCGGAGGTTCGCAGCCTGCCCCTACCGTGACAACCTTCCCTGATTCTCACATTTGCTCTAGGATAGAAACGCAAGGCATTGGGAGCCCCAGTCTATGGATATTGTGCGAGAGAAAATTGTCATCATTGGAGTCGATTTCCCAAGCGGGGAAACTCTGGTAGCGGCCATGCAAAGCGCGGGTTATGAGGTAACGGCCTTTGCCACAGCCCGCGAAGGATTCGATGCCCTGTCCCAACCCGGCACCGACGTGATTCTCCTGAACACAAGTCTGGCGGCCTCAGACGCCCCGAACGCTCGCAATATGCTTGCGTCAATTCGAGGTTCGGCTGTGACCGAGAGAATCCGCATCATCTTGTTGACCGACTCTGGGGCCAAGGAGCGGGCCGCGGGCCTCGATCTCGGCGCCGATGACTCGGTCTCGCGGCCGTGGGACACGGTCGAACTTCTGGCGCGTGTGCGCGCGCAACTGCGTGCCCGCCGAGCGGAAGCTCAGCTCCTGGAAAAGCTACATATCGCTCAAGAGGGACAGCAGATCGCGCACACGGCTTTTGAAGCGCTCGCGGTGACCGAGAAACTGACGAATGACGCATTCTCACTGGATCGTCGCTTGAAAGTCGGCCTGGGTGCCGTCTTTGTCATTGCGATTGTCATGGCAGCAATCTATTTTCTTTTTGCCCGCAGCGCTCAGAAGGAAACGCGAATTACCAACGCCATCATCGCCCGGCTCGAAGGCAGCCTTGTGAGTCAGCAGGGTCTTATCGCCGAGGCTCGCAGGCTGCGCGATCAGCGAGGAACGGCCAGTGGGGTGACCGTCGCAAGAGACGAGCTGCAAAAACAGGTTGCCGACCTAAAGGCCAAGATGGCAAACGCGAACTCGAACGAAGTGGAGGCCCTGCGAAAACAACTGGCCGATACCGATGCTCGACTGAAGCGCGTCGAACAGGAAGGCAGCTCGGCCCAAAGCCTTATTCCCATCGATGTGCAGAGTGTGTGCCTATTGCACGTTTCCGTGGCGTTCAGAAATCAGCAGAGCGGTCAGCGACTGCGCTATGCCGGGTTGAATTCGCAGGGTGAGCCGCTCCAGGATAGCGATGGCAAGCCAATCCTGACCCTCGAGGGCCGCGGACCCGAAATCAAGGTGGATGTCTTCGGCACCGGTTTCGTGGCTGGCCCAGGCGGGCGGGTGATGACGAACCGGCACGTAGCTGAACCCTGGTGGAAGAATGATGAACTCAGTTCCGTCACGACCCAGGGTTTTCAAGCCGAAATCTCCTCGATCCGGGCTTATTTCCCCGGCGACCCGCGCGCGTTCACCGCCGAGATACAGGAGTTTTCGAAAGATGCGGATCTAGCTACGATGCGGGTAGATATGCAGGATCTGAGACGTTCCCTGCTCCCCATCGATTCGAGCAAGCGAGCTGCCGTCACGGGTGAACCGATCGTATTGATGGGCTACGCCGCAGGACTTGCTGGAATTCTCGCACGCACCGATGAAGACACCGCGCAGCAAATTCTGACGCACAGCGGCGGCGATGTCTCGGAAGTCATGAAGGAACTGGCGCGGCGCAATCTGATCCGTCCGATCATTACGCAGGGACACATCGGCGATATCCTGCCGAATAAGATTGTCTTCGACGCTCAGACTACTTCTGGTGGTTCGGGCGGACCGCTGCTTAATCAACAGGGAAAAGTGATTGGCGTAACCTACGCCGTACTCCAGGGCTTTGGCGGCTCGAATTTCGGCATCCCCATCCGATTCTCCCAGCCGCTGCTCGGACCCCAGCCGTAAGGTCCTGCCTTTTACGTGGCGGGCTTTCTATCGGTACTGCCTCACTCCCGCCAAACTCCCGCCAAATTGACATCACCCGGGCCGCCAGCTAGCATGGCTGGAGCCATTTGTTCCTTCAGGTAAGGTTGGGGACGTGCCCTGCCGCAGCCAGGAACCGGTGATACTTCTACCTATGAAAGACAGTTCATGCGGGCAGAATATTCTCGACCGGATTGTTGAAGCGCGCCGCGACTCGATCGCTCACCGGAAGCGGGTGCTCCCGGAAGTGGCCTTGCGGATGGCCGCTGAAAAGGCCGCGGCGCCGCGAGATTTCCCCGGCGCACTTGTGCGCGACGGTTGCAATGTCATCGCCGAGTTGAAGAAAGCCTCTCCTTCGCGCGGCATCCTGCGCGCCCAATATGCGCCCGCGACTCTGGCGGCGAGCTTAGAACAGGCTGGAGCGGCGGCACTGTCTGTGCTGACCGAAGAAGAGTTTTTTTTCGGCTCGCTTGCTGATCTGAAGGAAGCGAAGAGAGTGACCCAAATCCCCGTTCTGCGAAAGGATTTTATCGTCGATCCCTGGCAGGTCTGGGAGACTCGCGCGGCCGGCGCCGATGCGTTTCTCCTGATTGCCGCTGTTTTGGACGACGAAACATTGCGAGAGTTGCTCGAAGTCGGCCGCTCGCTAAAAATGGAGCCCCTCGTCGAGGTTCATTCCCGCGCGGAGCTCGATCGAGTGATCGCCGCCGGGGCAGTAATCATCGGGGTGAATAACCGCGATCTTCGAGATTTTCAGGTGTGCCTGGAAACGTCGCGCGAGCTGATCGAATTGATTCCCGAGAAATGCATCGCCGTGACCGAGTCTGGACTGCACAGCCGGGATGATCTCATCGGCCTGCGGCACGCCGGCTTTGATGCTTTCTTGATCGGCGAGCATCTCATGAAGCATGCCGATCCGGCCGAACCCTTGCGTGAACTGGTTTGGTCTTCCGGAGCTGACCACACCGCGGCTTGAGCGCGCAATGTCGAAAGTGAAGGTTAAGATTTGTGGGATCACCAATTGGACGGACGCGCGTCGGGCCGTTCAGTCGGGCGCCGATTTTTTGGGCTTCAATTTCTATGCCGGCAGCCCGCGTTATATCCAACCTGCGAGAGCACGGAAGATCGTACAACGCTTGCCGAAGACGGTCTCCGCCGTCGGCGTATTTGTGAACGAAACCGAAAAGAAGGTCCTGGAGACTGCGCATGCCGTGAAACTTGACTATCTGCAATTGCACGGCGAGGAATCTCCCGAGACTGTCGCTCGCCTCAAGCGTTCGCTGCCGGTTATCAAGGCCATGCGCGTCAAGACGACCCTTCGATCAACGCAACTTTCTCGGTTCAGGAACGCGACAGCGTTATTACTCGATGGATTCGATCGCAATCACCGTGGCGGAACAGGCAGGACTTTCGATTGGAAGCTCGTACGGCGTGCGGTCGCCGGCGTGCCCGTTTTCCTGGCCGGTGGGCTGACACCTGAAAACATTGGCGAAGCGATTCGCGCCGCAAAGCCGTACGCAGTTGACGTATGCAGCGGGGTGGAGACGAAGCCCGGCAGAAAAGATCCAGCGCGCATCAAGGCCCTGATGCTGGCAGTCAAGGATGCGCAAACGAGAACACGATGAGTTCGATTGCGCAGCCCGTGCCCGATACCAGAGGGCGATACGGCCCATACGGAGGGCGCTACGTCCCAGAGACACTGATGGCCCCTCTCGAAGAGCTTGAGCAGGCCTACCTCGAGGCGCGCGCCGATCGAAGCTTTCAAGCCGAGCTCGATGCGCTGCTCCATGATTTCGCCGGACGGCCAACGCCGCTGCAATTCGCTTCGGGACTGACCGACCATCTTGGCGGAGCGCTCATTTATATCAAGCGCGAAGACCTGCTCCACACGGGGGCGCACAAGATCAACAACTGTCTCGGACAAGGTTTGCTGGCTGTTCGAATGGGCAAAAAACGGGTGATCGCCGAAACAGGCGCGGGTCAGCACGGCGTGGCCACCGCAACGGTTGCCGCGCGGCTCGGTCTATCGTGCACCGTGTACATGGGCATGGAGGATATGGAGCGGCAGCGATTGAACGTATTCCGCATGAGGCTTCTCGGCGCGGAAGTGATGGAGGTTGATTCCGGCAGCCGCACGCTCAAGGACGCCATCAACGAAGCTATGCGTGATTGGGTCACGAATGTTCGGACGACGCACTACCTCCTCGGCTCTGTTTTGGGCCCACATCCATATCCACAAATCGTACGCGATTTTCAAAAAATAATTGGCGAAGAGTCGCGCGAGCAAATTCTTCGCGCGCAGGCCCGCCTGCCCGATTATCTGTTCGCCTGCGTGGGCGGCGGCTCAAACGCGATCGGCCTTTTTCATGCATTTCTAGGCGACCCCGCTGTGAAGATGGTCGGTGTGGAAGCTGGTGGGCGCGGGAAAGCTCTCGGCGAACACGCCGCTCGGCTCGCCAAAATGCACGGCTTCGCGGGAGCGCGGCCCGGCGTCTTACAGGGGACCTACACATACGTATTGCAAACGCTGGACGGCCAAATCGCGACCACCCATTCGGTCTCGGCTGGACTCGATTACCCGGCGGTCGGCCCGGAGCATGCGTGGCTCGCAGAATTGGGCCGGGCCGAGTACACCGCCGTCAGCGACCAGGAGGCCATCGAAGCCGCGCGGTTGCTCGCGCGTAGGGAGGGGATTATCCCGGCGCTCGAGTCCGCGCATGCCCTGGCCGAGATTCTCAAGCGCGCGCCAAAGATGAAGAGGAATGAAATCGTTATCCTGAATCTTTCAGGCCGCGGCGATAAAGACATGGAAATGCTCTCGCGTTATGTCTGAGACAGCCATTCCTAAGTCAACCGCCGCAACACAGCCGGCCGCCCCTCCCAGCGGACAACTCCCTGGGCGAATTGCCCGGCGATTCCGTGAGCTTTCCGAACTCGGCGAACTTGGCCTCGTCGCTTACATCACGGCAGGCGATCCTTCGCTCGAGGCAAGTGAGATGATCGTACTCGGGGCCGCTAAAGCCGGGGCAGACGTCATCGAATTGGGCGTTCCGTTTAGCGACCCGGTTGCCGACGGGCCCACCATTCAGCGCGCAAGCGAGCGAGCCTTACGCAGCGGGACAACTTTGGCCGGAGTTCTCGAACTCGTGCGCCGACTGCGCGGGCACTCCGAGGTGCCGCTCGTGCTCTTCAGCTACTTCAATCCCATTCTGCAGATGGGCCTTGAGAAATTTGCCCAGTTAGCCGCAGCAGCGGGCGCGGATGGCGTCCTTGCGACCGATTTGACGCCGGAGGAAGGTAGCGACTATCGCGCAGCGATGCAAGCGCGCGGTCTTGACACGATCTTCCTTGCGGCGCCGACATCGACCGATGCGCGTCTGGCGGAAATCGCAAGGTTTTCGAGCGGTTTCCTGTATCTGATATCGCGCACGGGCGTAACGGGAACGCGTGAAGCGCTTCCGGAGGAACTACCGGCGTTGTGTCGGCGCTCGCGGCGATTCACGAAGCTGCCCGTGGCCGTTGGATTCGGAATTTCATTGCCGACTCACGTAACCGTGCTCGGCGGGATCGCCGATGCAGCCGTGGTCGGCTCGGCGCTCGTAGCTGAAATCGAGAAGGCGTCGAGCGTGACGATAGCGGCGGACGCGGTCGCAGAACGGATCGGTATCCTCAAGCGCGCGGCGCGCGAGGGAATCAGCCGACGCGGAAAGAATGTCGAATAGATCTGTTTGGGTCGCATGCTGTAGCCCCCGTGACCCGACGAAGGTCGCTTGCGCAGGCCAACTTTTGTACTAAGATGAGGACAGGCTAAGTCTTTGAAAACAAAGACGTGAGTTCCGTTCGAATCGGCGGGATCCGAGCGGTCCTAGGGGTCAATCCCTTGATCAAGGTTTAGGGAGATCGAAAAGAATGGATAAACGCGTAGCGAATGCCGATCTGGCCATCGCCAGCATTCAGGACGGCGCGACGATTCTGATGGGCGGATTCGGCCTCTGTGGGATCCCGGAAAATCTGATCGCCGCGCTGCACCGCAAGGGCACGAAAGACTTGACGGTTGCCTCGAACAATGCCGGCAGCGAAGAATTCGGAATCGGCCTTCTGCTTCGGGGCAAGCAAGTGAAGAAAATGATCGCAAGCTTTGTCGGAGACAACAAGGTCTTCGAGCAGCTCGCGCTCAAAAAGGAGATAGATCTCGAGCTGAATCCTCAGGGGACACTTGCAGAGCGGCTTCGTGCCGGAGGCGCCGGAATTCCAGCATTCTTCACCCCTACCGGCTACGGTACGATGGCCGCCGAGGGAAAGGAAGTTCGGGACTTCAATGGCCGGCCTCACATCCTGGTTCCCGCATTGCGCGGCAATTTCGCCTTCATCAAGGCGTGGAAGGGAGACCGGTGGGGGAACCTGATTTACCGAAAAACGGCTCGGAACTACAACTCCGTAATGGCCACTGCGGCTGACCACGTCATTGCGGAGGTGGAAGAAATCGTCGAGCTCGGCAAACTGGATCCCGACGGTGTTCATACGCCGGGAATTTTTGTAGACGCGATATTCCAGGGCACAAATTACCTGAAGCCCATCGAGCATCGCACCGTCCGAAAGCGTTAGGAGGGACAGATGTTATCGCAGATTGATAAGCGAGAGATGATCGCCCGTCGGGTGGCGCAGGAACTGCACGATGGCTCCTATGCCAATCTGGGTATTGGATTGCCCACTCTGATACCGAACTACTTGCCGCCGGGCGTCGAGGTCATCTTGCAATCGGAGAACGGGATGCTGGGCATCGGACCGTATCCGCTTGCAGGGGAGGAAGATCCAGACCTGGTCAATGCGGGCAAGGAAACGATAACGGAACTTCCTGGCTCCTCCTATTTTTCAAGTGCGGATTCGTTCGGCATGATCCGCGGGGGACATATCGATGTCAGCGTTCTTGGCGCTCTCCAGGTGGACGAAAAAGGAAACCTTGCAAACTGGGCGATCCCCGGAAAAATGCTGAAGGGCATGGGCGGTGCCATGGACCTGGTTGCGGGCGCGAAGCGCGTGATCATCGCGATGGAACACACCACCAAAGAAGGCGAGCCGAAAATCGTGAAGCAGTGCAGCCTTCCTCTGACCGGCGTTGCGGTGGTGAAACTGATCGTAACAGAGCTCGCCGTAATCGAAGTTACGCCCCAGGGCTTGGTTCTGCGCGAAATTGCCCTTGGGGTCACGCCCGCAGACGTTCAGAGAGCGACGGAGCCAAGGCTGCAAAGCGTGCCCGAGTTGAAGACTTTCTCCGTTTGACGCGAACGACAGCGTAGCGTCGAGTGCCCGTGCGCGCGGCGGCAACCTGCGGTACCATCGATGCTAACGGGGGCTCTCAGGAGAGACGATGGAGCCACACTCGATTGTGGTGGTGAGCCTGCACAGCCCGAAGGAAAGACTTTGGGGCGAACTGGTTGACGTCTCAAACGCCGGGGTCACGCTGCGCGGCATCGACCTCGGCGCG
>Ga0209526_10000567_pt1 | contig 24221 bp, 20 predicted proteins | sample JacPinW_OM2H0_M1_FD_188566 | JGI IMG/M metagenome (GOLD analysis project Ga0209526, IMG submission 188566) | Forest soil microbial communities from Algoma, Ontario, Canada - Jack Pine, Ontario site 1_JW_OM2H0_M1 (SPAdes) (version 2) | ecosystem: Environmental > Terrestrial > Soil > Boreal... | reverse complement strand
CAAGTGTGCTCTCGCACTCAATCACGCGACCCTGCGCGGTCTTCGACTAAGAGGATCCGCATAGCCTCGCTGAATATCTCTCATGACGAGGCACGTGGTAGGCTAGGTCAACTCATCTCGGCGCCGACTGCGAACCACACGCAATATTACAGGACCTCAAATACGAGCACCCTAGCGCTGGTAGTGCCGTGCTGCGGAACAGCCACAAAGTAGCGCTTCAATTCGGGCACAAGGCGCGCTGTCCTCCCCATGGGGCCTGTAGAGACGTTCCCAAGCAACTCGTATTTATCGGGGCCGGACTGCACATAGATGTCAACCGCACCATCACAGGCGGCATAGACACGCTTGCTGGCTGGATCGTAAGTAATATCGTCAACGCCCTTGGTGATGGGGAAAGACGTAACTTCCTTGCCCGTTTCGGTATCCAGCACTGAAATCATGCCGCTGCGACAAGCGACAAACAAGCGATGGTTCACTTCGTCGAGGGCCATCGCTACGTTAGGCTTGCATTGCGTTACGGGCCAACTCGCTACGAGTTCGCGCTTCTCCCTGTCCACAACAGAAATCTGGTTCCTAGCTCTGTTATTTACATACATTTTCGGTGTGGACTTCTCCAACGCCATGGCCTCGAGAGTTTCTCCGTCAATCTTGAGGTCGGCGAGTTTCTTTCCTGCGGTCGTATCAACGACGCTTAACATCGAGTACGTTTGATGAACGTCCCCTCCGCCGTTGTCGATATAGAGGTACTTGGTGGCCGGATCGTATCCAATGGAATCCGCGTCCTCTAAGAGTTTCACGCTAGACACGAGACCGTAAGTTGTGCCGTCGAAGATCTTCAAATCTCCCGCATCTCCGTCGGTAACGTAAATACGGTTCAGATCCTCCCGATAGAGCACGGCGTGCGGCTTACCAATCCCGTCTATTTTGTGAACCAGTTTGCCTGTCTTCAAATCAAACACAACGACGGCATGGTAGCCTTCCGGAGTCGCAAACAGCCGCCCGCCTTTCAGGTCAATTCCAAAATGGTCGAAGTTCCCTTTAACCTCCGCAGGTAGCTCAAAAGTTTGGATCAGCTTGATTGGTGCAGCCACTTGACACCGGGCTTGGATTCCGAACGCCATGAGGGTCGCAACAAGGGCTAAGGACCGTCTCTTCATTTTCTCTCCTAAGATGGAATGCTTTTTACGTGAAACTAAGTTGCTAGCCGCAGCTCCATTCCGCTTCGTCCGTGCGGCGGACTATCTTCCCCTGCAGAGTCAGATGACGATGATTTTGCGTCAGGCTTGGCCTGGCTTCTTCGAAGACTCAGGCGTGTACCCAGATTTCCCTCTCCGAATCAGTCGGGCAAGTAAGAGCCCGCTACAGGGCGGCTCAAGTTCCGCCGGAGGACATCACCAGAGAGCATAATTCATTCATTTCAGTTGAGACTTAAAACAAGATTAATTTCCGTTTAGCTGAAACGCGGTTGATGCCGAGATCCCATCCGAAAACAGGCGCTTTAGAACGATTGTATGCTGTACATTTTCCGAGATGCCGTAAGAATTGAGAAAACTTCTCTCTTGCCTTGCCCGGATTTCAGTCAATTGGAGAGATCGGTAGCCTCGGCCAGGTTAACCGCCGTCGGAAGAGCGTTTGCGGTCCAACGCAATCTTCAAGACCTCGGCCAGGTGCATCGCAGACCTTCCGGTGCCCTGCAGTATTTGTTCGCGACAGCTGAAGCCATCCGCCACAATCAACGTGTCTGGCGCCGCATGTCGCACCGCTGGCAGCAGAACTCGCTCTCCTATGGCCTGAGATATCTCGAACTTATCTTTCTGAAAACCGAATGGCCCGGCCATTCCACAACATCCAGAGTCCAAGGATTGCAGTTCCACGCCCATCTTCCGGAGCAACGATTCCTCATCATTGATTTTCATGAGCGCCTTATGGTGGCAGTGGCCATGAAGAATGACTTTTCGGGAGAGGGAAGGAGGGAGATAGTCCGGAGCGTGATTTTGCAGAAACTCACTGAGGAGAAATGTTTGCTTACGGAGCCGCCCAGCGCTCTCGTCAGTGGGAAATAGATTGTGCAGCTCATCGCGAAAAACAGAAGCACAGCTCGGCTCCAAGACCACAATCGGCAGTCCCGCGTCAAGCTGCGGTTGAAGAGCGCTCATGATTTGCCTTAGATTCTCTTTGGCTTTCTCGAGCATGCCGAAGTCATAAAGCGGCCGCCCACAGCACAGAGGATGTCGGGAACACATCACCGTGAATCCCGCCTCCTCAAGCACTTCCAGAGCGGCCCGGCACGTTTCCGGATGAAAGTAATTGTTGAACGTGTCCACCCACAGAACGACCTGCCGCCCCTTAGGCGGCGGCACCGAATTCAATCTGCTCTCATCTCCGAAAATCGAACTCCGATACTTCTGCGCCCATTGCCAAAAGGTGACCGGCGCCAAACGTGGCAATTGCCGCTGCGGCGCCAGCCCTAAGACCTTTTGTAGCAAGTGACGGGATCCCGGCGCCTGGCTAAGAAAGTTAACCATTCTGGGAAATCGCGAACCAAACCTTGTCCAGCGCTCGATGAGGCCAAAGGCATACGCTTTTAGTGGGCGCTGCTTGCCTTCGTAATAGTGCGACAGGAATTCCGCTTTATACGTTGCAATATCGACGTTTGCCGGACATTCAGATTTGCAGGCCTTGCATGAAAGACACAGTTCCAATGCTTCCTTTACTTCTTCATCCCGCCAGCCACCACGTATCACCTCGCCTTGGAGCAACTCAAAAAGCAAGTGAGCGCGCCCTCGCGTGCTGTGTTCTTCTTCAAGCGTCGCCATGTAACTCGGACACATTGCTCCGCTATCACTCTTCCGGCATGCTCCGAGCCCGATGCATCGCAGCGTTGCCTTCGCAAAAGAACCGTCGTCATCGGGAAACTTGAAATGAGTCCAAGGCTCCAGAGGCTTATAGTCCGCGCCGAGCCGCAAATTTTCCGTCGGCAAGTAGGCATCAACAACTTTATGAGGGTTTAGCTTATTGTCCGGATCCCAAGCAGCCTTGAATTCGCCAAAGGCTCTTATCAGCTCGAGCCCAAACATTTTCGGGAGCAATCGTGCCCGTGATTGCCCGTCGCCATGCTCGCCGGAAAGTGAGCCGCCGTAGCCAACCACCAGATCGGCTGCACGGTCGATGAACTCTGCATATTTCCGGATTCCACTTTCACTTTCGAGATCGAAGCTAACACGCATGTGGACGCAGCCATGTCCAAAATGCCCGTAGAATGCGCCTCGGTAGTTATATTCGTTCATCAGTTTGCGAATGTCCCTGAGGTAGCCTCCCAGTTTTTCCGGGGCTACCGCTGCGTCATCCCAGCCTTCCCATTCCGCCGTTGCACCGGGAGCAAACGCAGCCGCGCGTGGCCCGGCCTCGCGGATTTGCCATACCGCCTTCGCTTCGCTCTTTGAATACAGCCGTGCGTTGGGTGCCCCGCTAACGTGTTTCAGATGATCGACGAGCTCTACGGCGAGCTGCTGAGCTTCGTTCGGATCATCAGCTCCAAATTCCACCAGCAAAAACCCTCGACCCGCGGGAAGAAGATCAAGGTTTTGCGCTCCCTTTCTCTGGAGCCCGTCGACAATACTTCCCTCAAAACCTTCAAGGCCGATCGGACGGAACTGCAATATCTCTGGAACGTGGTCGGCCGCGCAAAACGCATCTTCATATCCCAATCCAACAAGCGTGCGGTGCTGCGGGCTATGGATCAATTTCAACTTGGCTTCGAGCACAATCGCGCAGGTGCCTTCTGTCCCCACTAGCGCCCGCGCAACATTGAATCCTCTCTCGGGCAGCAGCTCATCCAGGTTATAGCCGGAGACTCGTCTTGGGATCTGCGGGAAGCGCGCGCGTATCAAGCCGGCATATTGCTGCTGGATCCCGTAAAGCTTGCTGTAAATCTCTCCGCGGCGGCCACCTTGAGTGATGATACTTGCTACCTCCGCCTCGCTAGCAGCTCCCACCGTCATCTGCGAGCCGTCGTAAAGCAGGATTCGCAGCTCTTCCACGTTGTCGACAGTTTTCCCACCGAGCAGCGAATGGGTTCCGCACGAATTGTTCCCAATCATCCCGCCAATCGTGCACCGGTTATGCGTTGAAGGGTCAGGCGCGAAGGTTACTTGATGTGACTCCGCACGGTTTCGCAAGGTATCAAGTACGACGCCCGGTTGAACTCGCGCGAATTTCTCGCAGACGTCAATCTCGAGAATCCGGTTCATATACTTCGTAAAATCCAATACGACTGCGACATTGCAGCATTGGCCGGCCAAACTCGTGCCCGCCCCCCGGGCCAGCACGGGAGCGCGATACTTCCTGCATGCGGCTACCGCCGCAACCACATCCGCGTCGTTGCGCGGAACGACCAGGCCAATGGGAATCTGCCGGTAATTTGATCCGTCCGTGGCGTACAGCGCCCGGCTCCCTCTATCGAACCGTACTTCTCCATTCAGCGTTCGCTTGAGTTCCTTCTCCAGTTCCAACGCTTGAGAAAACGAGTCCACTGGTTTTCCGTGCGAGCTCAACGGTAATGGGGAGAGTGTGTGCACAGCTTCTTAGATTGGATCAGAGAGGAGCAGAATAAAAGATGAAAGATAAGTTTCCATATCTGATCGTTTAGAGTTTTGCCTCTTCCGCTGCGAGCGGGACGGTCAATCCTGCACCAGGGAGTTCTTCATCCGGTTTCATCCAAAACGCCAGCATTGCACCAATCAAAAGCAATCCGATGCTGCCGAGAAAGGGAAGCGTCCAATCTCCCGTCTTGTCGATCACATATCCGAAAACCAGAGGGGAGACTATAGCAGCCAGCGCCGAGCCGGTATTCATCAGGCCGCTCGCTGAACCGGAAAACCGCGGCGCGATATCCATCGGGATAGCCCACATGGGCCCAATCGTGAACTCCGAAAAGAAGAACGCCAGGCTCAGAAACACGGCCACCCACGTAAGATTGCGCAACAGAAGAATCGGCAGCATCGAAGCCAGGGAGCAGACAAAACCTGCGACCACGAGATTCCGACGTGCTTTCTTGCGGTCACCGGTCCTGTCGAAAATCCAGTCGCTTATTACTCCCCCTAGCGTATTACCCAGTACCCCAGCAAGGAAAACGCCGGCCGAGAAGAGCGCCGAGCTCTTCAGATTGAGCCGGTAGCTGTGAAGAAAGAACGACGGTATCCAAGCCAAATAGAGCCAGAGCGTCCAACCGTAGCAGAAATAGACGGCGGTGACAGGAAGCATTCTACGGGCTAGCATGAGCCAGGGCACAGTTTCTTTTTCTCTCTTCTTTCGTGCTGCATAGCTCGGCAAGCGCTCCAGTTCAAGCGGGGTGATGTCCGGGTGATCACCGGGATCGTCGCGAAAATACAACACCCACGCGATGACCCAAGCTAGGCTGATGATGCCAAGGAAGATGAACGAACCTCGCCACGTCACGGCTACAATCAACCAAGCCACTAGAGGTGGTGTCATGGCATTGCCCAGCCGCGCACTCGCGTGGGTGATCCCCTGGGCAAACGCCCGTTTTTCTTTTGGTGTCCAGTCACTCATCGCCCGTGTCGCCGTGGGAAACGTCGCCCCTTCTCCGAACCCAAGCAGGACACGAAGAAAAAGCACTGCCGCTAGACTGCTGACCGTACCGGTCAGCAGTGTGGCGGACGCCCAGATAACGCCGCAGACGGTCAGACCAAGTCGCGCTCCGAACCGGTCGCTCACCCAACCACCGATGATTTGGAAGATGAGATATGGATAGGCAAAAGCGGAATACACAAACCCGATTTGTGTGTTGGTCAGATGAAGGTCTCGTTCGAAGATCGGCGCAACCGTACTCACATTGTTCCGGTCTACGTAAGTAATCCCATACATCAGGCAAATCAGAAATAGCACCGTGGCGGAGGCGGAGAGAGCTTTTGCAGGCCTCGGGACTATCTTAGGATTAGCGGCCATTCAGTGTGTCCGGCATTGTGTGGGTGGCTTTGGTTCGGCGATGGTATGAATTTCGCACTACCTGGCCCCCAGTTCGAGTTCTGTCGCCGTACCTGTCCGGTCGAGCCCATCGAGGGCTGCCATGAGACCGCCTTTTTTGTGGGGCACACCCGCCAGTCGCAGGCCCATTTCGATCCCGCTGAGCGTTCCCATCAGCATGAGATCGTTGAAGTGTCCTAGGTGTCCGATGCGGAAAACTTTGCCCGCAAGTTTTCCCAAACCGGCTCCGAGGGACAGGTCAAAATGATCGAGGATAGTTGCTCGTAGTTGGTCTGCATTATGACCGTCCGGAGTGAAGGCAGCGGTGACTGTATTCGAGTACTCGTGAGGCTTGGTACAGACAATTTCCAGGCCCCACCCCCGAATAGCCGCACGGACCGCCTTCGCATGGCGTTCGTGCCGGCGAAATATGTTCGCCAAACCTTCCTCGCGCATCATCTGCAATGCCTCTTGCAAGCCGTAAATGAGGTTCGTGGCTGGTGTATATGGAAAAAACCCCGTCTCGCTAGACTTCAACATTCCCTGCCAGTCCCAATAAGACCTTGGCATTTTCGCGGTCTTGTTCGCCGCGAGAGCCTTCTGCGAAACGGCGTTAAAACTCAAACCGGGAGGATTCATCAAGCCCTTTTGCGAAGCCGCGATCGTAACATCAACCTCCCATTCATCGTGGCGATAGTCGATCGACCCTAAAGAGGAAATCGCATCCACCATCAGCAGTGCAGAATGGGCGACGCGATTCATCACGCCACGAAGCTCAGCGACTCCGCTTGTTACCCCCGTTGAGGTTTCGTTGTGAACCACAAGCACAGCTTTGATAGTGTGGTTCTTGTCCGAGTTCAATCGTGACTCCAGCTCTCCGGCTGCCGCGCCTGCACGCCAGCTTCCAGGGACTTGTTCCACCAGAAAGCCCATCTTTTGCGCTAGTTGCCCCCAGAGTTGCGAAAAGTGGCCGGTCTCGAACAGCAAAATACGGTCGCCCGGGGAAAGCGTGTTAACCAGCGCCGCTTCCCAAGCCCCGCTGCCAGAGGACGGATACATCACCACCATGGAACTTGTTTGGAATATGGAGCGCAGACCTTGCAAAACTTCCTTTGCCAATTTCGCAAATTCAACGCCACGGTGATCAATGATGGGCCGACCGATGGCCCGCAGAACCCGATCGGGAATGTTTGTAGGACCGGGGATTTGCAAAAAATGGCGGCCGGTGCGATTCATATAATTGATAGTATGGCCGAAAATACATCAGCGACGCGCATGTGGAGCTCACCCGAGACGATTTATTTACAATACCTACCAGCTTCAAGACGACTTACAGTGACCTCAGTCATCCGAGACGTGGCCGCACCGCAGCGATAACGGGGTTGCAAGCGCATTCCCCTCGGAAGCCTGCGGGCCAGAGCATACCCTAGCTGTCGCAATGTGAGCTTAACGTCAGATTAATATGCTTTTATCTGACCCAGGCCCATCCCAATTTCTAGCAATATCGCCCCGGTCTGTTCTGCGCGACGAGCAGCGTCCAAATGACGCGTTGTGACACTAACATCGGCTCAATCGACCAAGAGAAATTCGGCCACTTCTTGCCCGGAGGCCTTGCTGGTACGATACCAGCCCATTTGATGTTTGGTCTTCCGGCCATTTCGATTTCGCATCATGGCCGAAGCGGTCCCGCACAGTTGCTAAGCGAATTCGTGGCGACGTTCGGTTTGCTTTGATTCGCCTGTCCAGAAGAAATGCCCTTTACTCGACTGTGCCGTCTGTTTCCGACTAGGCTTTTTCAGGGTCAGACTTTCCTTTGCGAAGTAACGGTTCTAAGGAGAGCTATTGAGAGAACTAGGAAAACTTGGTTAGAGTGTATTGGCAGGGTCATTACGCAATCGCGTGAGTGGTTGCGTATTCGGGTTACTGGAGATCTGAAACCGTTTGTCTGATGGTATAACGCGACCCGAGCCCTTGTTTTTACTGAGACTGTCTATAAGTCAGAAGCGCCGGCAAATCGTGGGGGAGCCGCTATGGCCTTCCGCAGTAGAATGACTCTGGTCGTACTTGGAATCACCGCCACACTGCTGATTGCCGTAATTCTCGTTATCCCTGCCCTGCTGAACTTGGATCGCTACCGGCCAAAGGTGATTTCCTACCTTCAAGAAAGAACTGGGAAAGAAGTTGAAATCGGGCGGCTGGCACTGATGTTGTTTCCACTAACGATTCGCGTTGACGACTTCGCAATGAGAAACCCTCCACCATTTCCGCCCGGTGATGTAGTCCGGGTGGCGCGGATTGAAGTTGCGATTGATTCCAGAGCGCTACTGCACCGACGCGTGGTCATCAAGTGGCTCTCGTTGGACAAGCCGATTATTCATCTGATCTCGGACCCTGACAGTGTGTGGAACTTCGACCCCCGCCCAACCAAGGTCCCGGAGGAGGCCTTTGCTGTGGGAGTGATTGCGAAGGTGAAAATCAAGGATGCGCAATTGGTTGCGTCAAATCTTTTGTCATCCGACGCGCCTGGACCCATTTTTTTCGAAGCTCACGACGTGTCTGGCGAACTCGAGCAGGTAAATGTAGACGCAATCATCAACCCTTCTCCCACTTCGCTTGGTGGGCAGGGGAGTGTGAAAGCGGATCGTTTGAGTTTTGGCGCCGTGGATGCCAGAAACCTAACTTTCAAACTCCAGCTGTGGGCGAAACAGGTCTTCTTGGCGGATGTGAGAGCGGAAGTGTGTGGCGGGCATGGTGCGGGTACACTCTTTTTTGATTTGTCGAGGAAGAGGCCAGTCTTCAGTACGCATGCGAAATTCAGCAGGGTGAGCCTGGCTGAGCTTCTTGAGCCGTTCCAGAACGGGCGAGGCAAAATCACTGGGAATTTGGAAGGAGAGCTAACCCTGGCTGGAGAAGTCCAGCACTCGCAGCGTCCTCTGGCTGGAATCCACGGAAACGGGCACATCACGGTGCGTAACGGCGAGGTGCCGAGTCTGAGGCTGAATCAAAATTTGATGAAGTTGGTGCGTTTCAACAATCAAGGTCCGGCAAAGGAAAATCCTTCTTCGTTCAATTTTATTTCTAGCGATCTGGAACTGGCAAACCTTCGGATCGTGAGCAAGGTGATTGATGTTGATGGCTACGGTGTGGATATCGATGGTTCGGGGAGCGTTAACGTGGATGGCTCTGACGAACTGAATTATCAGGGGACAGCAAAAATTACGACCAAGCAGGGCTTCTTCACCAATACCTTCGCGCGGCTGTCCGGAGCGACCTTACAGGAGGGGCAGTTGTCGTTTCCTTTCCGAGTCGGTGGCACAATTGAATCCCCAGTTTTCTCCCGTGGGAGAGCTGATTAAGCCATTTAAGCAATTTACAAGTCCACGATGTTCCGGAGTTTCTGCAAAACCGGAACGAAATCCCATTTGCTTGTTATGCAATCACTAGCTCCACAACTCGGTTGAACCGATCGACGTGAACTCTCCATTGCGGACCTTCCAAGAGAGTTTGCAGTTTCGCCCCAGCTCTGAATCTGATTCCAGTTCACAAATGAAACGCGTGGGTGGGCATTCCTTGATTGACATGAATCTGGCTTTTCAATAGGGTTGCAATCCGATGACCCGAATCCAGCAACCTGCATTGACACTCTTTGCTGTCGGGATGATCGGCCTCGGCATCCTCGCTCTGGTCTACGGCGATTTCGCGTTGGTGTGGCAGCCCGTCGCCCCATGGATCCCCAGCCGGACGGCTCTCGCCTATGGTTCGGGCCTCATCATGCTACTAGGCGGTGTTGGGCTGCTTTTAAGAGCCACGGCGGCATGGTCGGTTCGCATCCTGTTCCCATATCTCATCATCTGGCTCCTGCTGAAGGTGCCCGCTCTGCTGGTGGCGCCGCAGATGGAGGCTGTTTGGCTCGGCTTTGGCGAGCTTGCGGTGCTTCTGGCTGGAGGATGGGTTTTGTTTGCCAAGCTGGCCGGACTTCGAGCGGGGTCGCCACTAACATTCGTCACCAGCGAGAACGGCATCCACTTTGCACGGCTGCTCTTTGCTGTTTCTCTCATACCGATCGGACTCTCACATCTTGTGTATGTGAAGCAGACTGCTGAGCTGGTACCAGCGTGGCTTCCTTATCGTGTTGGCTGGGCCTACCTGACCGGCGCCGGACAGATCGCCTGCGGTCTCGGCGTGCTCTTCTCGATCTTTCCGCGCGTGGCTGCGAGGGCGGAAGCGGGCATGATAAGCCTGTTTACGCTTCTGGTTTGGGGTCCTGCGATTCTGGCTGCCCCGACGACACGGCTGCCGTGGACAGCTTTCTTCATCTCATGGGCGATAGCGTCCGCCGCGTGGGTAGTAGCCCAAAACATCGCACCGAAGCAGCCTGTCAAGGTGGAGGTGTGACCGCCGACCCATTTGAGCCCGCCGCGTTAATCAGGCGTTGGCTACCTGACGGTAGTTTGGGGTTCGCAACTCAGGACAATCCGAGGACCAGTTGGAGATGAAGCTCATTTCAGTAAACGTTGGACTCCCTCAGGAAGTAATGTGGCACGAAAGTCGCGTAGTTACCGCGATCTACAAGCAGCCAGTTGATGACCGCGTCGCACTGCGCAAGCTCAATTTGGACGGCGACCGTCAGGCGGACCTGCGTGTTCACGGCGGCGAGGACAAAGCCGTTTACTGCTACCCGATCGAACATTACGACTACTGGAAGCGAGAACTGCCGGACCGGGAGTTGCCAACAGGCATGTTTGGAGAAAACTTCACAACGAAAGGATTGCTGGAAGATTCGGTACATCTAGGCGACCATTTTTCTGCCGGTTCCGCAGACGTGGTCGTAGCGCAGCCTCGCCTCCCATGCTACAAGCTGGGTATCCGATTTCAGGCGGACGACATGGTAAAGCGATTCCTCGTCAGCGGCCGGACGGGTTTCTATTTTGCGGTCGCACGAGAGGGAGAAGTTGGCGCCGGCGATGAGATCAAGGTGACTGCACGAGACCCAAACGCGGTTCCCGTTTCTGAAATCACCCGACTGTATATCGCGAAGAGGTACGGACAGGAAGACGTGATTTCGGTGCGGAGTGCCTTGCGAGTTGCCGCATTGCCGGAGAGTTGGAAAGAGTACTTCCGGGAGCGGCTACAGAAGATGATTCGTTGAGTCCGGGACCGAGGCAGACGATGAGACTCCTAAAAAACCACTGAGTAGGGTGATTCTCGGCTTGTGATGACATGTGACGGCAAATTTCTGCGACGCCCCGGTCCATCACCAAAGCAGCTTGAGGCCGAATTGGACCTGGCGCGATGTAGTCGACGTGCTGGTGATCACGCCCGCCGTTGGCGAAACGCCTGATGGAGTGAAAACAACGGCATTGGGGAGGTTGAAATTGGCTCGGTTAAGAAGATTGAATATCTCCGCCCGAAACTGAAGGTTCAGCCGTTCGCGAAGCCGCGTGTCTTTCAGTACGGAGAAGTCCCACGTTGCCAGGCCCGGTCCGGTCAACGTGTCTCTTCCGACGTTTCCATAAAACCCCCCGTTTGCAGCCGTGTTTGCCGGTGCCAGAAAGGCATTGGGGTTAAACCACTGGCTCGGGTTGCCAAGAATCACCGGCCCGGTAAAAGCCGGGTTCGCGAACGGGCGCACCGGATTCCGCGTGTCTCCATTATTCGATGGGTTATAGCTGAGCTGCGGCGAAAACGGGAAGCCCCCCTGCAATGTCACGATCGAGTTCACCGTCCAACCGCTCGCCAGCGCGTTTGCAAATCCCTCCAAACCACCTAGAAAGCGCTTTCCGTGGCCAACCGGTAGCGCATAAGTCGCATTTACCACCGCAACGTGTCTGACGTCGAATGTCCCTAAGCCCCAATCCGACCGCAAGTTGAACGGATTCGAAGCCAGCGCCGGTCCGCCTCCCGATGTCGTTGCATTGAGCGAGTCTCCGTCGTCGAGAACCTTCGAGAATGTGTACACTCCTCGCAGCGTCAAGCCTCCGCTGAACCGGCGATTCACATCCACTTGCAGCGCGTTGTAGGAGCTGACTCCTTCGGAAAACCACGTCCACGTATTCGCGATGGCGGGATTGGACTTTGTAGTTGTGGGCACAAAGTAGGTTCCGGCCGGCACCGGCGTGCCTGCTATTCCCGCGGGAAACGTTGCGGGGTACGTTGCGGGGCATGGCGACGCGGGGCAGATCACGGGAAAGGGTTCGTTCGCATCAATGCCGATCAGTTCGTGATAACCGTGTGATCCGACGTAGCCCACAGTCAGCGACGTGTTTGGTGAAAGCTCCCGCTGGATCCTCAACGAATAAGAAATCAGCGTCGGCGTCTGCATATCCGGCTGGACTCCTCCGGGGATGAGCTTCACCGTCGCTGGAAATGGCCCGGCGGGGTTAATCGGAAGCTGCGACACCTTCAGCGGCGTTGTGAACGTCGGATTGAACGGCGCGTTTTGATCCGCCCGGTATCCCAAAGCATCCTGAAGATCGTTGTACATCCCGAACCCCGCGCGAATTACGGTCTTCGCGCTGAATGGAATCCACGCCACTCCAATCCGCGGCTGCGGCAAAAACTTTGCGTTATTCACGGTGAACAGCGAATCTCCGACGTGCGGTTGGGTCGAAATCACTCCATTCGAAAATGAATAGTTCGAGGCCCTGCCGTGCGCCTCATTCCAGCCGGTCGTAGACTCGCCCCGGAAACCCAAGGTCATCGTAAATCTCGGGCTGATTCGGATGGTGTCTTGTGCATACCACGCCCCGAACAGCGAGCGCCAATTCATCTCCGTTGGCGAAGGATCGAACAAGAAGCTGGAAATCGTTCCCTGCAAGAACGTTTGCAGGCTGGTGAACGTCGCTTGTCCAAACTGGCTCAGGGCAATTGTTTCGTTTGATTGAAAACGCTGGAACCACGCACCAAATTCAAGTTGATGCCGCCCTCGCGTGAGCGTCACGTGGTCCTCGAACGTGTATAGATTTCGGGCGATGCGCAGATTGCTTCCGTTATTGCTTCCCGCCAGTCCGAGCTGCGCCTGCGGATTCGATGCTGCGCTGCCCCCAACCACTACCGCTCCCACCGGATGCCCGATCAGGAACCCAGGAACGTTTGCCGCTGGCGTGCCTGGCGTCGGCTCTCCCGTAAAAAAATAGCCCGCACGCGAGAAACCGAATCGCGCGCTGTTCACCAGCGCAGGCGAAAAAACGTGGGTCTCCTCCAGCGTCAGCACCTGCTCCCTCAGCGTCATCACGTCCGAACTGAAAGGATCGAGCGGCGTGGCCGTGAAGTCCTGGCCGTCGTCAATGGTGTAAATTCCAGCAAATGTATCCCGCTGCGAAAAAATATGGTCCGCCCGCGCCGTCCCGAAGTCCTCTCGGATCGTTTGCAGTGGACTGCCGAAAACTTCCGCTATTCCGCTAAAGTCCGGTGCGCCTGCAGGAGGCGTGGGCCACAAATTCAGGAGCGGCTGAACGCTGGGCACGGCTGTTGCCCGGGAAGCCGCGTCCGGAACAAACGTCGCCGAAGTCTGGTGCAGACTCTGCCGAAATCCTTCGTAATTGCCGAAGAGAAACGTCTTGCCTTTCCGGACCGGTCCTCCCAGGGAAGCACCAAACTGGTTCCGTCGAAACGGCGGCGCATCCCCTTGGTCGAAGAAATTCGGCGCATCCAGTGCGTTGTTGCGCAAAAACTCGAACGCCGTTCCATGCCACTGATTCGTTCCCGATTGCGTCACAATCACCACTTGGCCTCCGGGTCGCTTGCCGAATTCCGCTCCGTAGGAGTCGCGTTGCACGTTGAACTCGCGCACGGCGTCCACACCGAGCAACATCCCGCTCGTTCCTCCCGGCTGCATGTTGTTCTCAGCTGCGCCTGTAAACTCCACTCCGTTGAGCAGAAAAAGGTTCTGTTGCGGCCGGTTGCCGGAAACGGCGAAGTTGTTTCCCGTAGTGGAATTCGATATTCCAGTACCACCGGTTTTTTCCCAGGTGAAATTCACGATGCCCGGATTCAGTGGCAACAGCAAATCATAGCTCCGTCCGTTCAGAGGAAGATCTTTCACCTGTTGTTCCCCAACAAGCCCGGAGATATCTTTTGTGCTGGTACTAACGATGGGCGCGTCTCCGGCCACTCGCACTTCCGCCTTCACCGCCTTCACTTGCAATTTCAGATCAACGCTTGCTTCCTGTCCCACGACCAGGCGGATACCGCTGCGGATCGCACCCTGAAAGCCCGTTTTAGTGGCCGTCACTTCGTATTGCCCCACAGCCAGCCAAACAAACTGATACCACCCCACATTATCGGTGGTCGCGCTTCGCTCTGCCCCTGTCTCCGTGTTCTTCGCTGTCACCGTGGCCGCAGGAACCGGCGCCTCTGATGCGTCCGTTACGATGCCTTTGATGCTCGCCGAGACCTGAGCGCGGGCCGACGGCAAACCGGAAAGCAGGAACAAAAGCGTCAGTAACGTAGGAAGATGTAGCGCCCAGTTAGACCGGCTGACGCAACGTCGATTATCCGCAAGAGAGTTTGCGCTCACTGCCAACCAGCAACTCAAGTTCATCTTGGACCCTCCTAGAAATACAAAACGCAGGTCAGGGCGCCAAGTCACCCCATTCAGACCAGTCGCCACGCGGTGAACAAGCAATTCAATACGGTTCGTATCGTTATGTCAAACCGACTTAATCCGATTAGAATATGGGTGAATTTATGCGAATCGTGGCCTCAAGAATCGTTAAGGAGGAGTTAGAAAAACAAAGAGAGATATGATGGATGTCAGGCTATAGTCCCCTGATCGAGACGGTCCCTTGGGCGAGTAGCGCGTCGATCTTTACCGAGAAATCCCCCAGCCAGCTGATGATTCTCACTAACCTTGAGCCGTTTGAGTAGCCGACTGCATGAATTTTCCCTCCCTATGTCTTTCAATTGAAACAACAAGGAACTGAAATTCTGGGTTGTTTGGCCGCGTGAAACTCCGCTCTATTTACCCGTTGAACGAGGCTTCACAAACCCGGCACATCGACTGATGTTCTAGCCAGGCTGCTTTCCTAGAATGAGTCCGGTGACATTGCCGGCTGGATCGGCGAACAAGGCCAGCTTAGGTCCGCCCGGGACTTCGGTTGGCGGCAGGATCGTCTTGCCGCCGAGTTTCTCCACTTTATCCAGCGTTGTCTGCAGATCGGTGACTTCGGCATACACCGAAACGCGTTTGCTGCCGTCTTGGTTGGCGCCTACGCCGCCATTAATTCCTCCGGGGCGGCCGCCGGTATCGAGTACGCCGTACTTCATCGGGTTGTTGCTGTTTATCTTCCACCCAAATAGCTCGCCGTAGAACTTCTCCAGCTGATTCCCCTGTCCACCCATGATCTCGAAATGAACGACCGGTGCTCCCATAAGTAGTCTCTCCCTTCCGGTGCTTCGCTTGACGTCGCATGGTTGATACGCCAACGCTGATTGCACTGCCTCAGGAGGACTATAGATTCAACGAGGGGGGCACTGTCTTGTATAAAAACGACAACTGCCTTTCTCCTTGAATAATTTTTGCGGGCGTCTGTCCGATGAGGTGTTTGAGCGATCGAGTAAGATGCGCTTGGTCGAAATAGCCGGCTAGGTGGACGGCGTCGACAATGGAGACGCCCTCCTTCAGCAGATTCGTTGCATATCGCGCCCGTTCGATTTGACGAAATGTGGCGCAGGTCATACCCGTGGCTCGCAGAAAATGCCGCTGTGCGGATCGCAAAGAAAGCATCCGTGGTTGACCTTGTAATGCGGCGTCTACAGTCGAATCACGCGAAATGACGCCAGCCTTCGCAAGCCGCTTGACAAACGTTTCGGCATTCTCAAAGTCAGGATATTGCCACGCGGAACCGTTCAGCCAGAAAGAGCGACTCGCCGCATCGGGCAAGGTCACGTCTCTCTGGTCGCGGAGACTTCCAGGCAGCAGCTTTGGCATGAAGGTGCCCAGTTTGAAGCGTACGCACAGCCATTCACCCTCCGCGGGACAGTCGAGTGTGGTTGCCTTCGTTTCTGGTCCGCGTAACGTAAGAAAGGTTTGACTTCTGTATCGCGTCACGGCCATCTCAAAATGACATGCCGCAACGGAGAGAAACTTTCCGGCGCGCTCACTATGACAACGCCAGACCCTTTCAACAAAAGGCGAGTCTGAAAGTCTATCCTCGAAAAGGATGAAGGTGCTCGCGTTTTTCGTTGTCTTACTTACCGCAGGTCCCGTCGTCACTCTAAGCCCCCGGTCAGCTTGCCAATTCGCCCAGTGTACGGATAAGCCGCACCCATTTGCAATTGAGTGCTGCGATCCGCATGTTGCCGCCTGGGTGCACGGGTACTTTGAGAGATAGAAAAAAATTGCGCAAGAAACCAGCAAAGACCAGTGGCCCCCCAGAATCTCCGCGGGAGCATTTAGCGGACGCTCCGACCGCCTTGTACGGTCTCTTTATTGCACACATTTACGGCCTAGCGAATTAACTTGCATTTCACAAGTAATATATTCAGACTTACTTTTATGATGCGAGTGATTTTGTCCTCGGAGGAGCAGTTAAGAAGGCTGAGTAGTTGATTCACAAAACTGCAGAATAAAAAGGAGACAACGACAATGGTACAACCGACGCACGAACAAGGGCAACTTCAGCTACAGATCTACGATTTGCGGCGCGAAGCCAAGATGCGGCAGGCACGTGACTGGTTCTTCCGGAGCTACCACGTGGGCACCTTTGATGACGCCATGCGTATCGCTGCACCTGGAACGGAAAACGGAGCGCTGGCGATGATGGTGTTCAGCTACTGGGAGCAAGCCTGCTCGTTCCTCAACCACGGCCTTTTGCACGAAGACCTGTTCTTTGAAACCAACGGCGAGTTTTTCGGGGTGTGGGAACTCGTCAAGGGCATTGTGCCGCAGGGTCGCGAGCGATTCGCGAACAAGCAGTTCCTAGCAAATATGGAAAAGGCTGCGCAGCGCTATGAATCGTGGATCGAAAGCCGCTCGCCCGGTCATGTTGCCGCCATGCGGCAATTCATGAAGCAGATGGCCGATCAAGATGCAAAAGCAGCGAAAGCCTGAACCGGAGGCGAAGAGTACGTAGCAGCAAAACGCGACCTCCGGGCGGTGCGGAAGAGCACAGGCGTGAGAGCCTGTACAACCCAAAGCAAAGCCTGGAGGTATCGCCGGATCCCATAGAAACTACGGTGTGGTCCCCGATGGATGCCTGGAGCTCTGCCGAATTTGGGAGCAAGATCCTACATCATCAGCTAGGTGATGGAGATATGAGCAGGTCGTGCCACGATATCTCGCTCGCTTTGCTTCGGGAATGTGCTCGCTGCAGTCTGCAAGGGTTTACAACTTTTTACAATCCTTTGCAGCGGCTTGACACAATCCCCCTGGTGGATCTTTATAGTCTTGCCCTAATAGAGATGACTGAACCATCGAGCGAGGCTGAGAATGTCCAAGAAATGGCGATTGACGGACCGCACGCGAACGCTTTTGACGCTGGAGCTGGCCATTGTCCTCCCGGCGGCAGCCTTGATGGGCTTCAGCGTCTGGAACCTCAAGCATATCCAGCGTTCTGAGGCCGTCGAAGCGGCCATCCAGCGTGACTTTTCCCACGTGCTGAAGATCGCAGAAAAGAAAAGTTGGGAGAAGGCCAACGATTTGCTCGCGCCAGTCCGCGAAGAGTTCCCAAGCCCGGACGAAGACCACTCCGCAATCAAGGCCAAGTTGGAGCGCATACTGTCGGCTCATCCGGAATATGCGTACGCGGTTTTGTACGACAAGGAGAAGAACCTACTGGTGAGCCGATCGCAGCCGGCGCGAGATCAGGAGGAGGACTTCTGCGTACGGGCGCGGGATGCAATCCACATGGTCGGGGGTTGGTTATCCGTAGATGCAGCGGAGCTGGCGATGCATGTTCGAAGGATGGCGGACAGGGATGAACCGCCAGTGGAGTTCTACGGCGGGTGGAACCTCCAGGAGAATCCGCACACGTATTATAGCGTTGCTTTTTTTATTCCTAGGGATGTTCCGAAGAATCGTGTGGTGCTGGGGGTGGTTGCCTTCGATGGGGACTATCTACGCGAACGCTTTTTCCCTGGGATGATGAAAGACGTATTAAACAGCAAAAGCGCCGTGCTAAAGGCCGACAATCCGCCAGTGATGATGATCCATCCATCGAAGGATTCTACTCCGTGGCTGACTTCCACCGATTGGGACGGTGGCAAACCGGAGATGGAGCGCACTCTCACGGACGTGTTCCCAGAATTAAGCCTAGCGATCAAATATCGGGGCACGACGGTCGCCGATATAGGCTCGAGGTTCCTTAGATATAACTACATCGTCCTTGCCGCACTCTCCGTGCTGATGGTCGGCGGAGTCTGGCTGACTTATCGGAACGTCTCCAGGGAAATGAATCTGGCCAGACTAAAATCCGATTTCGTTGCCAATGTCTCACACGAATTGCGGACCCCGCTGGCTCTGATCCGGCTCTATGCCGAAACGTTGGAGCTCGGGCGGCTCACGGCAAAGGAGAAATACCAGGAGTATTTCCGCATCATCCGGGAGGAGAGCGAACGTCTAACGGCGCTCATCAACAATATCCTGGACTTTTCCCGAATCGAGGCAGGACGCAAAGAATACGAATTCAAGGAAACGAATTTGGCCGAACTGGTGCATTCGACCCTGGAGTCCTATCGCTTCCAAATCCAACAAAACGGTTTTGCCTACGAGGAGAACATCTCCGGCGATATTCCACCCCTAGTGGTGGATCGCGAAGCGCTCGCTCGCTCGCTTCTCAACCTGGTGAACAATGCACTGAAGTACTCCAAGGATCAGAAGTACATCGGTGTGAGCTTGTACCGCTCGAACACCTCCGTGAATCTGGAAGTCCGCGACCGAGGCATCGGCATTCCAGCCAACGAACAGGAGAAAATCTTCGAGAAGTTTTACCGATGTGGAGATCCGCTGGTTCACAACGTCAAAGGATCGGGGTTGGGCCTCTCGCTCGTCCGGCACATCGCGCGGGCGCACGGAGGGGACGTGCTGGTCGAAAGTACTCCCGAGAAAGGGAGCAAATTTACGATCGCCTTACCGTTGGCTCCCGCTTCGCAAACTCGAGACGCGATCGCATGAAAACCATTCAGTTGGGGTGCCATGCCTTGTTCTGTAGCAGAACGGAGCTTTCATGGGAACAGTGAAGATTCTAATCGTCGAGGACGAGCCGAACATGGTCGCCGGCCTACGCGATAATTTCGAGTATGAGGGATTTCAAGTGATAACGGCTCTCGACGGTTTGGAAGGACTCGAACGGGCCCTAAAGGATTCCCCGGACCTGGTCGTGCTGGACGTGATGATGCCGCGGATGAGCGGGCTGGATGTGTGTAAGCAGCTAAAGGCGAAGCGTCCCTCGATTCCCATCATCATGCTTACCGCTCGCGGCCAGGAAGTGGACAAGGTTGTAGGTCTCGAACTTGGCGCTGATGATTACGTCACCAAGCCTTTCTCGATCCGCGAATTGCTTGCCCGCGTGAAAGCCGTTCTGCGGCGGGCGCAAACGCTCCCGAAAGAACAGGACCGCTATACGTTCGGAGATGTCGAGGTGAACTTGCGCAGTTACCAAGTTGTGCGGGCCGGCAGGCCGGTGGAGTTTTCCAGCAAGGAATTTGATCTGCTGAAACATTTTCTATGTCACTCCGGGGAAACGCTGAGCCGCGACCGGTTGCTCGACGAAGTTTGGGGTTACGAGAACTTTCCGACAACTCGGACGGTGGACGCTCACATTGTGCGGATTCGCCAGAAACTCGAACCGGTTCCAGAGCAGCCCCGTTTCTTTCTGACGGTGCACGGGGTGGGCTACAAGTTCGTAGGATGAGATGAACATGAACACACCGATTGCAGAAATAATGAACACCACGCACAAGACGCCTGGAAATCGCCTGTCGCGACAGACGGGGACAGCTGGAGCGAGTCAAGATTCACCGGCTCCTGCCAAAGAGCCCTCGGAGAGCATCCAGTCGCTGAAGAAAGACTTGGATGCTCTCCACCATGAACATGCAAGATTGCGACAGGCCATCTATGAGGCAGCCCAAATCCAACGAAGGCTCTGCGCCCCCCGCGAACTAGTTTGGGGGGACTTCGAGATCGCCGGCGAGATTTTCCCGGTGCGGCACCTTTCGGGAGACTTTTTCAAGGCGATGGAACTCGACTCTGTGCTTGGATTGGCAGTGGGCGACATCGCGGGCAAAGGATTATCCGCGGGAATCTGGCAAGCCCATCTGATGCACTTGGTTGAGCACTGTGCACGAACCTACGTGCAACCCGCGGATGCCGTCGCGGAGGTCAACCGCGAACTATGCCGGGATCAGAATGAGCCGCCGATTACAGCGCTGTTTTTTGCGCGTCTCGATCCCGAGCGAAACGAACTTGTGTATTGCAACGCAGGCCTACCACCCCCGTTGCTTGTGCGACGCAACAGGTCTGTGGAACGACTGGAAGAGGGTGGCCCGATGCTCGGCGCTCTGAAAGATTCGGCGTACAACTCGGGCCATGTTCGCCTCAATCCGGGCGATATGTTGCTCGCTTACTCCGACGGCCTGACAGAATGCCGGAATTCCCAAGACGAGGAGTTTGAGATGGAACGGCTGTCCGCCGCAGCGAATGCAGTCAACGGCGCGAGCGCAAACCAGGTCCTCTTCTCCACCCTTGGGACGATACTCGACTTCGCCGACGCCTGCTCACCGGGCGATGACTTGACACTCTTGGTTGTCCGTCGCCGCGAAGCCGTCCTCGCGGAGCACACTTTCTGCAGGCAACAAGGATTTTTCGATGCTTCGCCGTCGTCTGACTTTGGTTCTGCGACCGAGTCAGGAACGGAAAGGAAAACGATTACAAGTAGCTGAACAAACCTAACCACGAGCTCGACAACTTGTATCGTGCGGGCTTGGGAGTACTGGTGTGTCCAAATTCAAAGGCGAGGACAGGCGATGGCAACCAAATCGACTTCACTGCTCATGGAAGAAACGCATCTCTATACAGGCCTGAATCAGCCGCGACCAATCTGCCCCGAAGCTTTGAGCGCAATCTACAGGGCCCATTATCGCCATGTTTTGCAGGTCTGCCGGCGGTTTTTTCGGCAGCCGGAAGACGCCGAGGATGCGGCAGCAGAGGTGTTCTTGAAGCTCTACAGGGTGCTGCACCAAAGAGACGACAAGTTGCCCTTCCGCCCCTGGGTCTCGCAGGTGGCAGGGCATCACTGCATTGATAAGCTGCGACAAAGAAAGCGCGAGAAAAGTTCATCTTTGGAGGACATCGACCTTAGCGGTGTCGCCGATCATTCGACTCCTTCGCCACTCTCCCAAATTCTGCACAAGGACGAACAGCGCCAGGTCAGAGAACAGCTGACTCGCTTGCCAGAAAAATACAAAGTTCCGCTCGTGTTGCGCTACTACAAACGAATGAGTTACTCCGAGATCGCCCGCACGCTGAACACGCACCTTCCTGCAGTCAGAACGATGATCTTCCGAGCCAAAGACCGGCTACGCCGCAATTTGCGACGGTCGGGGAAGGGTCAACCACCGTCGGGTATTCACAAAGGTGGACTAAGCCAGGTTTCGTGAACGGGGTTGATTGGCATGGCCTTGTTCCTCTATAAAGGCCTGCGAAGCGGCGAACTCGGAGCTGGCCTACTCAGGTAAACGCAGCCGATTTTCAATCTTCCGTAAGTCTTGACGGCATTGGCGGGCGCCTCGCGGATTACGGACGTCTTCGGAATGCCACCCGACCACCGGAACCCTGCAATGGGCTCACAACAGAAAATAATCCCAGTTCCTACTTGAGCCTCTGCGGATCCGTGCAGCTATTCTGCAACCAAAAGTGTTCGCAAGGCAGATAAGCTGAATTGCTGCAATCGAGAGTTGCGGAGTATTGTTAACACCGGGCAGCCGCTTTGCGTCTATACCCTTGAGATGCAAAGTGGTAAAGCGTTGGCGCCGGCGTGACTTTTGAAACTGAGCTGCAAACTTCGTTTCTGGGACGGGCTGGGATGAGCTCGCCGGCGGAGGCTGGCGGTCCCGACGAGGCTCTGGTCAAGGCCGCCCAGCAAGGCGACCGTAGCGCCTATGGTCGGTTGTACTCTCGGTATGCACGGATGGTTCACGGGATTCTCATGACTCGTGTGCCAAACTCGGCTGTCGAAGATCTCGTTCAGGACGTTTTCTTGCAAGCGCTGCCGCGACTTGGCACATTGCGAGACGCATCGCGCTTCGGTGGCTGGCTTGCAGCCATTGCTCGCAATCGCGCCACGGATTTCCATCGTCAAACGAAGCCCGATGTCAAATTTGAGGAAGAGCTGCACCTAGGAGCGAAGGAAGGACGTCCAGGCCGCGAGGACCGCAGGGAAGCTTTGGTCATCCTCGAGGCTATTCGTTCGTTGCCGGAAAGCTATCGCGAAACACTCATGCTTCGCCTGGTCGAAGGAATGACCGGGCCGGAGATAGCGTCGCGCACCGGCCTCACGCATGGATCCGTGCGCGTAAATCTGCATCGAGGCATGCAACAGTTGCGCGACGTCCTTGGCCGAAATTCCGAGGCGAGTGGTCTCGCCAAGGATGCGAAGTGACTACACAGGAAGGGTACGCCCATGCTTGAGATTGAGAATTCAAAGGGGGAAGAAATGGCGGGTAACTACTTGTGGGACGGTTCGGGCCAACCGGATTCCGAAGTTCAGCGGTTGGAGAAAATGCTAGAGAGTTTTCGGTACTCCAGCAAGACACCCGCCCTGGCAATCCCTGCGATTGAAAAACCGGAGGGCATCTTCGCGCGTTTGATGAAGCGTTTCTGGCTCCCTGGCTTCGCTGCAGCAACGACGGTCACCCTTCTATGGACGGGAAGTGTCATCATCAGACGAGGTTTGCCTCATCCTGATGGCGATGTGTCTGCATGGAACGTGGCGCGCATTGAGGGCGCTCCACAGATCGGAGCTCGACTCGTCACCGCGGAACACGGAAACACAAAGCTGCGAGTCGGTCAGACGCTCGAAACAAACGCGACTTCTCGCGCGAGCATTTCCGATGAAAATTTGGGGGAAGTGAAGGTTGATCCCAATTCCCGCGTGCGACTCTTGCAATCTGATGATAAGCGTAAACGCATTCGATTGGATGTCGGCACGATTCACGCGATGATCTGGGCACCACCCGGACAATTTGTTGTGGACACCCCATCAGCAGTCGCCGTTGATCTTGGATGCGCCTACACGCTGCAAGTTTCACCGGATGGGTCGGGCACAATTCGCACGACCCTCGGTTGGGTGGGATTCCACTTGAATGAGCGTGATTCGTTTATTCCTGCCGGCGCGATCTGCGCAACCCGGCCGCACGTTGGTCCCGGGACACCGTACTTCGAAGATGCGCCGGAGGCCTTGCGGGGCGCGTTGGTCGAATTGGACTTCGCTGCGGCTACCGAAGAAACCCGCAGGATGGCCCTGAAGGTGGTTCTTTCCCAGGCCCGCCCTCGCGATGGACTGACCTTGTGGCATCTCCTGTTTCGAACGCAAGGTACGGATCGCGGGTTGGTATACGAGCGATTCGCCGCACTAGTTCCCCCGCCTCCCGGCGTAAATCGAGATGGCGTACTCCAACTGCAGGGCGCGATGCTCGACAAGTGGTGGAATGTCCTCAACCTCGGTGACATTTCCATCTGGCGTTATTGGGAACATTCGTCTGCGCCCGGTGATGCAGCAGCGGGGCAATTCGGGCAGCAAAAACAAATACTCCTCAAGAAGGCGCGTTAACAGGCAAGTGGTTTTGCGCGTCTTTGCTCCTGATAGCTGATTGCAGCAAGGAGGCTCGAAGTGATCCATGAATCTGCGCTCTATTTAGCGAGGCGTTTCACAGCGGTTTTTATTTGCGCGTTATTCCTCTTTTCCATCGCAACGTTTGCAGGTCCGCCTCTCATCTGTCATGTTTTAGAAATTGGCAATGCAAAGTCCCTTCCATGGATCAGCCGCGATTGGAATTTGACGGGTGCCGAATCGTACGACACAAACAACCTGGCTTCCGACACCCTCGCCATTCTTAATTCAGATCCAACCGTAGTTGTGCATATGGAAACGTTGCGGCGCGCCACGCTCTATGTGCGCAAGGACCCCAACGCGGCAAAACAACTACTCACGAAACTGCTCGCGCGTGCTGAGACAACGAGCGAGTCCGCACAAGCAGCGCTTGCGAATTTCGACGCCGGGTATCTGGCTGAGGGGTAT